>ERZ791740.925-NODE-925-length-19517-cov-10.326174_pt1 | contig 19517 bp, 15 predicted proteins | sample MGYA00510041_ERZ791740 | MGnify/ENA primary metagenome ERZ791740 (study PRJEB30046, sample SAMN00791959) | human gut metagenome | study: EMG produced TPA metagenomics assembly of the A metagenome-wide association study of gut microbiota in type 2...
GTGGCCGATGGTGGTATCCTTGCCCATGCTCTGCTCCTGCAGGCGGGCAAAGGCAGCCGCCGGGGCATCCGTTTTCTCCCCTGCGGTCACGCCGTCAATGTTGAACAAGCCCAGCTTGCGCAGATTGGGGCAATTGAAATTGGGGTGGTTCGCAATGGCACCCAGGGTGTTGGTGCCTGCATCGCCAAAGGCAGCGGCATCCGGCTCTGCGCCAATGCCAAAGCTGTCCAGCACGATCAGAAAAACGCGTTTTTCCATAATGGTCACTCCATTTCTCCGGGGCGCGTCCCGGAACAGTACTACTTTATTATCCTTATTATAAGCAAAAAGCTCCTCGGATGCAAGAGGAAGCAGCCTTGTGCGGTCTTATCAGTTTTTGCGTTTTGCAGCAGTTTTCCCCTGTCAGACAGCACGCAGAAAGCTGCGGCGCATCGTTAAAAGTTTTACAATCTTTTCTTTGGGCATCAACAGATGCAAAAACTTGTATTCAAGCAAAAATTCCTCTTGCTCTCTTGCGCCGGAATGATTATAATAATAGGTGGTAGAGTTTTGGTTTTCCCGCTCTGCCATATAAACCGACCCGCTGTACCGGGAGCTTTTACTCCCATTGGTCATACACAGCAGCCTGCAGGGATGCTGTGCCGGATATAGGTAAGAGAGAGTTGACGGAGGTATATTGCATGAGAAAGACGAAAATTATTTGCACCCTTGGTCCTTCCACCGATAAGGAAGGCGTGCTGCGCGATCTGATCGCCAATGGCATGAACGTGGCCCGCTTCAATTTTTCCCACGGTTCCCACGAGGAGCATCTGGGTCGCCTTGAAAAGCTGAAGGCTCTGCGCGAGGAGCTGGGCAAGCCCGTGGCCGCACTGCTGGACACCAAGGGCCCCGAGATCCGCCTAAAGGACTTCAAGAACGGCGTTGAGAATCTGGTTGCAGGCCAGACCTTTACCCTGACCACCCGCGATGTGGAGGGCACCAACGAGATCTGCTCCATCACCTACAAAGATCTGCCCATGGACGTGGAGCCGAACGGCACCATCATGCTGGACGACGGCCTGATCAAGCTGCAGATCCAGACCGTGAACGACACCGACATCGTCTGCACCGTGCTGAACAACGGCAAGATCAAGAACAAGAAGGGCGTCAACGTGCCCGGCGTGCACCTGTCTATGCCGTATATGAGCCAGCGCGATAAGGACGATATCATCTTCGGCATCCAGCAGGGTTACGATTTCATCGCCGCCTCCTTTGTGCGCACCGCACAGGACGTGTACGATATCCGCAACCTGCTGAACCAGTACGATTCCAACATCCGCATCATTGCAAAGATCGAGAACCGCGAGGGCGTGAACAACATCGACAGCATTCTGGCTGCTGCCGACGCCGTGATGGTGGCCCGTGGCGATCTGGGCGTGGAGATCGACTTCACCGAGCTGCCCGGCATTCAGAAAACCATCATCGACCGCTCCTTCTCCTTCGGCAAGCCCATCGTCACCGCTACCCAGATGCTGGACAGCATGATAGTGAACCCCCGCCCCACCCGCGCCGAGATTTCGGACGTGGCAAACGCCATCTACGACGGTACCTCTGCCATTATGCTGTCCGGTGAGACCGCTGCCGGTGCCTACCCTGTGGAGGCGCTCAAGACCATGTCCGCCATCGCTGAGCGCACCGAGCAGGAGGGCTTCCATCTGCGCGGCCGCCAGATGGATTCCAACCCCGGCAAGATCAGCGTCTCCGACGCTACCGCCCATGCCGCCTGCCTGACCGCACGGGACGTGAACGCCGCTGCCATCGTTACCGTGTCTGAGTCCGGCACCACCGCCCGCCTGCTGAGCAAGTACCGCCCGCAGCAGCCCATCATTGCCTGCGTCATGCGCGAGCAGGTGCAGCGTCAGCTGTCCCTGAGCTGGGGCATCACCCCGCTGATGATGTCTCTGGCACACAGCACCGATGAGCTGATCGAGATGTCCACTGCTCTGGCCAAGGAAAATGGCTACCTGCACAACGGCGAGCTGGCTGTTGTGACCGCAGGCGTGCCCGTGGGCGTTTCCGGCACCACCAACATGATCAAGATCCACATGGTGGGCAACTGTCTGGCTTCCGGCGTGGGTGTCGGCCCTGAGAACAACGATGTTGCCAGCGGCAAGGCCTGCGTCTGCCGCACCATGGACGAGGTGCGCGCCAAGTTCAAGCCCGGCATGGTGCTGGTAGTTCCTTCCACCAGCAATGAGATGCTGAGCTTTGTGCGCGACGCTGCCGCTCTGGTGGTAGAGGAGCCCGGCCTGAACAGCCACGCCGCCATTGCCGGCAAGGCACTGCTGAAGCCCACCGTTGTTGGTGCCGCCGGTGCTACCAGCCACATCCGCGATGGCCTGATGGTGGCTGTGGACTGCGCACACGGCAGTGTGCAGCGCCTGCAGGGCTGATAAAGGAGAACCGTAGTATGGAACGTATCGCAAGCTTTTGCGTGGATCACACACGGCTGGAGCGCGGGATGTATCTGAGCCGTCAGGACGGCGATGTGCTCACCTGGGACATCCGCATGAAAAAGCCCAATCAGGGCGATTACCTGACCACTGCTGCCGCCCACACGCTGGAGCATCTGTTTGCCACCTACGCGCGCAACAGCGCCGTGAAGAATGGGGTGATCTATGTTGGCCCCATGGGCTGTCGCACCGGCTTTTACCTGCTCACCCGAGGGCTGACCCCGGCACAGGCGCTGCAGCTGACGGTGGATGCCTACCGCTTTATGGCCGATTTTGAGGGTGCCGTGCCCGGTGCCAGCGAGGTGGAGTGCGGCAACTACCGCGATATGGATCTGCCTGCCGCCAAGGCTGAAGCCGCTGCCATGCTGCCCGTGCTGGAAGCGCTGACCGCAGAGGATCTGCACTACTGATCTGTCAATATAAAGAGAGCGCCGCACAAAATACCGTGCAGCGCTTTTTTGTTACAAAATGATGCGAAAGTATTATTTATAATTTTAGGGCAGGGGAACGTCTGCGGATGTTCCCCTGCCCTGTTTTTACTAAAAGAAATCTCAAATCAGCCCCAAGGCTGCAAATTCCTTAGAAATGCCGTCCTCGTACACCGAGGGGGCAATGCGGTCGCAGCGCTGCTTCAAGCTTGCAGAGCCGTCGGCCATACAGACACTGATGCCGACCACATCGGTCATCTGCAGGTCGTTGTCGCTGTCGCCAAAGCCGATGCTGTTCTGCAGGGGCACGCCGAGATAGTCACATACGGCCTTGATGCCGCGCCCCTTATCAAACTTGCGGTTGATGAGCTCGCCGTTCACATAGCCGCCGTTCAGACCGTCCAGCTTGCTCTCGCAGAACACGAATCTGTCCTCGTACAGGCGCTTGGCATCGTTCAAGTCCTCGCTGCGCTCTGCGATATATACGATCTTATACAGCGGCTCGCCCTTGTACTCGGCCAGCGGGCTCATGGTCATGCCGTCCTCCATGGCCTTGCGCCAGCGGGCGGCTTCGCTGTTCAGGGGGCCTGCATCCCGGTGGGTGAAGCTCCAGCGCTCGATCATCTTCAGGCTGCCGTAGGTGGCATCCCGCGCTTCCAGCGTGCACTCCACGCCGTGGCGCTCCATGGCGCTGCGCACGCCCTGTGCCAGCTGCGGCTCCATAGGCAGGTCTACCAGCACCTTATCCCCGCAGAACACATAACCGCCGGCGCTGCATACCGCGCCGTCAAAGCCATAGTCCAGCAGCGGCTGGGTCATGCGCAGGTTGCGCCCGGTGCACAGAAACAGCTTGTGGCCATTGGCATGTGCTTTGTGCAGCGCTTCCACCGTGCTTTGGGGGATCAGCATCTCGCCCGGGGGCAGCAGAGTGCCATCAATGTCTAAAAAAATCAGTTTTTGTTTCATTCGTTCCTCTTTTTTTACAGTGAGCCTCGCTCTACCAGCGTATAGCCCAGCGTGGTCTGGCGTACCGGTGCAGCGTCCGGCCCGGTATGCTCTAAGCTTTGCAGCAGCATCCGGGCAGCCTCCTGCCCGACCTGCCGCTGATAAAAGCGGATGGTGGTCAGGCCGGGTTCCACCACCTTGCCTGCCCAGTTGTCTCCGATGCCTGCAAGGCCGACATCCTGCCCTACTTTGCGCCCGGCAGCGCGCAGCACCTGCAAAGCGCCAAAGGCCACGGTGTCTGTCACGCAGACCACACCGTCCAACTGCGGGCAGCGTGCCAGCAGCTCTTCCATGCAGCGGTGCCCTTCTTCCATGGAAAAGGCGGCGCAGTAAGCGCGGGGCAGACCATCTGCGTTCAGTCCGGCCTCCCGCAGTGCATCCTGCACACCCTGACGGCGGGCTATGCCGGTGGCGGCGTCCTGCTCGCTGCCGCCGATGTACACGATATTTTTGCGGCCATGCTCCAGCATCTTCCGGGTCAGGTCGCGGGCAGCAGAGCGGTCGTCGTTATAAACGCAGGGCAGGTCTGCAAAACGCTGCCCCGTTACCACCACAGGCACACGGCAGTCCTTCAGCGCCTTGCACAGCTGCGGGCTGGAATCATAGCCCAGCAGGATGATACCGGCCACATGGTTGCGCTGCAGCGCTGTAAGATATTCCAGCTCCATCTGCCCGTCCAGCTCGGTGTCTGCCAGCAGCATCAGGTAGCGGCTGGCCCCCAGCTCGGCTGCAATGCCGCTGGTGATCTGCCCCACCGACTGGGAGCTGATGCTGGGCACAATGACCCCCACCTGACGCACCTTGCCGGTGCGCAGGGTCTGCGCCGCAGTATCCGGGCTGTAGCCGGTCTTTTCCACTACGGCTTGTATCACGGCGCGCTTCTGCTCGCTGAGGGGGCCGCCGTTCAAATAGCGGCTGACCGCAGCGCTGGAAACGCCTGCCATCTTTGCAATATCACTGATGGTCATGAGGTTCTTTTCTCCGTTCCCTCTCCGGTGGTAATGTGTAAACGTTTTCATGCTTATTATAAATCCGTTTCATATTTCCCGCAAGAGGTGCAATGACCGTTTTTCTGTGGGGCTGCCCGCTGCTTTTTTGGTGATTTTACACAATCCAAACAATCTTGCTTTCTGATTTACCGCCAGAATTGCGAAAACCGTAGCGCTTATACAAGTCCCATGCTGATGGCGCGTGCGATAAGTCCCAGCACCAGCGCTGCCAGAATAATGCCAAGTGCCACCCTGCTCTCGCCGCCGGTCTGCTGCTTTTTGCTGCGGGAGGCTGTGCTGCGGCTCTGCTTTGTACCGGTGCTGCGGCTGCGGGCGGCAGTGTTTTTGGTGCTGCGGGTCTGCTGTGCACTGCGGGGCTTGCTGCGGGCAGCAGCTTTCCCCTGCTGTGTGTTCTGCGGGCTGCTCTGGCGCGCTTTAAGAGGTTTGCCCTCGCTGCACCGGTTCAGGTAGTCCTCTGCCTCGCGGTAATACTGCGCCAGTTCGTTTTCCTTAAAGGCAGTACCGGCGTAGCCCTCCTCCAGCGCCTCAATGGCTTCGTTGAACAGCAGGGCTGCCTGTGCGCCGTCCGCTGCAACTGCCGCGTGAGCAGCTTCGTTGCGGGCGGTGCGGATGGCGTTGCAGGCATGGCGGGCGGCAGAGGGGTGCGCCGTGTTGCCCAGCAGGTCCAGCGGGCGGGCGGCATCGTTCTCCGGGTCCAGCAGCACCCGCATACAAAGGGTAGTGTCCAGCTGCTGCCAGCTGGTCTTGCCGGTAAGATCCGGCATACGGTCATAATAATCCGGGCTTTCCTGCTTGCGGGCAGCAATATGCTCCAGCAGTGCATCCAGACTGTGCGCCCCGGGCTTGCGCTCCCAGTGCCAGCGCAGCAGGCGGCGGCTGATCTCATCGCAGGCGGTCTTGATCTCAAAAGCCACCTGTAAGGCTTGTTCCGGCATGGTATTTCCTCTTTCTGTGCAGTGCACACAAAAGGCGGAGAAGGCACGCTGCCCCCTCCGCCGGGATGATCTCTTATTTTACAGCACGAACTGGTAGTACACAAAGCCGCACAGCGCGATGGCTGCACACAGGATGGCCGTAATAGGCGGCACCCAGCGGATCAGCGCTTCTGCCACGCTGTCCCGGTTATCCTCGTACTCTTCGTCCTCCTCCACAGGCGCGGGCTGACGCACCGGAGCCGGACGGCGGGTGGGGATCACGCGGGTACCCTCGTCTGCCGCAGCAGCGCCGGAATGCGGTGCGCGGACAGAGGCATCCAGCACCCGGGTAGGCTCCGAGACAGGCTGGATGGGGTCAGCCTTTGGCTCGTAGACCGGTGCTCCCACGACCCGGGTGGGCTCTTCTACGGGAGCCGCCGGAGCAGCAGGGGCTGCGCCCACGATGCGGGTAGGCTCCTCCACCGCAGCGGGCGCTGCGGGAGCAGCCGGGGCGTTAAGGGGCATTTCCATCTCGTCTGCCGGGGCAGCGGGCTGCAGCAGAGTGTTCAGCGCGTTCTGCAACAGGATACGGTCGCAGCCGCACTCCGAGCAGTAAACCGTGTCCTCCTCGGTGGGGTGGAAGGCGCCACAGGCGCAGTACCAGCCGTTCTCGAACACCTGCGGCTGATACTTGAGCCCGGTGCGGTTCATGCGGGCCTCCAGCGCCTTTTGCAGCTCCGGAGCCAGACGGCGGGGTGCGGGCAGACGCACACGCTTGATTCCGTCCAAATGCACCACGCGCTTGCCGTTGTACACATTGCACAGGGTAACATCCACGCTGGTGATGGCCTTGGCCGTGATGAACACGGCATCATCCTGCCCAAACAGCTCGCCGGGTTTTACCTGCAGATCCCGGTACTCGAACTTATCCTCGCACAGGATCACGCCATCCACGCCCTTGCACTTGAAGTGGATCTCCAGTGCGGTCAGGGTCACGCGGGAAATATTCTTAAAGGTCAGGCAGACAGCGTGCTCGCCGCTGACGTCTCCCTTGAGCAGCTCCACGCAGACAAACTGCACCGGACTGCCGGGGGTATAGTAGTTTGCGCGGGTCTGTGCGACCGGGTTAAAATTTTCCTCCACGATGCTCGCTCCTTTCCTAAAAAAAGCTTAGTCCTGCTGCTCCGGTGCATCCGGCTGCGGCATTTCCGGCTGGGCAGGCTCGGCCTGCTCGGCGGGTTCTGCACGCTCGGCAGTCTCCGCAGGCTCTGCAGGCTGCACCGGGGCGGGCTGCATGGTCTGGTCGGGCTGTGCCTGCTCGGGCTTTGCATCCTCGCAGGGAGGCAGGGTGCCGCCGGCCATAATGGTGTTGAACTGCTCCTCGTTGAGCTTTTCGCGCTCCATCAGAGCCTTGGCCAGCGCATGGAGCTGGTCGATGTGCTCGGTCAGGGTGCGGCGGCAGGTCTCGTAGGCCTCGTCAATGATATCGCGGGTCTCGCTGTCGATCTCGGCAGCGGTGGTCTCGCTGTAACCCTTGCCCTGACCAAAGTCGCGGCCAAGGAAGGTCTCCTCCTGCGAGGTGCCGTAAACCACGGGGCCCAGACGCTCGGAGAAGCCGTAGCGGGTGATCATCTGGCGGGCGATATTGGTGGCCTGCTGCAGGTCGTTGGAAGCACCGGTGGAGATGTCCTCCAGAATCAGCTGCTCGGCCACACGGCCGCCCAGGCTGGACACGATGTCCTCAAACATTTCACCCTTGGTCACATAGCTGCGATCCTTCTCGGGCAGATACATGGTGTAACCGCCGGCCTGACCGCGCGGGATGATGGTGATCTCGTGCACGCGGGGATGATGCTTGCAGTAGAAGCCTGCCACTGCGTGACCGGCCTCGTGGTAGGCGGTGAGTTTTTTCTCCTCCGGGGTGACCACGCGGCTCTTCTTCTCGGGGCCAGCCATCACCTTCATGGAGGCTTCCTCGATATCCTCCATGGTAATGGCCTTGCGGTTGCGGCGGGCTGCCAGCAGCGCGGCCTCGTTGACAAGGTTCTCAAGGTCTGCACCGGCAAAACCGGCGGTGCGCTGGGCAATAACCTTCAGGGAGACGTCCGGTGCAAGGGGCTTGTTGCGGGTATGCACCTTCAGGATCTCCTCGCGTCCCTTGACATCCGGCAGACCCACATAGACCTGACGGTCAAAGCGGCCGGGACGCAGCAGCGCCTTGTCCAGAATATCAGCACGGTTGGTGGCCGCCATGACGATGATGCCATCGTTGGCCTCAAAGCCGTCCATCTCCACCAGCAGCTGGTTCAAGGTCTGCTCGCGCTCATCGTGACCGCCGCCCAGACCTGCGCCGCGCTGACGACCCACGGCATCGATCTCGTCGATGAAAATGATGCAGGGCATGGTCTTTTTGGCCTTATCGAACAGGTCACGCACGCGGGATGCGCCCACGCCGACGTACATCTCCACAAAGTCAGAGCCGGAGATGGAGTAGAAGGGCACCCCCGCCTCGCCTGCACAGGCACGGGCCAGCAGGGTCTTACCGGTACCCGGAGGGCCCACCAGCAGCACACCGTGGGGGATGCGGGCACCCAGCGTATTGAACTTATCGGGGCTCTTGAGGAACTCCACAACTTCCTTGAGCTCCTCTTTTTCCTCGTCCTCACCGGCCACATCGGCAAAGGTGGCAGTCTTTTTGTTCTCGTGCTCGTCCTTTACCTTGGCCTTGCCCACGTTCATGATGCCGCCGCCACCGGCGCCGCCACGCATCATGGAGAACAGCAAAAAGCCGGTGCAGCCCAGCATAGCCAGATAGAACAGGATCTCCATCCAGGGGATGGTCTCCTTGGCGGGCACATAATCGTACACCATGGGCGCATCGGGGTTGGCTGCATCGTACTGGGCGATGTAGTCCGACACATGGTCCACGAACATCCGGGCGTAGGGCAGCTTGTAGCTGACTGTCTCGGTGCCGTCATCGTTCTTCTTCACCCCGGTGGGGGCGGAGGAAGAGGAGGACAGCAGGCCGGAAAGCAGTCCGCCCGTAGACTGGGTGGTGGTCTGCTCGGCAGCGTTGGGCAGCTCCTGTGCGCCCTCCTTCAGGGTCATGGTGATCACGCCGGTATTCAGATCCAGCGAGAATTTGGTGACCTGATTGCTCTCAAAATAGTGTACCACCGTGGAATAAGCCATGGAGGAGCCGTTAGCGTTGCCGCCGGTGCCGCCCAGCACCGACCACACCATCAGCACGGCTGCCAGTACAATGGCGATCACCAGCGGATTGAAACGGGGTTTCTTCGGTTGCAAAAAAATCAACTCCAGTTCTGGATTTTTATAATGGACACGTTACTTCGTGTAGATCTCGGGCTTCAGCACGCCAACATAGGGCAGGTTGCGGTATTTTTCGTCGTAGTCCAGACCATAGCCCACCACGAACTCGTCAGGCACCTGAAAGCCCTCGTAATCCGGCTGGATGTTGGCCTTGCGGCGGCTGGGCTTATCAAGGATGGTGCAGATCTTAACGGAGTTCGGGTTGCGCATCTTGAGCATGGGCACAAGGTTGGACAGGGTGACGCCGGTGTCCAGAATGTCCTCCACGATCAGCACATCCTTGCCGGACAGATCACCGTCCAGATCCTTGATGATCTTGACCAGACCGCTGGTGGTGGTGTTGCTGCCGCCGTAGCTGGAGACCACCATAAAGTCGATATTGCAGGGGATGCTCACAGCCCGCATCAGATCGGCCATAAAGACCACCGAGCCCTTGAGGATGGACACCAGCACCAGATTTTTACCGGCATAATCCCGGCTGATCTGAGCGCCCAGCTCTGCCACCTTGGCCTTCAGCTGCTCTTCGCTGACCAGAACGGTCTTGATATCATCGTGCATACTCATTTGTTTTTTCCTCCTGTGTTTCGATCTCTGCATCCAAGTGCAGGATCCATCTGCTTTCCGTGTCCGGTGCAAGGCCATCGGCAAAGCCTTCTCCACACACCCATAAAATTTCGCTTCCGCTGGCAAGCAGCGGCAGCGTATCCCGCAGTTCGTTCGGGACACCGGCCTCGTTCATCCACTTACGCAGCGGCTTGCTCAAACCCCGCCCCGCAGGCCGGAAGCGGTCTCCCGGCTGTCGGGCACGCAGCACAAGGCCAGTGTACAACGTAGTTATTCTAGCATAATCCGCCCGATTTTTTAAGTCTTTTTTATGAACGACTTGTATTTTTTCTTCAAAATCGGTTGTTAACAGCTCCGCTTTCCCCTTCCAGCCCCCGCGCAGCCGGAATTCCGGCTGTTTTTCGGGCAAAAGGGGCACTTGCTGCGGCGCGCTCTCCAGCTGCCAAGGCAGTGTGTCCGGCAGCGTTTCCTGCCGCAGGCAGCCGTTCCCGGCGCAAAAACGTACCTGTCCGGTCAGCTGTACTGCACCGCTGCCCTGCCGCACCACGGCACACAGAAGCTGCACATATTTTTCCTCTGCATCCCGCACCGGAGCCACAAGACTGTGCAGCGCAGTTTCCAGCAGCAGGGGGTCTGCCGCCTGCAAGGGCGCCAGCTGCCATGCAGTTTCTGCGCCGGGCAGGCGTGCCGCCGCCAGAAGCCTTGCAGCCTCAGCGGCAAAGTAGACATCTGCCCGCGCGGCCTTTTCACAGAACCGCGCCAGATTCTGCACTGCCGCCGCGTTGGTGCTTTCCAGCGCAGGCAGAGCGTTGTGGCGCAGCCGGTTGCGGGCGTAGGCATCGGTATCGTTGGTCTCATCGGTGACCCACGGCTGTCCTGCAGCCCGGCAGACGGCCTCGGTCTCGGCGCGGCTCAGGCAGAGCAGCGGACGCAGGTAGCACCCGCGCCTTGGCCGGATGCCGCCCGCACCGTGCAGCCCAGTGCCGCGCGCCAGCCGCAGCAGCAGCGTTTCGGCTTGGTCATTTGCAGTATGGGCCGTAGCGATGGCATCTATCCCCTGCCCTTGCAGCTGCGCAAAGGCCGTGTAACGCAGACGGCGCGCCCAGTCCTCCCCGGCGTGTGCCGGGGGCGAGGCCAGCTCTGCCGCATGGAACACCCGCAGCGGCACGCCCAAGCGGGCGCATTCCGCCCGCACAAAGGCCTCGTCCCGGTCGGCGCTCTGCCCGCGCAGACCGTGGTTCACATGGCAGGCAGAAAGCGTATAGCCGAACCTCGGCTGCAATTGCCGCAGCAAGAGCAGCAGCGCCATGCTGTCCGCGCCGCCGGAGACTGCCGCCGCCAGATGCTGCGATGCGCCGGGCTGCAAAAGCCCCTCCCGGATGCAGAAATCCTCCACCCGGGCAAGAATCGCGGTATCCATCAGCGTTTGAAGTCCACATCCATAAAGCGGGTGTGGGCACCATCCCAGCCCAGCGGCACGGTGCTGGTCTCGCCGTGACGGTTCTTTGCCACGATACACTCGGCGGTATCGGCATCCACCTCGGCACCGTCCGGGTTCTGGCTGGCGTAGTAGGAATCGCGGTACAAGAACAGAACGCAGTCTGCGTCCTGCTCGATGGAACCGGAGTCGCGCAGGTCCGAAAGCTGCGGGCGATGGCTGGAGTTGTTGCCCTGCTTTTCCACTGCACGGGACAGCTGGCTCAGCGCGATGATGGGCACATTCAGCTCCTTAGCCATGATCTTCAGGTTTCGGGTGATGGAGCTGATCTCCTGCACACGGTTCTCGCTGCGCTGGCCGGTGGTCATCAGCTGTAAATAGTCGATGACGATCAGGCCCACGTTGGGGCGGGCAGGGTCCTGATTCACCCGGCGGATCTTTGCCTTCATCTCGGTGATGGTGATACCGGAGGTGTCGTCCATATAGATCGGTGCATCGTGCAGTTTTTCGGTGGCCAGTGCCAGATACTCCCAGTCCTCGGCGCGCAGCGCACCGGTACGGAAAGCCTGACTGTCGATACCGGCCTCCGACGAGAGGATACGGTTGGTCAGCTGCTCCTTGGTCATTTCCAGACTGAAGATGGCCACCGGCACCTTTTGCTGCATGGCCACGCGGGTGGCGATGTTCAGTGCAAAACTGGTCTTGCCCATACCGGGACGGGCTGCCAGAATGACCAGATCACCGCGGCCAAGGCCGGTAAGCACGGTGTCCAGCAGGCGGAAACCGGTGGGGATGCCCTTGTACTTATCCGCATCCGGGCCGCTGATCTTTTGCAGGTTGGTCAGCGTTTCCACCATGCTGGACGAAAGCGGGGTCAGGGTGCTGGAATCGCGGCCGGAGCGGATCTCGTAGATGCGCTGCTCGGCATTTTCCAGCAGAAGGTCGGCGTCCGGCTCGTCCCCGGCGTCCTGCAAAATGTCCTTGGCTACCCCCATCAGCTGGCGCACCAGATATTTTTCCTGCACGATCTGGGCATAAGCCTTTACGTTGGAGATACTGGGCACCGTTTCTGCCAGACCGGTCAGGTAGATCTTGGCCTCGTCTGCGCTGGGGAACACACCATCGGACACCACTGCATCCAGCAGGGTGACAAAATCGATGGTCTGGTCGTTGGTGAACAGGCGCAGCATCTCGGTCCAGATCTGGGCGTTCTGCCGGGTGTAGAACATTTCCGGCTTGAGGATCTCCACAAGATCGGTCAGGGTGTCGGGCTTGAGCAGCACCGCGCCCAGCACGCTCTGCTCTGCCTGCATATTGTAGGGCAGATTGATGCCCACGCTCTCCAGATTCAGTTCATTGGAATAACGTCGTTCGTTCGGCATAGTAGTTTGTCCTTATCCAAAATCCAAAGCATCCTGTAAAGCCAAAAAGCGCCCCCTGCTGTGAGGGGGCGCAAACGGCACACAGATCAGGCCTGTTCCACTTCCACCTGGATTTTGAAGGAAGCCACGACGCCAACGTACAGACGGACCTTGCCGTTGAACACGCCGGCATCCTTGATGTCCTTGGTCTCCAGCTCGATCTTCTTTTTGTCGATGGGTGCACCTGCCAGCGCAGCCAGTGCCTCGGCAACTTCCTTGCCGGTCACCTTGCCGTGCAGACGGCCGGATGCGCCGCCCTTGGCCTTGATGGTCACAGTCTTGCCCTCGATCTTGGCAGCCAGAGCCTTGGCGGCTGCCACGTTCTCAGCCTCGTGGAAATCGGCTGCGGCCTCCTTGCCGCGGGCCATGTTCACAGCGCTGGCATCCGCCACAGCGGCCAGCTTGCGCGGGAACAGGTAGTTGCGGGCGTAGCCGTCGGAGACCTCGTGGATCTCGTCCTTCTTGCCAATGCCCTTGATATCCTGCTTCAGAATCACTTTCATGATAGTATCCCTCACTTCTCACCGGAAAACCGGTGCAGTCTTATGGTAATAGTATAGCGCATTTGTCGTTTTTGGGCAAGAGGAAGCGGGGCAGCATTTCAAATGTCCTCCGCTGCGCGCCTACCCCCTCAGTCGCCTGCGGCGACAGCTCCCCCAAGGAAACGCCTTTTTTGCGGCGGTGACCCGGGGCAATTGCGCTCTTTATGCCAGCTCCTTTGCGGCCACGTCCAGCGCTACCTCGATGACCTTGTCCATATCGTAGTACTTATACTCGCCCAGACGGCCGCCGAAGATCACGCCCGGCTCGGCATCGGCCAGTGCCTTATACTGCGCATACAGGGCGCCGTTCTTCTCGTCGTTGACAGGATAGTAGGGTTCATCGCCCTTTTTCCACTCGGCGCTGTACTCCCGGCTGATGACGGTCTTGGGCTGGGTACCAAACTCGAAATGCTTGTGCTCGATGATGCGGGTATAGGGGGTTTCGGCATCGGTGTAGTTGACCACCGCGTTGCCCTGATAGTTGTCGGTATCCAGCACCTCGGTCTCAAAGCGGACGCTGCGGTACTGCAGCGCACCCAGACGGTAGCCGAAGTAGGCATCCACCGGGCCGGTGTAGACTACCTTCTCAGCCAGTGCGTCCAGCGCAGCCTTGTCGGCCAGATAATCCACGTTCAGGCGCACCTCGGTATCAGCCAGCATCTTTTCCACCATGGCGGTGTAGCCGCCATTGGGGATGCCCTGATACAGGGCGTTGAAATAGTTGTCGTCGTAGGTAAAGCGCACCGGCAGGCGCTTGATGATAAAGGCGGGCAGTTCGGTGCAGGGACGTCCCCACTGCTTGCCGGTGTAGCCCTTAATGAGCTTTTCGTAGATATCGGTGCCCACAAGGCTGATGGCCTGCTCTTCCAGGTTCTGCGGGTCGGTAATGCCCGCAGCGGCCTTCTGCTCTTCGATCTTGGCCTTGGCTTCGGCAGGGGTCACAACACCCCACATCTTGTTGAAGGTGTTCATGTTGAAGGGCAGGTTGTAGATCTGGCCGTGGTAGTTGGCCACCGGGCTGTTGGTGTAGCGGTTGAACTCTGCAAACTGGTTCACATACTGCCACACAGCCTTGTTGTTGGTGTGGAAGATATGCGCACCGTAGCGGTGCACGTTGATGCCCTCCACATTCTCGGTGTAGATGTTGCCCGCGATATGGTCGCGCTTATCGATGACCAGACACTTTTTGCCTGCCTTTTTGGCCTCGTGGGCAAACACGGCACCGAACAGACCGGCACCAACGATGAGATAATCGTACTGTTTCATGCTTTTATTCCCCTTTTGCCGGTCGTGCTTCCGGCGTAGTCTTTTTCTGGGAGAGATAATATTGGTCGATGGCATCCTGAATGCGGCTGCGTGCCGCCTGCGGGGTGATATGCTTCAGCTGCGCTGCTGCCATGGTCTGATGGCCGCCGCCGCCCAGCGACTCCATGATCACCTGCACATTCACGGCACCCATGCTGCGGGCAGAGACGTTTACGCCGTTGCCCACCTGCACTGCCACAAAGCTGGCGTCCACGCCCTGAATGCGCAGCAGGTCATTGGCAGCCTGCGCAATGGCGACCCGGGCTTCCGGAGCCACTTCGCCGCCAATGGAGATGGCACAGTTTTTGTACATCTGTGCCTTTTCCACCAGATCGGCCTTGGCGTTGTACTCCACCATGGTCACATCGAACAACCGGCGCACCCGCTCAGTCTCTGCGCCGTAGCGGCGCAGAGCGGCAGCGGCTTCAAAGGTGCGCACACCGGTGTGCAGGGTAAAGTCCTGCGTATCCAGCAGAATGCCGGCAAGCAGACCTTCGGCCTCCACGCGGTTGGGCTTGTCGTCCCGCTCGCCCACATACTGCAGCAGCTCGGTGACCAGCTCGCTGGCCGAGGAGGAATAGGGCTCGTGGCAGACCAGCGCCGGGTTTTCGATGTAGCCCACGCCCTTGCGGTGGTGGTCGATGACGGCCACCTTGCCGCATTTTTCCAGAATGTCCTTGCTTTCCACAAGACCCGCTTGATATGTATCCACCACGATACACAGGGTGCGCTTAGAAATGATGGGCAGGGCGTCCTTGGGGTCGATGAAGTCATCCTTCTGCCCCGCCTTGCACAGCGCATCGATCAGGCTGGCCGCCAGCGTAGCGTCTCGCCGGACGGCGATGACCGCCGGCACATCGCAGATCTTACAAATGCGCAGCACACCCTCTGCTGCGCCGATGGCATCCAGATCGCTCATGCGGTGACCCATGATGACCACATGGTCGGCCTCCTTGATCAGCTTGACCAGCTGGTCGGCCACAAGGCGGCTGCGCACCTTACTGCGCTTTTCCACGCCGTGGCTCACGCCGCCATAGAAGGTAAAGCCGTCCAGCGTCATCTCAGCGGCCTGATCGCCGCCGCGTCCCTGCGCCATATCCAGTGCGTGCTCGGCCATATCCTGCGCCTCCCGCAGGGTGCGCGCGCCGCGTCCGATACCAATGGACATTGAAAGGCTCACACTGGGGTCCAGTGCGCGGATCTTATCCAGCACGTCGTAGCCGCGGTTGGCGAACTGCTCCAGCTGGCGCTCCTCCACCACTGCGATGTAGCGGCCGCCGCTGCCTACCCGGCGCAGAAAGCCGCTGCCGCGCCCGATCATATCCTCCAGAATGCGGTTGACGCCCTCCAGCAGGCGGGCGCGCTCGCTGTCCATCAGATCCCCGAACACATCATCGTAGCCGTCCAGCTGGAAGGCAAGATACCCCGGACGGCTGGCCTTGTACTCTGCCTCAATGCGGCGCAACTCGGTCTCCTCGTTCAGCACCAGCAGGGTCACGCTTTCGGCTTCGCCGGGCACGGTGGAGCTGTGCACGCTCCAGTAGCCGTCGGCAAGGGTCAGCAGCTGTCCCTCGCGCTTGCGGCACAGCTGCAGATCCAGCCCGGGCAGCAGCTTCTGCACCCGGCTGGCCAGCACATCCTGCCCGCCCAGCAGGCGGGTGCGGAACTGGCTGTTGTACCACAGCACCGTCTCGCCGGAGAGCAGCGCCGCAGGCTGGGAAAGGGGCTCCAGACTGAACTGCACCTTGGATTTTTCAAACGTGGTGCCGCTTGTCCAGCGCACCACCCAGCGGCGCAGCTTGCAGCGGAACAAGGTTGCCCCTATGCCCCACAGCACCACCAGCACGGCCAGCAGCAGCCATGCCGTGGGGCGCTGCACCAGCAGTACCAGCAGCAAAAGGCCGCACAGCACCGCCAGACTGGCCGTAAGCATTTCCAGTGTCCATCTCGGTTTACGTTTCATTGGTTTTTTGCCTCCTCAGACGCTGCACCGCCTTGCGGTGCGCCCGGATCAGACCTCCATCAGGATGGGCAGGATCATCGGGCTGCGCTTGGTGCGCCGGTAGATATAGCTGCTCAGTGCCTCACGCACACGGGTCTTTACGCTGTTCCAGTCCCGGACGTGCTCGTCCACACAGCGCTCCAGTGCATTTTCCACAATGCTCTGGGCACCGTCCATCAGGCTCTCGTTCTCGCGCACATACACGAAGCCCCGGCTTACCAGATCCGGCCCGGCCAGCACCTTGCCGGTCTTGCTGTCCACGGTAGCCACGATGATGACAAGACCGTCCTCGGAGAGGTGCTTGCGGTCCCGCAGCACCACGTTGCCCACATCGCCCACGCCAAGGCCGTCCACCATGACGGCACCGGCGGTCACCGGCTCGCCCAGCTTCATCTCGTCCTGCGAGAGGATAACGTTGGAGCCGTTTTCCGCAATGAGGATGTTGCTGGTGGGAATGCCCAGACTTGCAGCGGTGAGGGCGTGCTTTTTCAGCTGCTTATACTCGCCGTGCACGGGCAGGAAGTACTTGGGCTTGGTCAGGGTGAGCATCAGCTTCTGCTCCTCCTGACAGGCGTGGCCGGAAACGTGCACATCGTACATGCTCTCGTAGATGACCTCTGCGCCCAGCAGCAGCAGACCGTTGACGATCTTGGTCACGCTCTTCTCGTTGCCGGGGATGGGGTTGGCGGAGATGATGATGAAGTCGCCGGGGCCCACGCGCACCTGACGGTGGCTGCAGGAGGCCATGCGGGAAAGAGCGCTCAGGGGCTCGCCCTGGCTGCCGGTGGTGATCAGCACCACCTGTTCCGGCGGGTACTGGTTCAGCTCATCCACGCTGATAAGGGTGCCCTCGGGGATGTGCATATAACCCAGCTCCTGCGCCATGGCAGTGTTATTGACCATGCTGCGGCCGCTGAACGCCACCTTGCGGCCATCCTCCACGGCCAGGTCGATGATCTGCTGGACGCGGTAGATATTGGACGCAAAGGTCGCAATGATGATGCGCTTGTTCCGGGCGCGGGCAAACAGATTGCGGACACCGGCGGCCACCTTCTGCTCCGTGGCAGTAAAGCCCGGGCGCTCGGCGTTAGTGGAATCGCTCAGCAGAGCCAGCACACCCTTCTGGCCATACTCCGAAAGGGTGGTCAGGTCGGTCACGCCGCAGGCCAGCGGGGTGTAATCGATCTTGAAGTCGCCGGTCTGGATGATCGTTCCGGCAGGGCTGTCAATGGCAAAGGCCACGGAATCGGGGATGGAGTGGTTGACATGGATGGGCTCCACGGTAAAGCAGCCCAGCTTGATCTTCTGTTTGGGGGTGATCTCCACGAACTTGGTCTTGCCCGCCAGGCCAAACTCCTCCAGCTTGTTCCGGATGAGGCCGCAGGTCAGCCGGGTGCCGTAGATAGGCAGATCAAACTTCTGCAGCAGGTAGGGAATGCTGCCGATGTGGTCTTCGTGGCCGTGGGTGATGAGCAGGCCCTTGATCTTGTCCTTATTCTGCACCACAAAGGTAAAGTCGGGGATGACCATGTCCACGCCGTACATCTCACTGTCTGGGAATACAAGGCCGCAGTCCACAATGATCATATCCCCGTTGCACTCATACACGGTCATGTTCTTGCCCACTTCACCCAGACCGCCCAGCGGGTAGATGTGGATGGGCACAGCGGCCTCCTTGGGCTGCTGAGAACGGCGGGGCCGCCGGTTATAATAAGGGCGGCGGGTGCGGGTACGCTTTTCCCCGCCGGATTCACTGTTTCTGTTCGGATTGTTCTGAGCCTGAGCCGGGTTCTGTTCTTTGACCTGTGCCATGCGGTACCTCCAAAATCAATTACAAAACGCAGGCACACCCCTTTGCGAGCGGCCTGTCTGCTGTGAAGGAGCAGCAAACGCACCGCCGCTCCCATCGAAACCATCGTATAGAATTTTTCGCTTCCATGCCCGTTTTCGGCACTGGGATGGCCGAAACGGAGTAATTTCTGCCCTGTCAGTCCATCTGTTCGATGCGACCGCGGCACTGCCCCGTTCCGGCCGGACACACCGCATCGGTGCGCCCCTATACGCATTTTGTTACAAACAGTATAGTATTTCTTGTCCACTTTGTCAATTCAAAGCTTTGCCGGAAAAGCCAGGGATGATACGTTTTCCTCTTGACAGAACCGGAAAAATAGCTCTAAATAGAGGTATCCAAAAATTCAAGTTCCGGGAGAAACAGATGAAACAAGTCGAAGTTTACACCGATGGCGCGTGCAGCGGCAACCCCGGCCCGGGCGGCTGGGGTGCAGTGCTGCGCTACCGCTTCAACGGCAAGGTCTACGAAAAAGAGCTCAGCGGCGGCGATGCTTCCACCACCAACAACCGGATGGAGCTGACCGCCTTTATCGAGGCCCTGCGCCAGCTCAAGGAGCCCTGTGAGGTGCGGCTGTGCTCTGACAGCCAGTACGTCATCAACGGGCTGGAAAAGGGCTGGGCCAGGGGCTGGAAGCGCCGGGGCTGGAAAAAGTCCGACGGCTCCCCTGCCCTGAACCCCGACCTCTGGGAAATGCTCCTCGGCCTCGTGAGCCAGCATGAGATGCACTACCACTGGGTCAAGGGCCATGCGGAGAATGAATTCAATAACCGCTGCGATGAGTTGGCGGTGGAGGAGAGCCACAAATTCCGATAAAGGCAGCTTTTTAACATTTTCTGTACACGGCTTGTGGAAAACAAGGTCGAAAAGTTGAAAAAGGCTTGGAACGTTTACAAATTGTTCACAGCAAACACATAATTTCGCAAAAATGTTCGGGTATCTTAATACTTGCAAAGGGTCCTCCCAACCCGATGCGTTTTCTCCCTCCTAAAACACACAGCAAAGACCCCCGGCCATTGGCCGGGGGCATTTTGTCAATACTGATATTCGAATTCGTAGCCGTCCAGAGAGACGGTGTCGCCGTCCTCGATGCCCCGCTCCTCCAGATGCTGATACAGTCCGGATTCCCGCAGGGCCTTGTCGAACCACATGCGGCTCTCGTAATCGTCGAAGTTGACGTTGGCCATGAGCCGCTGGAGCCACGGACCCTGAACGAG
>ERZ791740.956-NODE-956-length-18859-cov-4.858434_pt1 | contig 18859 bp, 19 predicted proteins | sample MGYA00510041_ERZ791740 | MGnify/ENA primary metagenome ERZ791740 (study PRJEB30046, sample SAMN00791959) | human gut metagenome | study: EMG produced TPA metagenomics assembly of the A metagenome-wide association study of gut microbiota in type 2...
GGTGTTGCCGTAGCTTTCACGGGTAGCGATCTTCTTCACTTCTGCCATCTTACTTGTCCTCCTCTTCCAGCGCGGCGTAAGCTGCATTCAGTTCCTGCATGGCCTGTGCGTATTCCTCATCGTTGGGGCCCTTGCCGTGCCAGTCAACGGAGTTCTCCATAAAGGAAACACCCTTGCCCTTGAGGGTATCCAGAATGATGCAGGTGGGCTTTTCGTTCTCAGCGCGGAAAGCGGCGATGGCGCTCTCAATGGCATCAAAATCGTGGCCGTTGATGGTCAGCACGTTGAAGTTGAAGGCCTTCAGCTTCTCCTCCAGCGGGGCGCTGTTCATCACGGTCTCGGTGGTGCCATCGATCTGCAGATGGTTGCGGTCCAGCATGACGCAGAGGTTGGACAGGCCGTAGTGAGAAGCAAACATAAAGGCTTCCCAGCACTCGCCCTCTTCCACCTCGCCGTCACCCAGGATGGTGTAAACATTGATGGGCTTACCGGCGTGCTTGGCACCCAGTGCCATGCCGCAGGCGGCGCTCACGCCCTGACCCAGACTGCCGGTGGACATATCCACGCCCGGCACACTGTTCATGTTGGGGTGGCCCTGCAGGTAGCTGCCGATCTTGCGCAGGGTCTTGAGGTCCTCCACCGGGAAGAACCCACGCTCAGCCAGCGCGGCGTACAGCGCCGGGGCCGCATGGCCCTTGGAGAGCACCAGGCGGTCGCGGTCAGGGTTCTTGGGATCCTTCGGATCCACCTTCATCTCTACGAAATAGAGGTACGCCAGCACCTCGGCGATATCCAGGCTGCCGCCCGGATGGCCGCACTTGGCGCTGTGAGTGCCCTCGATCACGCCCATGCGGATGTGGCAGGCGTGTTTTGCCAGGGTAAGTTTTTCTGCATTTGTCATCTTTGGTCCTCCCGTATGAACCTCAGCGTTTGCATCGGATATGGTACGCACCCGGGCCGTACGCCCCGATGCGCTATTTCTCAAGTCTATATTATCTATTCTATGCAAAAACGTCAAGGTTCTTTCGTCAAAATGTACATCCCTTGGCAAAATCGCTTGTAAACGTTCCCGTTTTTGTTGAAAATGCAGGGTCATTTTGCTCCCACAAAACATTTTTGCAGCTTTTGGCCGCTTTGCAATATCATCTTTTGCCGCTGTATGATATAATAAGATGAATTTGTTTGCTTTTTTTATCATTTTGGGAGGTTCCTATGTCTTTTTCCGCACCCACATCCCGGGCACAGCGCAGCCGCAGGATTTTGCCCTGGCTGCTGTACCTGTATGCCCTTGTGCTGTTCGCAATGCACTTTGTCCGCATTTTTGACAACTCCTTCTGGGGAGATGAGGGGTTCAGCATCGGCCTTGCCCAAATGAATGTTTTTGAAATGTTCCAAGTCACAGCGGCAGATAACCATCCGCCGCTGTACTATCTTTTCACACAGCTCCTATATCATCTTCTGGGCAATCACGGATATGTCTACCACCTGTCGGCTCTGATTCCCTATGGACTCATTCTGATTCTTGCCTGTACAGTGATTTTCAGACAGTTCGGATTGATTCCCGCAGTTGTTGTTTCCACTTTTGCCTCTTTGACTGATACCGCTATCATGTTCAATGTCGAGGCCCGAATGTATTCACTCGGCGCTTTCTTTGTGTTAGCGGCCTATCTGGCACTCCATAACATTCTTCATTCCGGTAAAACCTCCGATTGGGTCATTTTCAGCGTCGCCTCTCTTTGTGCCGCTTATACGCACTACTATGCCCTGATTTCCGTTGCATTTTTCTATCTGGCTCTGCTTTCTCTGCTTCCGCAGGATAAGAGCAGCTTTAAAAAAATCCTTATCACTTATTGTGCCGCAGTGGTCGTCTACCTTCCCTGGCTTCTGGTATTGCTTCCCACTTTCAAACGTGCTGCGGCAGACTGGTGGTCCACCTTCATTCCTTCTCCGATCAATTGTATCGGATTCTTCTTCAATCCTTCTTGGACAGTCCTCATTTTCGGGCTTGCATTCCTTCTTTATTTCACAGCACAGGCCAAATCATCCTCTAAATGGCTCTTCGCCCCTGATACGATCTGGCTTTTGATCGGCTTGCTTTCTGCCGCCGGCACCTCCGCAGTCGGACTGATCGTTTCACATGCCGTTCGCCCGCTTTTTCTCGTTCGATACCTTTATCCGCTTACCGCAGTCGTTTACCTGGTTTTTGGCTTTCTTCTGTCTAAAGTCCGTTGGAGAACCATTCTGTCCAGTATTCTGATTTTGGGCACGCTGGTGTGCAGTCTACCGGATCTCTACCAAACCTATCAGCGGGAAAAGCGCATCGACCTTGCGACCACCCAGTGTCTGGAAGTTATTACCCCCTCTCAGGATGCAGTTCTTTATACAACGAACTACTTCCTGAACTGGACACTCTTTGATTATTACTTTCCGGGTCGTGTCCATGCTCAAATCGAATCCTCCGATATTTCTCAGTGCTTCACTTCTTCGCAGCCTGAGATCTGGCTCTTTATGGAACATGCGCTTTCTGATGCCGAATTGAATGCAGCCTCCGACAATGGTTATTCTCACACCAATGTCTGTAACAGTACATTTGCAGAAGGCCCCGGTGAAGATTCCTTTTATTACATCTACAAATTTCAAAAATCCGCAAACACCGCCCCGTAACTATCCTCATCCGCTGAGCTTGACAAGGCGGCTTTGCATCTGCTATACTTTTTGCACAATTCCCGGCTGAAGCCGGGGCTTTGCGGGCCGAAGCCCGTTTTTCTCCCCGCAAACATTATTTTGAAACAGACACCATGAAGGGGTCTGCCGCTGGCGTGCGTGCCGGCGGCAGGCCCTTTTTGTCTGTGCATTTTCAGGAGGAATCATTGATGAATACCAAGACCCGTTCCACGACCCGTGATCTGGTGCTGGCCGCACTGTTTCTGGCACTGGCCTTTGTGCTGCCCATGATCACCGGCCATGTGCCTCAGATCGGCAATATGCTCTGCCCCATGCACTTCCCGGTGCTGCTGGCAGGCTTTGTGCTGGGCGGCCCCTGGGGCCTGGCACTGGGCTTTGCCTCCCCGCTGCTCCGCTCGGTGCTGTTCGGGATGCCCCCGATGTACCCCATTGCCATCGCCATGGCCTTTGAGCTGGCCACATACGGCGCTGTGGCCGGTTTCATGTACCGCAAGGTGCAGCACACCCTGCCCATGATCTACGCCACCCTTGTCACCTCAATGGTGGCAGGCCGCCTTGTCTGGGGTGCGGTGCGCTTTGTGCTGGCCGGTCTGTCCGGCTCCAGCTTCCCGTTCAGCGCGTTCCTGTCCGGTGCGGTGCTCACTGCCGTGCCCGGCATCGTGGCGCAGCTCATCCTCATTCCGCTGATCGTGGCTGCTCTGCAGAAAGCAAAGCTGACGGCTTAAAATCCCTGCGCTGACCGAACCCACACAGCAAAAAAGCCCGGAACCGTACCTGCTATGGCGACAGGTGGTTCCGGGCTTTTCAGTTCATATTACAGTGTGGCAGCAGCTGTAACAAAAAAGAAGGAGAATCTTCAACCGGCAAATGGGAGAAGATCAGCCGGCAAAGCTTGCATTGACAGCGCGGCGGTTGCTCTGGTTGACAAAGTTCTTCTTTGCGCTCTCGAGCAGGCTTGCAAAAGCCAGACCAATGCCGCAGTTATCGGACACGCCCTCGGTGACAGTCAGGTAAGCGTCCATCATAGTGTTGTCCAGAATAGCAGTGTTCTTGTTCATCATAATAAATATCCTCCGTATATCGGTAAATGTCATTGTATTTTTTGGCAGGGCCTCTATCTCCCTGCATCCTCAGAGCGGAACCGTTCAGAACCCTTCGTTCTTTTGTTCCCCTCTCTGAGGATGGCCATATTATGCCACTCAATTATGAAATTGTTTTATAAATTCTATGAACAAACTATGAATTTAGTGATACATTTTTAACGTTCTTTCGTTCTTTGCGCAACTAGCACAAAACGTTTTTTATGAAAAATAAAGTTCTTGTATACATGGACAATTGAAACCTTGTTTGGAAAGTTTTTTCAGATTTTCTCTCCGTTTTGCCCAGAATTTCTTCTACAAAAAGAGTTCTTATCGTGTAAAATCCGTCAGAATCCGTCAATTTCCAACAGGACGAGGGCTTTCCTGTGCAAAATGCCCAGAAAAAAGTTCCAAACAAAAAGGCCGCCGTGCCAGCAGCACAGCAGCCTTTGAAAAGCCATTTCAGTTTTGCATCACTTGCACAGGAACGCCGGCAGGGGCTTGCCCTCCCTGCGCCACTGGTGATATTCCGCAGTGGCGGCAAATTCCACGTCACCGGCGGAGTTCAGGGCAGTTTCCACGGAATCCTGCACCACGCCGATGATAAAGCCGACACCGACCACCTGCATGGCGATATCATTGGAGATGCCGAACAGGGAGCAGGCCATGGGGATCAGCAGCAGGGAGCCGCCAGCCACGCCGGAAGCACCGCAGGCACCCAGAGCGCTCATCACGGAAAGAACGATGGCGGCGGGCAGGGACACCTGAATGCCCAGCGTATTGGCCGCAGCCAGCGTCATAATGGTAATGGTGATGGCGGCACCATCCATATTGATGGTAGCGCCCAGGGGGATGGAGACGGAATACATATCCTTATCCAGCCCCAGCTTTTCGCACAGATCCATATTGACCGGAATGTTGGCGGCAGAGCTGCGGGTGAAGAAGGCGGTCAGGCCGGATTCACGCAGGCAGCGGAACACCAGCGGATACGGGTTGCAGTGCAGATACACAAAGATGATAAAGGGCGAGACGACCAGTGCCATAAAGAGCATGGTACCCACCAGCAGGAGCAGCAACCTGCCGTACTGGGTAAAGATGGACAGGCCATTGCTGGACACGTTGGTGTACACAAGGCCCATGATACCGAAGGGTGCCAGATTGATGATCCAGCGGACGATCTGGGAGACTGCATCCGCGGTGTTTGCCAGGAACAGCTTGGTGCTGTCTGCGCCGTACCTCTTCATAGCCAGACCGAACAGGCAGGCCCAGAACAGGATGCCGATGTAATTGCCGTTCAGCAGGGCGCTGACGGGGTTTGCCACAAAGTTGGTGAGCAGGGTGTTCATCACCTCGCCCAGACCCTGGGGCACCACCTCGGATTCTGCCGCCTCAGCCAGAACGACGGTCTGAGGGAACAGGAAGCTGGTCACCACCGCAATGGCGGCGGCCAGGAAGGTGGTGAGCATGTACAGCCAGATGACCGTGCCAAAGCGCCGGTCCAGCTTGGACGTGCCCTGCGCCAGCGCACTGGCCACGATAACGAACACCAGCACCGGGGCAATGCCCTTCAGGGCACCCACGAACAGGCTGCCGAACTCTTCCACCCAGCCCGCACCGGGCACCGCCAGTGCCAGCACCGCACCGACCGCAAGGCCGATGACGATGCGCAGGATCAGGCTGGTGGCGTTGTACCTTGCCGCAACCGCTTTCAACGTTTTCATAACTTTTCTACTCCCCTATCCAGATTGTGCGCCTATTGCGCACAGTTTTCCCATTCCTCTACACGGAACAAGTACGATTATACGCCTCGCAGGCCAAAAAGTCAAAGATTTTGCCCGCTTTTTTTGTTTTTCATTTCAACATATACAGACACGAGCTTTTTTCACTGTCCGCGCACAGAATACAATTTCACAAAAAGAGACCGCACCCCGTGTGTTTCGGGATGCGGTCTGTTCCTGTTTTAGTCGAGATAGGACACCTTGCCGGGCACAAAGCCCTGAATGCCCATGCCGGGCGCGTCGGAGACGGTGATGTTCTTTTCGTCAAACACGGCACCGCCGAGGATGTGGTCCTCGCTGCAGAGCACCGGGCCGTCGAGGTCGATCTTGGTGATGATCTTCTTGGCGCAGGCCAGCTCCACGGCGGCGTTGACCGAGATCTTTGCTTCCAGCATACAGCCGATCATGCACTCCACACCGTACACCTCAGCGGCGGCAGCAATGCGCAGGGCATTGGTGATGCCGCCGCACTTCATCAGCTTGATGTTCACCAGGTCGGCCGCGCCGGTCTGCATGATCCGCAGGGCATCTGCCGGGCTGAACACGCTCTCGTCGGCCAGCACGGGCACATCGGCATGGCGGGTGACATACTGCATCCCCTCAAGGTCTGCGGCGGGCACGGGCTGCTCCACGAACTCGATGTCCAGCCCCTTCTCCTGCATCTGGTTCAGGATGCGGACCGCCTGCTTGGCGTTCCAGGCCTGATTGGCATCGATGCGGAGCCTGATGTCCCGGCCCACGGCCTGCCGCACCGCAGCAAGGCGGGCCACATCCAGCTCAGGGTCGATGCCAACCTTGACCTTCAGGCAGTCGTAGCCGCGCTGGACGGCGGTGCGGGCATCCCGGGCCATCTCCTCCGGCGGGTTGACACTGATGGTGATATCGGTCACGATGTTTTTGCGGGCACCGCCCAGCATCCGGTAGACAGGGGCGCTGTATTTCCGGCCCAGCAGATCCCACAGGGCCATATCCACAGCGGCCTTGGCGCTGGTATTGTGGACAAGCGCCTTCTGCACAGCGGCGGTCAGATCCTCGAACTCATCGAGGTCGCGGCCCAGCAGGGCAGGGGCGATATGATCCTGAATGGCACCAAGGATGGCACCGGTGGTGTCGCCGGTGATAACACCGGTCGGGGGTGCTTCGCCGTAGCCCACTGCACCGGTATCGGTATGGAGTTCCACGATAACATCCTCAACGCTGTTCACAGTGCGCAGTGCCGTTTTGAACGGCACCCGCAGCGGGGTGGAAATGCGGCCCAGCCGCACCTGCGTGATCTTCATAGTCCCGTCCTCCTTCTTATTCCAGCGGCAGATCTGCCAGCTTGACAATGGCGTTTGCAATGATCTGGGCGTTCTGCACCAGACGCTCCAGATCGATGCATTCATCGGGCTGATGCTCTGTGACCGGGTCGCCCGCGAACAGGGGGCCAAAGGCCACCACGTTGGGCAGCATCTTGGCGTAGGTGCCGCCGCCGATGCACTTGGGCGGGGCATTGTCGCCGGTGGCATCCCGGTAAACCTCCAGCAGGGCGCTGACCAGCGGGGTCTCGGCAGGGTAGTAGAGCTTTTCCTTGTGCACCTGCCCATCCAGCGCCCAGCCTGCGGCCTCAAAGGCGGCCTGCACAGCGGGCTGGCAGTCTGCCCGTTCCATGGTCACGGGATAGCGGTAGTTCAGCTTGACCCACAGATGCTGCGCGTCGCCCTCGATCAGCCCCCAGTTGCAGCTCATGGGGCCGGAGAGCGCATCCTCCAGCCGGTGGCCCAGCAGGCGCTCGCCGTAGGGGTCGGTGCCCAGCTTCTCGGCCAGAAAGTGCACGGCCTGTTTTGCATCCCCCTCCAGCGGCAGCCGGTCGAGGTAGCACACCAGCCGCCCAATGGCGTTTTCGCCCTGCTCCGGGTGGCTGCCATGGGCCGAAACGCCCACCGCTTCCACCTGATAACCGCCGGGGATGGCTGTCACGGTGATGTGCTCCGCATCCGGCAGGGCGGCCCCCGCCGGGGCGGTCAGTGCAGCGCAGGCGTAGTCCGGCACCACATTGCCGGCCACGCCGCCCTGCACCCTGTTCAGCTGCCAGGCCCCGGTCTGGTGCAGCTGCACAGCATAGCTTTCGTTCAGGATGCCCTTTTCGCCGTTGATGAGCGGATACTCGCCGTCCGGGGTGAAGCCCAGCACCGGGATCTCCCCGCCGTGGGCCTTGTAGTACAGCACGTCCCGGTCGTTGGTCTCCTCGTTCAGGCCGAACAGCAGCCGGACACGGCGGTTGAGCGGAATGCCCAGATCCCGGATGGCCTTCAGCGCAAACAGGCTGGCCACCACCGGGCCTTTGTCATCAATGGACCCCCGGCCATACAGCCTGCCGTCCTCGATCCCGGCGGCGTAGGGCGGGTGATGCCAGCCCTCGCCCTCGGGCACCACGTCCAGATGCCCCAGCACCGCCACCATCTCGTCCCCGGTGCCGATCTCGCACCAGCCGATGTACCGATCCATGTCGGTGGTCTCAAAGCCCAGCTCATGGCAGAGGGTCAGCGCCTCGGCAAAGCAGGCATCCACCTCCTCGCCAAAGGGCTTGCCCGGCAGCGGGTCGGCCTCCACACTGCGCCTGCGCACCAGCCGCTGGAGCGCCGCCACCATCTGGGGCCGCAGCGCCGCCACGGCCTCGTTCAGTTTTTTGTCCATACGTTCCACCCCTTTTGTGATTCATTTCACAGCTTGTATTATAGAACGATTGCCCCCGCTCCACAAGCCCCAGTTCGGCAAAAAAGGGTCTTGACACTGCGCAGTGTGTACGCTATTATGTACATAAGAGGTGATGCACGATGACGACCACTAATATCACGAACTTTCGCAAGAATGCTTTCCAGTATGTAGAGCAGACCGTAAAGTACAATGAACCGCTGAACATCTGCACCAAAGACGGCAACGCTGTTCTGCTTTCGGAAGAAGATTACAGCGGCATTATGGAAACGCTTTATCTCGTCTCCGTGCCGGGAATGCGGGAAAAGCTCATGGCGGCCAAGGCCGAACCGCTGGAAGATTGTGTTGACGAATCGGCTGTGGAGTGGTAAATGTACAAGATTGTTTATGCGAAAACCGCGCTCAAGGACATTCCAAAGCTGAAATCCGCCCATCTTGACGAAAAAGCGAAGGCGCTGATCTCCGTTATAAAAGAAAATCCGTTCCAGAACCCGCCGCCCTATGAAAAGCTGGTGGGCGATTTGAACGGCTCGTACAGCAGGCGCATCAACATACAGCACCGCCTTGTGTATGATGTTTTTGAAGAAGAGCAAACCATCAAGATTTTAAGCCTTTGGACACATTACGAAAGATGACCCGAAAACGGACTGTTTTGCAGTTCGTTTTTTTTTTTTTTCAAATTTTTTGAAAAAGGGTGAAAGGATTTCGCGCGGCGTGTATTTAAGGAAGTAAGAGCATCCATTTTGCCGGAGCTCCACTTCCGGCCCAAAGAAAGTGAGGGACCTCTATGAAAAAACGACTTATCAGCCTTCTGGTGGCGCTGTGCATGGCGGTAACGCTCCTGCCTGTGTCGGCCCTGACCGCAGCAGCGGAGGGAAGCGGCAAACTCGAAATCGCACAGGGCGGTTACCCAAAAGGTTCTAATGATGGAAACACCTCCTGTTCCGGCAACGACTGGAGCTATGACAACTCCACAAAAACCTTGACGTTAAGCCCCAGCACCTCAACAAACTATGATTTTTCCAATAAGAGCATTCACACCGGATGGGGCAGTAACACAAACTGCAACATCAGAATCGGTCGATATGCAACCGTAACCGATGGTGTTTTTTTGGGTGCTGTTACAAACAATGGCACAATAATCGGTGGCTTTTTTTACTCTTCGGTGACCAATGAATCGGATGGCATCATTGAAAATGGTCAGTTTGGTGATCGGGCTTCTTCGTGCACCGTTACAAACAATGGCGGCACGATCAACGGCGGCACTTTCAAAGATGAGCTAACCGGAAGTGGCATAGAACCGGGTTATACCCTCAAAGCAAAAACACCCACCGGTTTTGAAGGGGTTTTGGTCAATGAGTATCGTGATTCATGTTATATCATCCCGAATCAGGCATCCGTTTCTGTTGATATAAGCTATCATTTTGAGCCTGCGATCAATTTCCAAAATCTTCCACCCCTTTATGTAGCCATTGATAATGCGCACCACATGCTTCTTTCCGACTGGTGTGGGGGTGATCTCAAGATTGAGTTCGATGGTCATTACGCTTATAACGTTACCTTTACCGCACCGTCTGCAAATGGCTCAACCGTAACCATCAGCCCACTGACCCGGCTGGTGATTGACAAGGACGGTTACCCGGCCACTGCACAGGATTTGAACGGCAACCGGGCAAATTATACCGGCGAGGGCTGGAAGTTTGAAAACAACAGCCTGATTTTGGAGCCTACCGCCGAGAAAAGCTATGACTTTAACAGCACCGACCTGAACCCCCATAGGGTGGCGGTGAACTGCCCGGTTACGGTGAACAGCAACGCCACCATCACCAACGGCATTTTCCTGAAAGAAGTTACCGGCAGCGCCCTGAACGGTGTGTTCCTGAACGTTCCCAATGGCTGTGAGAACAGCACCAAGAAAATTACCGTTTCTGATAACGGAAAAATCACTGCGCTGAAAATGAGCGGTGAAGCTACTGCGCTGGACAGCGCCGCCAATGAACTTTATGTGGTCGGTCAGCCCACCGGTACCCTGTATGTGACCCTGAGCAGCGGCAAGGTACGGGAAGTACAGCTGCCCCTTACGGCTGACCTTGAGCTGCAATTGAACGACCCGAAACCGGAACCCAAACCCGAACCGGAACCCAAGCCCGAACCCAAACCCGAGCCCGAGCCCGAAGCCTCCACCTACACCCTGACGGTAAAAGGCGGCACGTTCACCTACAACGGCGGCGAAGCCATGACCAGCGCCAACGTGCCGGTGGATGCCGAGGTCAAGGTGACGCTGAACCAGAGCGCCGTGCCCGAGGGTATGGTGTTCGACCTGTGGGCTATAGATGAAGCCAGCCTGCTGGGCAACCCGGCGGTCGCCTACAACCAGGAGAGCTTTACCATCCCGGCGGGCACCGTGGCCAAGGGCAGCACCGTGACCGTGGAAGCCCAGTACCGGGATGCCACCATCGAGAGCGAGCCCAGCATTCTGGGCACTGCCGCCATCATCGGCGTGGCCGGTGCAGGCACGGCGGTCATCGTGTGGCAGGGCTACCGCATCGGCATGGAGCTGTACGAGAAGTATTTCCAGCCCACGCCGGAAGAGGATGCGGTGGTCGAACCCACGCTTGAAAGTCAGATGACAGATCCGATTTCCTGAAAGCGGGCTCACCCTCTCAGTCTCGCTTTGCTCGACAGCCCAGGTTGTGGCTCCCAGCAGCTGCTTCGTGCAATTGCACTCGCACCTTGCTGGCCACTGCCCCAACAACTCCTCCCTCAATCCGCCACTGGCGGCGGTCGTCGTCGTTGCCCCCAAAGGGAGAGCTCTTGACAAACCGATATAAAAACAGCGCCGCTCCATCGTTTCCGGTGGGGCGGCGCATTTTTGCGGTTCAATCCCGGCGCAAAGGCAGGGTAAGGGACATTTTCTGGTAGGCAATGCGGGGCGTGCCATCCTCCACATGGATGATGCCGCACTTGGTAAAGCCGTTTTCTTCCAGCAGGTGCTGCATGATCTTGTTGTCGGCGTGGGTGTCGGCCCGCAGGCTCTCGCAGTGCTCCAGGCACCAGGTGATCACAGCGGCGGCAACGCCGGGGTGCCTGCCCGCCGAAGCCAGCCGGTGGATGGTGCCGTAGGGCAGGGTATCGTTCAGCCACTTGCCATCCTCGATCCGGGCATAGGTGGGGTCCGGGCCAAGGATAAAGGCAAACACGCCCTCCAGCTCGCCGTTTACAAGGTAGAGGAAGAGCCGGTTGGAATCAATATCCTCTTCCAGCAGCTCCTGCGGCGGAAAATGATCTCCCCACTGGGTGGGGTTGCCGGAATCCGCCATCGCCTGCCGGGCGCGGGCATAAATTTTCAGGATCGCATCCAGATCTGCACGTCTTGCTCCACGAAACATCTTCATCCAACCTCTCTTCCGGCAGGCCGCTGCCCGCCCTGATCGTTCTGCTTTAATATAACACAAAACGGCCCTCTCCGTCAAAGCCTGCTGCAAAGGCGGAGAGGGTCGTTCACTGATGCGCTTATGTGCGCTGGCTGCGTGCCCGGCGGTACTCCCGGGGGCTCTGGCCATACCGCTCATGGAACAGGCGGTAGAAGTAGCTGGTGTTCTCGTAGCCCACCTGGGTAATGATCTGCTGGATGTTCAGGTCGCTGCGGCGCAGCAGGCGGGCGGCGGTCTCCATCCGGTGCTTCTGCAGCAGCTCCTTATAGGTCTTTCCGGTCTGGGCCCGGACGCACTCGCTGACATACGCCAGCGAAACGCCGTAGCTGCGGGCCACATTGGAAAGGCTTGCTTCGCGGTAATTCTGGGTGATCTCCTGTAATGCCGCCTGGACCAGCGCTTCGCGGCTGACCGCCTCGCCGCGCGTTTCCAGCGGGAAATTCTTGGTCTGTACCATAGCGTAAAACCCTCCGTTGCGGCAGCGGCGGGCGGGGACAGGGGGATGCCGGACCCCCGCCGCAGCCAGTTCATCAGGCTTTCTGGGGAAGCCTTTCTGCCTATAATACGGGCGGGGCACAGAAATAATTGCAAATAGCTCAAATTTTTACAGAAACAAGAGATCAGAACATATTTTCGTTATGATAACGCCCGCTGCGGACGAACTCCACCCACTCGGCCAGATTCACGGCGTGGTCGCCGATGCGCTCCAGGTACTTGATGACCATGAGCAGATCCAGGGCGGCATCCACCTTGCCGGGGTCGGCGGCGATCTCCTGCGCCAGCGTATGCTTGATGGCGTTGAAATCGTAGTCCACCTCATCGTCGGCGGCAATGACCCTGAGGGCGGCCTGCTCGTCCTCAGAGGTCAGGGCATTCAGGGCATCCAGGATCATCTTGTGCGCCTTCTGGCCCATCCTGATGGCCTGGCTCACAGCAGGGTCGCCTTGCTTGCGGACAATGACCAGATGGGGGATGATCTCCGCGATATCGGAGGCATGGTCGCCGATGCGCTCCACATCCGTGACCACCTTCATGGTGGTGGAGATGCGGCGCAGGTCGCCTGCCACCGGCTGCTGGCGGAGCAGCAGGGTCATGCAGCGGTGCTCAATGTCCCGCTCCATGTTGTTGATGCGGCCATCGCCCTGCACCACGGCGGCGGCAGCCTCGGCATCGGCGGCGCAGAGGGCCTCCATTGCAGCTTCCACGGCATCGGCAGCGCTCTGACCCATCTCGGTCAGGGCCGTTTTCAGGGCGGCAAGGTCGTTTTCGTATTGTGTACGGTTGCTCATTGCGTTTTTCTCCTTAGCCGAACCGGCCCGAAATGTAATCCTCAGTGCGCTTATCCTGCGGGGTGCTGAAGATCTGCGCCGTTGGGCCGGCTTCCACCAGCTCGCCCAGCAGGAAGAAGGCGGTGCGGTCGCTGATACGGGCTGCCTGCTGCATGTTATGGGTCACGATGACCACGGTGTAGTTCTTTTTCAGCTCGCTCATCAGCTCCTCCACCTTCATGGTGGAGCCGGGGTCCAGAGCGCTGGTGGGCTCATCCATCAGCAGGACTTCGGGCTTGACAGCCAGGGCACGGGCAATGCACAGGCGCTGCTGCTGGCCGCCGGAAAGGCCCAGGGCACTCTTTTTCAGGCGGTCCTTGACCTCGTTCCAGAGGGCGGCACCCTGCAGGGAGCTTTCCACCAGCTCGTCCAGCTCTGCCTTGTTGTGCACACCGTGCAGCCTGGGGCCGTAGGTGATGTTATCGTAGATGCTCATGGGGAAGGGGTTGGCCTTCTGGAACACCATGCCCACCCGGCGGCGCAGCTCGGTGGGCTGCATCTCGCGGGCAAAGATATCCTGCCCTTTCAGGCGGACATCGCCCTCGATGCGGACCCCGGGCACAAGGTCGTTCATCCGGTTCAGGGTCTTCAGGAAGGTGGACTTGCCGCAGCCGGAGGGGCCGATGAGGGCCGTGATCTCCCGCTCGCCCATGTCCAGCGAAATATCTTTCAGCGCCTTGAAATCCCCGTACCAGAGGTTCAGGTTTTTGGCTGTGATAATGGGTGATACGTTTTCCATAGTTTTCCTCTTATATTGACTCCCTCAGTCGCGGCTATGCCGCGCCAGCTCCCTCTGAGAGGGAGCCTTTTGCGTTGCGGGCAGGATAAGCCTCCCTCCGTGAGGGAGGTGGCATCGCGCAGCGATGACGGAGGGAGTTATTTACAGCTTCTGTTTCAGTTTGGTTTTGGCCAGCCGGGCTGCCAGATTGATGGCAAGCACCAGCACCAGCAGCACTGCACCGATGGCCCAGGCGGAGTCGAAATCGCCGTCCTCAAAGGCACGGAGGTAGAGCAGCACCGACAGGGTGGCACCGTTGGAGGTGTAGGCCTTGAGCACGCCGTTGGCAATGACCTCGGCGGCACCGGCGGTGAAGAGCAGAGCGGCGCTTTCGCCCACGATGCGGCCCACAGCCAGGATGCAGCCGGTCACAATGCCGTCGATGCTGCAGGGCAGCACAATGGTGCGGATGATGTGCCACTTGCCCGCACCCAGACCCAGCGCACCCTCACGGTAGCCCTGGGGCACCGTTTTCAGGGATTCCTGGGTGGTGCGGATGATGGTGGGCAGGTTCATGATCACCAGCGTCAGGCTGCCGGAGAGCAGGCAGGTCTGGAAGCCCAGCGTCTGGGCGAACACCAGCATCCCCACCAGACCGTAAATGATACTGGGGATGCCCGCCAGCGTCTCGTTGGTGAACTCGATCACCGAAATGACCTTGCGGTTCCGGGCGTACTCGGTCAGGTAAACAGCCGCGCCCACACCCAGCGGCAGTACGATCAAAAGCGTCAGCAGGATGACATACAGCGTGTTGAGGATCGCAGGCAGGATGCCGTCTGTGCCCTTCAGCACACTGGCGGTGGTGGTCAGGAATTTCCAGCTGATGTGCGGGATGCCGCGCACCAGCACCATGCCCAGAATGCCCGCCACCAGTGCGATGACCAGCACAGCCGAGACCCGGACCAGCGCGTTCATCACGCGGTTCCAGGTGCGGCGGGAGGCAGAAGCACTGTTATTCATCGCGCTTTCCTCCCTTCAGCACCACATTGAGCAGGATATTGATGCCCATGATAAAGACGAACAGCACCAGCGCAATGCTGAACAGCGCCTGTTTCTGCAGGCCGCTGGCGTAGCTCATCTCCTTGGCAATGGCGGTGGTCAGGAAGGTGACGCTGCGGAACAGGCTGTCCGGCATGTTGGGGCTGTTGCCAGCCACCATCATCACGGCCATGGCCTCGCCGATGGCACGGCCGATGCCCAGCACGATACCGGCGGCAATGCCGCTCCTGGCAGCGGGGACGCTGACCTTGAACCAGGTCTCGACATCCGTTGCGCCCAGAGCCAGACTGCCCTGCTCATACTCCGGCGGCACAGCGTTGAGCGCTGTGACCGACACCGACACGATGCTGGGCAGGATCATCACCGCCAGCACCACGATGGCGCTCAGCAGGCAGGCACCGGAGGCCTTGCCAAAGGTCCTGGCCACGGCGGGCACCAGCACCTGCATGCCCAGCAGGCCGAACACCACGCTGGGGATGCCGCTCAGCAGCTCAATGGCGGTCACGACCACGGTGCGCACCTTCGGGCCTGCGGCCTTGGAGAGGAACACCGCCGTCAGCAGGCCAATGGGCACACCGATCACGGTGGCACCCAGCGTGCCGTAAACGCTGGACAGGATGAAAGGCAGAATGCCGTAGGCCGGGTCGGTGGCGGTGGAAGCCCACCGGGTGCCGAACAGGAACCGGAACAGCCCGATCTTCCGGATGGCAGGCACACCGGAGAGGACCATGTACACTGAGATCAGGAGCACACAGCCCACCGCCAGGATGCCGCAGAGGAAGAAGATGAAGTTCATCACCGCTTCCAGCCACGCAGCAGGGGTTCTGGGGAGAGAGATCTTTTTGTTGTTCATAGCATCATTGCTTTCCGCAATTACTCATTCACAGGAACCGCACCGGCAGTGCGGATCAGGTCAGCAGCATCGGCACTGGCAGCAAAGTCGAAGAAGGCCTGTGCCTGCTCAGACAGGGTGACAGACTTGTTGGTGACGAACACGAAGGGACGCTGCACCTCGTAGCTGCCGTCCTTGACGGTCTCCTCGCTGCACTCCACGCCGCCAACGGTGACCATCTTCACGGTGTCGCCCACAGCGGACAGGGAAGCGTAGCCGATGGCCAGAGGGTTGGCCTCCACAGCGCTGATGACAGCGCCGGTAGCGGTCAGCTCCTGTGCGTACTTGCAGCTGTCCTTCACGTCCACGATGCTCTCAAAGCCATCGCGGGTGCCGGAACCGGCCTCGCGGCCCACCAGAACGATCTCGCCGTCGTCGCCGCCCACATCCTTCCAGTTGGTGATCTCGCCGGTGAACATCTGCTTCAGCTGGTCCACGGTCAGGTCTGCCACCTTGCTGTCCTTATTGACAACGATGGCGATGCCGTCCAGAGCCACGGTGGTGCCGTCCACGTCGTTCTTCTCGTCGTCCTTCAGGGCGCGGGAGGACAGGCCGATGTCCAGCGTCTTATCGGTAGCACCGGTGATACCTGCGCCGGAACCGGTGGGGTCGTAGCTGACGGTGACACCCGGCTCCACCTCGGCAAAGCCCTCGGTCAAGGCTGCGATGACGTTCTTCATAGAGGTAGAACCGCCGGTAGCCACATTGCCGGACAGGGTGCCTGCAGCGGTCTCAGCAGCGGCAGAAGAAGAGGTGGACTCCGCAGCAGAGGATGCCACAGTGGAAGAGGCTGCACCGCCGCAGGCGGTCAGAGCCATCGCTGCAGCAGCAGCGCCGCAGACAGTGATAAACGAACGACGAGTGATCTTTTTCATAACCCTTTTCCTCCAATAAATGCCGGAACGCCGTTCCGGCCGATGTTTTCTTGTGTTTTCCTTGGGAACGGCCTAATTGTACCGCACCGCCGTGCGCGCTGCGACCATGTACGCGCAAAATGGAGGTAAAGCTTTTGCACAGGCTCCGGCGGCTGTGTCAAGCCTGCGTAAAGCCGGCATGAAAAGCCTGTACTCAAATTTTACAAACAGGATAAATATGCCGAAAATGCCATTTTCCGGCTGGGCAAAACGACAAAAAGCCCCGGGCACTCTTTCAAAGAATGCTCGGGGCAAAAGGGTCTGCGGGTCAAACCGTGGTAAGGGAAGGCAGAGTCTTGGTGGCTGCATAGCCGCCATTCTTCTTGACAAGGAACAACGTCTCGCTGATGCCGTTGATGACGATCTTCAGCACCGCAGGCTGACCATTCCGGTAAGCTTCCTTGATTTCTGCATCGGGGAAGTTCAGCCTCAGATCTTTTTCCTCTGTGGCAAAGGGCTTACCCAACAGCGTGTCGGAGACAAAGAAAGTCCCGGCGGGGGATACCTGCTTCAGCTTTGCTGCGCCCACGGAAGCTTGGAACATGTCGCCGTACTGTCCGCCCTGCCAGCTGCCGCCGCCGGCGTCATAGCGCAGTCTCACCTTGCCGGTGATGGCACCCTTGTCCGTGCCGGATTCCGTGCCCAGATCCACATCCAGACCAAAGACCTTCACGGTGAAGGGTCCGATCTGGACCTCGTCGTCTGCCAGCTGACCGCTGCCGCCGCAGCCGACCAGCACGCCGGACAAAGAGATTGCTGCAGCCGCAGCTGCTGCGCTCTTCATAAAGGTACGCCGGGTCATTTTTTCTGCCATAATATTGCCCTCCTCTAAAAGCGTTTTTCTGTGTTTTTAGCGTACCACTTTTTGGGAGTCTGTCAACAAAAATATGACAAAAAGGCGCTCTGTACACATAATTTGCACAGAGCGCCTTCTGCTCAGCAGTATTTTGTTCCGTCCGGGCAGTAGAACTGCACGTACTTCTGCCACTCGGTCTCGCTGATGGTGCGGCGGTAGCAGTCCACCAGAGCATCCACGGCCTGCCGGTCCGCAAAGGTACCGGCACCCGGGCAGTCCAGCACCAGAATGCGGAACCATGCATCAAACAGGTGCTCGGTGAAGCCGGTGTCCCGCGCGCCGCACCGGGAGTAAAAGCCCAGCCGCCGCACAGCCATAGCTTCGTCCTCCGCCTTATCCGGGCATTCGGCCTCAATGAGGATGGCCTGCGCACCGCGCTCGTGCTGCGGCAGATCGGCCAGCAGCTGCGCGCCCAGCCCTGCAGAACGGTATTCCGGCAGCACGGCAAAGTAATCCAGCTGGCTCACCCTGCTGCCTGCCGGGCGCACCATGAGCAGGTACGCCGCCAGTGTTTCGCCGTCGAACACGCCCCATGTGTGGGCGGTGCCGTCCGCTTCGCTGTTCAGGATCATGCTCAGGGGCTTTAGCTCCGTGGGCGGAAAGTCCCGCCGCATTTCGTCCAGATAGACCCGCGTCAGTTCTTTTTCGTTCAGTTTCCGCCAGCTGTACACTTTGCTCATGGTTTTTCCTCCCGTATCTGCCTTTTGAACCAGTATAGCACACTCCGCGCGGGAACGCAAAAAGCCGCCGGGAGCGGCAGGCTCTGCCCTTCTCCCGGCGGCTTTTATGGGAATGCAGGAGCAACCAGTCTCCCGCACAAACTCCGTTCAGAAAGCTGTGTGCGTTACAGCATCTTCTTCAGCTCGTCGTACACGAACTGAACCTTAGTGCCGATGATCACCTGGCAAGCGTTCTTGCTGGGGCGGATGACACCGGCAGCACCAGCGGCCTTGACAGCCTTCTCGTCCACCTTGGCGTTATCCTTGACCTCAAAGCGCAGACGGGTTGCGCAGTAACCAACTTCCTTCACGTTCTCCTTGCCGCCGACAGCAGCCAGAACAGCGGAAGCGACTTCGGTATAGTTGTTGTTTGCCAGAACGACCTTCTTCTCGGCCTCTTCGTCCTCGTCCTCACGGCCGGGGGTCTTCAGGTCGAACTTGGTGATGGCAAAGTAGAACACTGCGTAGAACACCACGAAGGCTGCGATGCCCAGAGGAATGATCATCCAGGTCTTGGCAGCTGCGGGCAGGGAAGCAGAGAACACCAGGTCGGTAGCACCTGCAGAGAAGCAGAAGCCAGCACGGAAACCGGAGTAGTAGGTGATGACGGTGAAGATGCCGTACAGAGCAGCGTACACAACGTACAGGGGGAAGCACAGGAACATGAAGCCGAACTCGAAGGGCTCGGTAACGCCGCAGACGA
>ERZ791740.974-NODE-974-length-18367-cov-6.280526_pt1 | contig 18367 bp, 14 predicted proteins | sample MGYA00510041_ERZ791740 | MGnify/ENA primary metagenome ERZ791740 (study PRJEB30046, sample SAMN00791959) | human gut metagenome | study: EMG produced TPA metagenomics assembly of the A metagenome-wide association study of gut microbiota in type 2...
AAGATAAGATATCCCACTGAGTCAATCAGGTAAGACCCCTTGAAGACTACAAGGTTGATAGGCACACAGTGTAAGCGGAGTGATCCGTTCAGCTAGCGTGTACTAATAGGTCGAGGGCTTGACCCCATCTTGATCAGATACTCTGTTTGCTAAGAAAGCGGTTCGATATTCAGTTTTGAGGGTACATCCTCAACAAAAGAGAAGCATGACAAGCGCCATGTGAATGGCCGGTGTCGATGACGGTGAGGTTCCACCTGTTCCCATTCCGAACACAGAAGTTAAGCTCACTTGTGCCGAAGATAGTTGGCTGGAAACGGCCTGTGAAAATAGGTAGATGCCGGTTTCTCTTTAAGCCCTGCTCAGATTTGAGCAGGGCTTTTTTGTTTATGCAGAGTGCCGGAAACGGAAAAGGACGATAGAGGAAGGCGGCGGGCCGGACATGTCCGGCCCCTACAGGGATTCTTCGGAAAGCCTGTTACTGCTGCAAGCGGGTACAGCAGCCGGAGGGAGGAAACGATACGCCTGCAAGAGCGCCCAGCTTTACTTTTTTATTTATGCTGTTGACAAATCAAGAACTTTGCAGTATACTGGCAACTATTGTTGAGCAATCATGCAATGGTAGAAAGGGAAAGCAAAGTGAAAACGAAAGCAAACACGAAAAAGAAACTTCTAATCGCAGCGGGCGTAGTGGTCGTTGCGTTGGCTGCGGCGCTGATATTTATCAGTAATTATCTGGTCAATTATGCGATTGGCCGCAGCGGCAACGGTGGTGACCGAGAGGTGGCACTGGAGGTGGATGCACCGGCGGACAGTGTTGAGGCGGTCATGGAGGACAACCGCGCGGCATATAAAAGTAAGATCGATACTTTCACGAAGGGACACCCTGGCCGGGATGTGACCCTGACCGCGGACGACGGCCTGACCTTGCACGGCGTTTACTACGCCAATGCAGAGACCGCTGACACGCACCGTTGGGCCCTTGTACTGCACGGATACCGCGGTGACTACACAGGCGCGCTGCAGTTGGCAGCGCCCTATTATGAAGCTGGCTATCAAGTGATCGCACCCGACCTGCGGGCCTGCGGCGAGAGCGAGGGCGACTATGTAGGCATGGGGTGGCTGGACCGCGAGGACATACTGCGCTGGATCGATTTCATCCTTGCGGACGACCCGGAGGCGAAAATTGTTATCCACGGCATCTCAATGGGAGCGGCTACAACGATGATGACGGCAGGGGAGAGCACACCCGACAATGTGAAAGCCTTCGTGGAGGACTGCGGCTACACCAGTGTGTGGGATATTTTTTCCAGTGAGCTGCAGCTGCGGTTCGGGCTGCCGGAGTTCCCGATTTTGTATACGGCCAGCGGTGTCGCCAGGCTGCGCGCAGGGTACAGCTTCACCGAAGCGAGCGCCCTTGCGCAGGTAGCGCGCTGCGAAAAGCCTATGCTTTTCATCCACGGCACGGCGGACGACTTCATCCCCTACGAGATGATGGATACACTGTACAATGCCAAGCCCGGCGACAACAAGGCCGAGCTGACCGCTGAGGGCGCGGGCCACGGTGAGGCCATGTACGCGCTGGGGGACAGCTACTGGGATACGGTGTTTGATTTTATTGCGCCTTATATGGCGTAATGCGTCGGATTCGATAGGAAAAAGCGGCACGGCGAAGGCTGTGCCGCTTTTGTGCTGCCTGGGCAGGATACGGCGTACAATGCAGCAGGGGAGGGGTGAGAATGCAGTATACCGTTATCGAATTTTTCCAGTCGGAAACCGAGAAGGAGCGGCGGCGAAACCTTGAACGCCTTTTACAACAGCTGCGGCTGATAAACGGCCCAAAGGATGGCGGCACCGATGCCCCCGCGTAAGGGCTGGGCGGCGGTCTACTGCCGCCTGAGCAAGGAGGACGAGGAAAAGACCGCGCGCGAGTCCGAAAGCATCCGCAACCAGCGGGCGCTGCTGCTGGCCTGGGCTGCGGAGCACGGCTACCGTATTTATAGGGTATACACCGACGAGGACTACTCCGGCATTGACCGTGCGCGGCCCGGCTTCAACGCGATGCTGGCCGACGCGCGGGCGGGCAAATTTGAGGTCATTCTGGCAAAAACGCAGTCGCGGTTCACCCGTGACATGGAGTTGGTAGAAAAATATCTGCACGGGCTGTTCCCGGAATGGGGCGTGCGGTTCATCGCGGTGCTGGACCATGTGGATACCTGCGACCCGGCAGGCAAAAAGGCACGCCAAATCAACGGACTTATCAATGAGTGGTACCTGGAGGATCTGTCCGGGAATGTGCGGGCTGTGCTGGACCACAAGCGGCGCAGCGGGAGCTACATTGCGAGCTTTGCGCTCTACGGCTACCGGAAGGACCCGCAGGATCACAGCCGTCTGCTCCCGGACGAACCCGCCGCGCAGGTCGTTCGGCAGATATTTGCGCTGTATCTGCAGGGAAACGGCGCGGGCAGGATCGCCCAGACCCTCAACGCGCAGGGCGTGCCGCCGCCGTCCGCCTACCGCGCGGTCAGTGCTGGCCAGCCGCGCCCCACGCCCGCGCCGCTGTGGTGCAAGGCAACGGTGCGGCGCATTCTGTCCACGCAGACCTACGCGGGCGATCTGGAGCAGGGCCGCGTGCGCAAGCTGAATTACAAGTCCCGCAGAGTCATCCGCCTGCCGCGGGAGGATTGGATCATCGTACCCGGCACCCACGTGCCGCTCATCAGCCGGGCGGATTTTGCAGCGGTGCAGGCGCGGCTGGCGGCGCATGGCGGACAGACAGCGGCAGCGCACTACCCGCTGGCTGGGCTTGTCCGGTGCGGTGCCTGCGGAGGCAAGATGGAGCTGACCGGCGCGGCGGCGCGGCGGTACTTCCGCTGCCGCACGGCGCGCCGGAGCAAGACCGCCTGCCCGGGTCAGCCCTACTGGCCGCTGTGCGACGCCGAGGCGCTTGTCGAAAAGCAATTGTCCCGCTATGCCGCTGCGCCGGGGCAGCTGACGCAGGACCAGGCCGCGGCCCTGCTGCAAAGCATTACCGTTTACCCGCCGCAGGACGGCACACGCCGTATAGAGCTGCGGTGGAGCTTTTAAATAGAAGTGCGCCGTGTGCCGGGCGCGCTATCCCAGGTAGGGTAGACCTCACTCGACGCGACGTTGGCAATATAGGACTGGAAGCTGACCGTTACGTTGCGGACGTTGGCCGACGGCTTGCCCAAGTGTACTGTGATCTTCTTCGGCACAACGATGCGGGACAGTACGCTGCCGGGCAGCAGTTCCTCCGGCGCGGGGCCGCTGCCGCCGTTCCCGGCAAAAAGGGTGTGCGGCGGGATCGTGACGATGTCGGTCTCGACCTCTCCCGTGCGGCTGACGGCGGAAGCGGGGGCCGCCCCTGCGGGCAGCAGGTTCAGCCGCGCCACGGTCTGCTGGGCGTCAAAGACCTGCACGCCGTTCAGCACAAGGGGCTGCCAGCCGTCCAATGCAGCTTCAATGCGGTAGAGTGCGTAGGGCTGCACCGTCGTGTTGGCGGCGTCCAGACTGTAGGCGGCATCGGGGGCGGGCAGGTCGGCGGCTTCGGCAAAGCCGTCCGCATCGGTGACGAGCCGGGCGCGGACGCTGCCGCCCGCATCCGTTACGGTCAGGGTCACGCCGGGCAGCGGCGCGGCCTGCCCGGCAGCAGAGGTATAGATCAGTATACTGCCTTTGGACATATAAAAACACCTCCTGCCCCACGCTATGCAAACGCGCACAACTGTGTTACAATGGGGGCAGGAGGAGCGATTATGGTATATCTTTCCGGGTTCCGGTTCCCAGACCGGGCACAAGAAGCGAACTACATGGCGTTCAGCCCGCGCGCGAGGCAGACCTGTTATGACTCGTACTATCCGTTTGGATTGTTCGAGGGGCGCACGCTGCCCGAGCTGGATTTTCTTGAGATCACGATCCTGTACGGCGGCAATGGCAGCGGCAAGACGACCTTATTAAATGTAATGGCCGATGCCCTGCGGCTTTACCGCCGCGCAGAGTATAATCGCACGCCTTTTTTTGACGATTATGCGCGCCTGTGTGAGCCGCGGACTATGCGCCCCATACCCACGGGCAGCATGATTTTGACAAGTGACGATGTGTTTGACTATATGCTCGATCTGCGGGCGCTGAACGATGGCGTGGACATGCGGCGTGAGCAGATGTTTGCGGATTACAACGACCTTCGGCGGGAAAAGTTTCAGATGCATGGCATGAGGGACTATGACCGGCTCAAGCAGGTAAGCGCCGCGCGGCGATACAGCCAGTCCCAGATGGCACGCCGCACGCTGCCTGCCAATGTGCGCACCCGCTCCAATGGAGAGAGCGCATTGGCCGTGTTCAGCGAGCGCATTCGTGAGGACGCACTGTATTTGCTGGATGAGCCTGAAAACAGTCTTTCACCCGAGCGGCAGCTGGAGCTTGCACGGTTTTTGCATGATTCGGCGCGGTTTTACAACTGCCAATTTATCATGGCGACACACTCGCCGTTTTTACTGGCCATGCCGGGGGCGCGGATTTACGATTTGGACAGCGAGCCTATCGCAACAAAGCGTTGGACGGAACTGGAAAACGTGCGGGCAACGTGGGAATTTTTCCAGAGCCACAAAGATGAATTTAAATAAAAAATCGCCCGCAGGCGTGGTGCTGAACCATACCTGCGGGCGGTGGTGTTTATTTTAAGCAGCAGCTAGGAAATCAGGCTTTGTTGGCAGAGCCGAACAGCTCGATCTTCTCGCGGACGGTAGCCTTGATGGCCTCGGCGCCGGGAGCCAGCAGCTTGCGGGGGTCAAAGCCCTTGCCCTCGAGATCCTTGCCGGCCTCGATGTACTTGCGGGTAGCATCGGCAAAGCTCAGCTGGCACTCGGTATTGACGTTGATCTTGGAGACGCCCAGGGAGATGGCCTTCTTGATCATCTCGTCAGGGATGCCCGTGCCGCCGTGCAGGACCAGAGGAATGTTGTCGGTGGCGTTGTGGATCTTGTCCAGCGCGACAAAGTCCAGGCCCTTCCAGTTGGCGGGGTACTTGCCATGGATGTTGCCGATGCCGGCAGCCAGGAAGTCGATGCCCAGAGCGGCGATCTTGGCGCACTCAGCGGGGTCAGCGACCTCGCCCATGCCGATGACGCCGTCCTCCTCGCCGCCGATGGAGCCGACCTCGGCTTCAATGGACAGACCGTGGTCATGGGCCAGGGCGACCAGCTCGGTGGTCTTGGCGACGTTCTCGTCGATGGAGTAGTGGCTGCCATCGAACATGATGGAGGTGAAGCCGGCGGCAACGCAGGCCTTGGCACCCTCATAGGTGCCGTGATCCAGATGCAGGGCAACGGGAACGGTGATGCCCAGGCTCTCGTCCATGGCCTTGACCATGGCAGCCACGGTCTTGAAGCCCGTCATATATTTGCCTGCGCCCTCAGAGACACCGAGGATGACAGGAGAGTTCATCTCCTGCGCAGTGAGCAGGATGCTCTTGGTCCACTCCAGGTTGTTGATGTTGAACTGACCGACTGCATAGTGGCCATCGCGCGCTTTCAGCAGCATATTGGTAGCATTTACCAGCATAGTTCATACCTCCACGTAAAACGTTATCAGTGGTTGACGTACCGAGGTCCGGTGCGCCATCAAGCTTATTATAACCCGACTTTGACAAAAAATCAACAGGTTTTTTCGCTGCGGAGGATGTACTTTTGTCACCATGGGGCAAAACCTGCGGAATTTGTGGCAAATTTGTAAATTCCGTCAGGGAACGGGGCGGAAAAACGGCCAAAATCGGCATTATTCCAGATTGACAGCGCGGTTTATCCGGGCTGTTATGTGGAAAATTTCTCCACAACGGCTGTTGAAAACTCTGTGGAAACGGTGGAAAAGCCCATTACAAAGCAGGTTTTGCACACTTTCCACAGAGTTTTCAACAGGTGGAAAAGCGGTGCGTCCTCTACGCTTTGTATAAACAGCGCTGTTTCGACAAGGTGCAAAAGGCATTTGCACTTTTGGCGCATTTTGCCCGGCAAACTTGTAAAATTGCCGCCGCATGCGCCCAAAAGCTGTAAAAAAAGATGACAAATGCCCCCGTTTTGTGTTATACTGTTATCTGATTATAAAGCATAGTCGGTTACTGTCGGCTTATGGCCGATTTTACAAGCCAGATGGAGGATGCTATGGAAAGATTCGCCCGCGAGCAGGCGCCTGAGCGCGCCGAGCGCACCGATACCCTTGTGTGGGGCAAGAATGCCGTGACAGAGCTGCTCAAGAGCGGCGGCGCGGTGGATACGGTCTACCTGACGGACACGATGCCCCAGGCCGTGGCGGGCTACTACACAGCCCTGGCCAAGGAGAGCGGCGCGGTGGTCAAGCGGGTGCCAGGCAATAAGCTGCAGAAAATGTGCGGCACGCCGGACCACCAGGGGGTGGCCGCCCGCGCCGCCGAGGTCGAGTACGCCGCGCTGGACGATCTGTTCCGCGCCGCCGAGGCCAGGGGCGAGCAGCCCTTTCTGGTGCTGTGCGACGGCGTCGAGGACCCGCACAATCTGGGGGCCATCGTGCGCTCCGCCTACCTGTGCGGTGCGCACGGCGTGGTCATCCCCAAGCGCGGCGGTGTCGGCGTGACCGGCACGGTCATGAAGGCCAGCGCCGGTGCTGCGGCCCGTCTGCCCATTGCCCGCGTGTCCAACCTGGCCCAGGCTATCCGCACGATCAAGGAGCACAATATCTTCGTCTACTGCGCGGACCTCGGCGGTGCCCCGCTGGCAAAAACGGACCTCTCCGGTCCGGTGGCGCTGGTCCTGGGCAGTGAGGGCGGCGGCCCCGGCGCGCTGACCCGCAAGCTGTGTGACGCTGCCGTCACGCTGGAGATGGCCCCCGGCCAGGCTACCGGCGTTGACAGCTACAACGTCAGCGTTGCGGCGGGCATCCTGTGCTATGATGTCATGCGCCGCCGTCTTGCAAAGAAGTAAAGGCAACACCGCATAATTCCCGCCTTACGGCTTAAGCACCGCTCCGGCGGCTGCGGCACGGCATCTGCGTTGCCAAAATGCTCGATAATACACAAAGTATTATCTGCGCTTTTGGCTTAGCAGCTGCCGCGCCTCGCTCGCCGTATCGGCACTTAGAATTATGCGGTATTGCCTAAATTCCACCTGGCCCCCGGAGAGCGGGGCAGGAAAGCCGTCCTTTTACTAAAGAGGAATCAACATGCCAAGCAAACGTACCAATGATTCGGTTGACCGGATCCTGGAAGAACTGAATATGCAGCAGGCGCAGGCCGGTCTGCGGGACAGCGTCACCGACCACCAGGTCGATGAGATCCTGCGCAGCGTCGGCATTTTATCGCTGCCTGACGAGCCGCTGCCCGAGGACACACTCGCCTTCCCGGAGGGAGACGCGCTGGACGACCTGCTGCAAAAGCCGGTGTCGCAGCCTGCGCCCGCCCCGGCACAGCCGCGCCCGTATACCCCGGTGCAGCAGCCTGACCCGCAGCCGGTGCAGCCCGACGCGCGGACGACCCGCCCGCCGGAGCAGCCGCTGCCGACGGTGGACAAGACCGGCACGCAGACCTTCAGCGGGGACACCACCGGCACCGGCATCATCAAGGGCTTTCTCGGTAAAATGGCCCCCGGCGGCGATGCCGAGTCGCTGGACCAGGGCAAGAACGAGTTCAAGCGATTCTTCGGCACCTCGGTGGCCGTCGTGCCCGATGAAAACGGACGCCTGCACGAGCCCGGCAAGAAGAAACGCAGCCTGTTCGGCTTAAAGCACGCCGAGGATACGGGTGCCTTTGAGCCTATCAACGTCACGATGGGCGGCGGCAGAGCCGTCGGGCAGGCGGAGCCCGAGGAGGAGTACTACCCCGATGCCGAGCTTGAGCCGACCCCGGCACAGCCCGCCCGCTCTGCGAAAAAGCACGGCTTCTTCGGCAGTCTGTTTGACCGCGAGGAGGAGACCGAGGAGCTGATGATCCCCGAGGAGCGCGCCGAGGAGCCTTCCCCGTACCGCCCGGGAGCTGCAGTGCCTCCGCAGCAGCCTGTGCAGACGCCCTCTGCGGCGGCTGTGCCTGTGCAGCCGGAGCCGCCCGTGCCGCCCGCACAGGAGGAAACCTCCACGCAGGAGGTCTGGCGCAGCAAGTACACCCGCCCGGCCCGCCGCGCCGCGGAGGAGAGCGGCCATACCGTGGAGATCATCCAGGGCACGGTGGGCTATGCCAAAAACCACCCGTCCGCGCCGTCGCCCTCCGGCATGACCGGCACGATCTACCGCAAAAAGAAGAACACTGTGGAGTTCACCCCCGGTCAGAAGATCCAGAAGGCCCCGCCGCCGCAGCCTGTGCCGCAGCGCAGCGGGGAGCCTGTGGGCGAGCCCATCGAGACGCCCCGCAGCCAGACGTCCACCGGCTACACGATGCAGATCGGCGGGCTGGACGCCGTCCCCGTGGACAGCACGCAGGACTTTATGGCCGCCTACAACGCCGTGCGCCCGCAGCGCCGCCCGGCTCCCGCGCCGGTGCAGCCCGCAGCGCCCGTGCAGACGTCCCCCGCGGCGGATGCCTATGACGAGTCGGCTGCCGTTGATGAGCCCTCCTGGGCGAAGCACGACGGCACCGGCCAGTGGCCCGTGCCCCGCCAGTGGGACGACGTGGACACGCTGGTCAACACGCTGACCGGGAACATCCACCTGACGCCGACGGCCCCGGAGCATTCCGGCTACACCCAAAACAGTGCCTCCGGGACGGCCCCGTCCGCCCCGGCGCACAGCGGCTTTACGCAGCGCATCGATATGCCCGCCGCACCTGCGCCCGGCAGTCCGGCCAACGCGGGCAGTCAGGCCCCCGCGCCTGCCCACACCGGCTTTACCCAAAGGCTGGACCCGGCCCCGGCGCAGCCCGCCCACAGCGGCTACACCCAGAACCTGAACCAACAGGCATCCGCCGCGCCGGATACGGCCTCCTTTGTCAACGGCATCGCCGCGGCCATCAACACGCAGCAGCCGGCAGGGGACACGCGCGATTATGACAGCGCTGCGGCGCGGTTGACGGACTCGCTGGCGGATGATCCCGCAGCCACCCGCACCCGCGCCCGCATCCCGACGGCGGCAGAGGTCAAAAAGGCCGCTGCCCGCCTGACGGGCCGCGCCGACGACGAGACTGAGGACAACGCCGCCTCCCCGTTTGACACAGCGGAGATCCCCGTGCCCCACAGCCGCGAGTATGAGCGTGCCGAGGACGCCCCGGCGATCCGCGCTCTGCTGGCGAAAAAGCGTGCCCGGGCAGGCATTGCCTGCATCGTCTCGGGTGCGATGTCTCTTGTCATGATCGTGCTGGCACTGCTGCCGGTGCGCCCCGCCGCCCTGAACGACCCCATGGTCTACCCGGCGGCGCTGCTCGTGCTGCTGCTGGTCAGCTGCGCCGTCAACTGGCGGGCTTTTCTGGACGGCTTCAGGGGACTGGGCAAGACCCCCTCGCCGGACAGCCTTTCGATTTTACCGGCGCTGGGTGCTGCGGTGCAGTGCCTGGCCGTTCTGGCCACCGGCGGTTACACCGACGGCACGCTGATGCTGGCCGGTCCGGCAGCGCTGATGCTTTGCATGAACGCGGCGGGCCACGCCCTGAACGCGGCCACGGTCTGCGATGCCTTTGAGAGCGTCAGCGGGCAGGATGGCTATGCCGTTGCCTACCGCCTGAAGGACGCCGGAGCCCTGCGCGCGATCTCGCAGGGCCTGTCCGAGCCGCATCCCTGCGTGCTCGTCACCCGCCCGACCCAGATCTTCCGCAGCTTTCTGACCAACAGTGCCGCCCACGGCACCAGCGATAAGAACCAGCAGCAGTTTGTCTGGCTGCTGGGCGGCTGCGGTCTGGCGGCCTTTCTGTTCACGCTTATCACGTCCAAAAGCGCAGCCACGGCGGCCACGGCCATGACCAGCCTGTTCTGCCTGGCCGCGCCGCTGGCCGGTACGCTGATGTCGGCGGTGCCGGCCCGCATGATGCAGCAGCGCGCCTACAAGGTCGGCGCGGTCATCCCCGGCTGGCGGGACATCCGTCAGCTGGGCCGCATCAATGTTGTGCAGGCCACGTCGCGCCAGCTCTTCCCGGAGGGGTGCGTCACGCTGCGGGACATCCATCCCGTCAAGATGGAGCACATTGACACCGCCATTATCTATGCGGCCTCGATGCTGGCCGATACGGACTCGACGCTGAACAAGCTCTTTACCGGCATGGTCGCCAGCAAGAGCCTGCTGGAAAAGGTCACGGATCGTCAGGCTGTGCCCGGCAAGGGCTATATGGGCTGGATCCGCAAGGAGCGCGTGATCCTGGGCAACCGCGCCATGATGATGGACTACGGCATCAAGGTGCCCAGCCAGGAGTATGAGCAGCACTACACGCTGAACCAGCGCCGCATCGTGTATATGGCGGTGGCGGGCAAGCTGTACGCCATGTTCCGCATTGCGTACCAGAGCGACCCCAAGATCGCCGCGGATCTGGAGCTCGTGCACCGCACGGGAATGTACCTTGTTGTGGACTGCGACGACTTCAACTGTGATGTCCGCCTGCTGGAGACTGCCTACGGCCTGCCCACCGGCTCGGTCAAGGTGTTGTCCGGCGCCGAGCACGAGGCTGTTGCCCCGGCGGTGGCCTGGCTGCCCGAGAGTGAGGGCAGCATGCTGCATCTGGGCAGCTTCCGCAGTCTGGTCGGCGGCCTGGTCGCTGCCGCAGGGGCCGCCCAGGGCGAGAAGTACGCCTCCTACGCGCTGACCCTCTCGGTGCTGGCCAGCACCGCGGTGGGTGTGCTGATGACGCTGACCGGCGGCATTGTCGCGCTGCCCCTGATCGGCATTGTGCTGTATCAGGCCGCTTGGCTGGTCATTACGCTGTTCTTCCCGCTGATGCAGCGTTAAGGCAGCACAGAATGATGTTAGGAAAGGGGATCCCCAATGTACTGTGCACGCGAAAAACAGATGTCGATCTACGACTATCTGCCGCCCTACCACGGCGAGCTGTGCAACGCCAACCGCTGGGTGCGGCTGGCTGACGCCATCGACTGGGATGGCTTTGAAAAAGCCTACAGTGCGCTGTTTGCCCCCGGCGGCAAGGTGGCGCTGCCCGCCCGCGTGGCGCTGGGCTGCCGGATCATCCAGCTGCACTATGCGGCGTCGGACCGCGAGGTCGTGGCGCTGGTGCAGGAAAGCCCCTACCTGCAATATTTTTTGGGGTTCGAGAGCTTCACCGACGCGGTGCCGTTCTCGTCCCGCACGGTGGCGCGGTTCCGCGCCCGCATTCCGGATAAGGCTGTGCGCCCGGCGGTCCGCCTGCTGCGCAGCTTTCAGTGACCCATTTATATAGAGAGGTATTCATGGAATTGTTTTTAGACGCACTTCTGGACGCATTGATCGACGGCGTGAAAATGCTGCCGTTTTTGTATCTGGCCTACCTGCTGATCGAGTGGCTCGAACGCCATCACGGTGAGAGCATCGAGGGGGCCCTCGCAGGCGGCGGGCGCTGGGGGTTCATCCCCGGTGCGCTGCTGGGCTGTGTGCCGCAGTGCGGCTTCAGTGCAGTGGCCTCCAACCTGTACGCAAGCCGGGTCATCACGCCCGGTACGCTGCTGGCGGTGTTCATCGCGACCAGCGACGAGGCCATCCCGCTGCTGGCGGCGGAGCCGTCCCAGTGGGTCACGCTCGTGCTGCTGCTGGCCTGCAAGGTGGCGTTTGCCATCGTGGGCGGCTGGCTGCTGGACATCCCGCTGCGCCACGTTCTGCCGCACTCCCTCTACGGCGGCTACGAGGGCCATGCCGACGACGTCGACTGCCACGAGGAACATGAGGAATCGAGCAGCATTTTTATGGCGGCACTGCGCCACACGCTGGAAATCTTCGTGTTCATCCTGCTGTTCAGCTTTATCATCAGTCTGCTGTTTGAGGGCTTCGGCGAGGAGCCCATCACGGCGGCACTGTCCGGCATGGGCATCTTTCAGCCGATGCTGACGGCGCTGGTCGGCCTGGTGCCCAACTGCGCGGTCAGCGTGCTGCTGGCCCAGCTCTACGTGCAGGGAGCCATCAGCTTCGGCAGCCTGTTCGCCGGCCTGACCGCCGGTGCGGGCGTCGGCCTGGCTGTGCTCTGGCGCGTCAACCCCAGCTGGAAGCAGAATCTTTTCATGACCGGCCTGCTCTGGGCCGTCGGCGCTGCGACGGGTATGCTGCTGCAGCTGCTGCCGCTTTGATACAAAAAGGCTTCCCCCTCGGGGGAAGCTGTCAGCGGCCCCGCCCGCTGACTGATGAGGGCCAGGCCTCCCAACACCACCCGTTCACGAGTCGCTGCGGCACACTTGCCCCTCATCCGCTTCACTTTGTTCAGCACCTTCCCCCACGGGGGAAGGCTTTTTAGCATCTCCAGTCTGTATACTATACAATTTGTATATTTAAAAAGGAGGACTCCCCATGCAATACAGTATTGAAAACGACATTCTGCGCCTGACTGTCGACTCCCACGGTGCCGAGCCGGTCAGTGTCATCCATAAGCCCACCGGGGCCGAGCTGCTCTGGCAGGCCGACCCTGCGGTCTGGAAACGTCATGCGCCGATTCTTTTTCCGTACACAGGCAAGCTGACCGGCGGCAAAATGCTGGCCAAGGGTGTGGAGTACGCAGGCGGTCAGCACGGCTTTGCCCGCGATGTCGAGCACACGATGACCCATCACGCCGACAATCTGCTGGAGTTTGAGCTGCACGCGAACGCCGAGACGCTGCCCAAGTGGCCGTATGCCTTCGTGCTGCGCTCCACCTTCACGCTGGAGGGGGAGACCGTCCACCACACGCTGACCGTCGAGAACCCCGTCGAGGACAAGCTCTGCTTCGGCATCGGCTACCATCCGGCTTTTGCGCTGCCCTTCGATGACCGCCACGTCACCGAGGACTACGAGATCCGGTTTGACGGCGTCGAGTCGCCGCTCTGCGTCAGTGCTCAGCCCAACGGTCTGCTCAACGGCCAGAGCTACTACCTGGCCCGCAACGTCGAGGCCATCCCTCTGACGGATGACCTGTTTGACAGTGACAGCCATGCCATGGTCAACCTGCGCAGTGCGCATGTTTCTGTCATCGAAAAGGACACGGGCCGCAGCGTCATCTGCGATGTCTCCGACTTCCCGTACACCCTGATCTGGTCCGCGCCCAAGAAGCCGCTGCACTTTATCTGCATTGAGCCGTGGCACAGCCTGCCCGGCGAGGAAAACGGCCCCATCGACTGGGAGCAGCGCCCCTGCGCCGCGATCCTGAAGAAGGGTGAGAGCTGGTCCACCACGCTGTCCACGACCTTTGTCCGCTGAAAGTCAGATGAAAGCATTGAAAAAATACCGCTGGCCGCTGACCGGCGCACTGCTGGGGGTGCTGGTCTTTCTGGCTGTTTACGGCGTGCGGGTGCTTGACCCGACGAGCGTTGACTGGATCCTGAACAGCCTCAGCCCCGACCCAATCCAGCACTATCTGGGGTGGGAGCTTTTCCGCCGCAGCCCGGTGCATCTGCCGTACATCGGCGCGAATTACAACGCGGTCTACCCGTTCCGCACCAGTGTGCTGTTCACGGATTCATTGCCGCTGGCAGCGCTGTTCTTTAAGCTGCTGGGCGGGATTCTGCCCACGCGGTTCCAGTATTTCGGCTGGTGGGGTCTGCTCTGCTATGCCCTGCAGGGCGGGCTGGCGCAGGCAGTCATTGCCCGCATTGGGGGCGTGCAGCCCACATTTGGCCGGGACGACAAGAGCAAGGCCGCCGTCGCCATCATCATGAGCCCCGGCCAGACCGCCAAGCTGTGGGGCAGCGTGCTGGGCGCGGGCGTGCTCGTGCTGTTTCCGGCGCTTACGATCCGCATGTTTGCCCACACGGCGCTGGCCGCCAACTGGCTTGTGCTGCTGGCACTCTACCTTTGGCTGCGCAGTGATGAACTTATGCCCACGACCCGACGCGCCTGCCTTATCTGGGGCGGCATGGGGCTGCTGTGCGCAGGCATCCACCTCTATTATCTGCCGATGGTCGGCCTTGTGCTTGTGGGATACGCGGTGCGCCGCGCCCTGCAAAAGCGAGGCCCGGCGGCTGTGCTGGCACCAATTGCAGCGTTCTGCGCTGCGGCGCTGGCGGAGTTGGTGCTGTTGGGGGCGTTCGCTGTCAACTTTGCGGGCTACTCCAACGGCTATCTCAGCGGGGCGGACTACCTTGGCCTGGTTGTGCCATGGCTGGCGCAAAGCTGGGAGCAGAATGTTTATGCAGGCGTCGGAACATCGCTGGCTGTGGTGCTGGCGATGTTCGGCATAGTCTGCAACGCCCGCAAGGCGGAAAAATTCTTTGCCGCCCACCGCGACTGGCTCATTGCCGGCGCTGTGGTGCTGGTGCTGGATTTGATTGCCGCGGGCGGAAACGCCATCACGGTGAACGGAAAAACGCTGTTCACCGTGCCCATCCCGCAGTTTCTGATGAACTTCTGGGCGATGTTTTCCTCCTGCGCGCGGCTGGCGTGGTTGGCAGGTATGCTGCTGGCTGCCGTTGGCTGCGGGTTGGTGCTGCGCTTTTGGGATAACGGTGTCGCGCCCGCCCTGATGCTGGCAGTCTGCGCCGTGGCGCAGGGCTGTGGCCAGCGGTCGGAGCTGTTCAACCGCTGGACGGACTATCACTACTACGGCTTCCGCTACGAGAATAAGACCCTGCTGACCGACCCTGTGTGGGAGCAGATCGCCGCCAGCGGCAAGTACAGCCATCTGGCCTTTGCCACATTTGACTTTGAGCATGACGAGTTCTGGGATCTGGTCGACTTTGCCGCCGACCACGGCTGGACCTCCAATAGCTTCTACATGGCGCATATGGACGGCAACCTTGCGGCGGTCACGCTGCCGGGCGAGCTGAACGAGCTTTCCGCTGACACGCTCTATGCCTTCATCGACGAGGACGAGCTGGCGCGGAACAGTTACGACCTGCACTATTACCGGCTGGATGGCATCCTGATCGGCAGCGTCGAGCCCATCGCCGGCATCGAGGAGGAGCCTGCGCCCGAAGTGCCCGCCCACACGATGGATTTGACGAAGTCGGATGTTGACCCGCTCTTTCTGGCGGCGGATGGCATTGTTCTGGGCATGAACGGTGAGATGATGACCGAGGAGTGGACGCTGTTCCCCGGGCGCTACCGTGTGACGCTGACCGGCAGCGGCTTTGACCACAGCTACATCTACGCGCGGTACGGCCTCATCAACGAAGAAACCTACAAGCTGGACATTGACTTCACCGGCATCGACCCCAACGAAATGACCTTTGAGTTCACGGCCACCGAGATGCTCCACTACTGGCGCACCGCCGTCCACACGCTGGACGACGCCAATGTCACCGTCAACAGTGTGACGGTGGAGAAGGTAGGGTAAAAAGAAAACCACCTGCCCGCGGGAGTTGTTCCCGTGGGCAGGTGGTTTTTGTTTGGGTTAGAGGATAAGGGAGTTGTCGGTTAAGGAGTAAATTTTGTAATAGGTTGCATCATCGCTGTTGCACGTAACGACAAGATATTTATTATTTAAAATAGAAAAAGCGGTTGGCAAACTAGAATCAGAAAGTGAGATTTCATTGACTTTTTGACCATTGTCAGCATCGAAGAAAGTGATTCCCCCAGATGAGCCAAGAATTAGAGTGGAATCTTGTTTGATAGCACAGGACGGATAATATCCGACAAGAAAAGGCTCGGTAGTGCCATCAGCAGTCACAAATGTGCAGTAGGGGGAATTATCAGCTCCACGCAGGACAAGGAGCATGGAATCGCCGAACGAAGCAAAATTGAAGTCATTATACAGTGAACTAAGATAGTTTTCGGGAACATTAAGTGATGTGCCATCCTCAAAAAGTAGCGTGCCAGGTTGAGATGAGGCGCTTTCAGAGTACAAAAAGATTGCAGAGGAGATGCCGTTTCGGTTAAAATGACTTACATATTTGATTGATTCAAGGCCGGGGCGTGAAAAGGCACTTTGCACAGCATTTAAGCCTGAAAAATCGGTGTCAGAAGAGGGAAACAACTCCCACGAAAGGTGAACGACTTTCCCATTATCTACGCTTATTCCTCCAGAAATAAAATGGGATGAATCATAAGGAATAAGGTAGTTGGGAGCATTTATCTTAGAAAGATCACTGGTGAGCGTATAACTTACGTCTTTTTCATTAAATACGATACCAGAAACGCGGTTGTTCCATTGTGCAGAGATGCTAATTCGAAGAAGACGATTTTCTTCTTGCAAATCGGAAGTACCAAATTGAACCCTAGATGAGAATGTATGATTTATAAAAAAGTCATCGCCAGCATCATTGAAAACGATGCAGTCAGACAGATCAAACATATAACTGCAATCATACAAAAAGTCCCCCTTTTGGTTAAGTGCACACATGGAAACTGTATTCCCGTCAAAGCTTCTCTTTACGCGAATTGAAAAAATAATGTGTGAGTTAATGGGATACAGTTTTTCAGCGTCAAAGGAGCCATCCGGCTGATAGACGACAGCAAGGTTTTCGTCAAGGATGACACCGGAAAAACCGATGCTGTTGAAATCAAAGGATTTGCCCTCGTAGTCACATTCCCCCGACGCATCCGCCTCCGTCGTTGCCAGCAAATGCCCGTCCGCCAGCGGGTACAATGCGGTGTACCCGTCCACCAGCACAGCGTTGCCGCTGCTGTCGGCAATGCCGCAGATTTTGTTGCCGGAAGCGTCGAGACCGTTGATGATAAACTTCCCGTCCTGCCATTCCCGGCTGACGCCTGTCGCCTTGTTGAACAGAAGGCTGATGGGCTGCCCGGCTGCGGCAGGCTCCGCCGTTGGGGCCGCGGGGGCGGCATCCAACACGCCGACGCTGCCGGATGTGCCAGCCGCGCCGCTGCTGACCGTGGACGACGCGCTGCCGCCAACAGGGGCAGACGTCGTGGCCTGTCCGCAGCCGCACAGCAGGGATGCCAAAAGCGCGGACGACAGTAAAATTGCATTTCCTCTTTTCATCGTAGACTCCTTTACTGCATGAGTGGTTCTCTGTCTGCATTATACCCCGTATATGGGGAATAGTCAAGACAAAAATCCAGAATATAATTAGAAGTAAAGATTCCACAGTAAAGGAAAACAGCAAATGATATCTTACGCGCCACTGTGGCGGACGATGAAGCAGCGTGGTGTTTCAACCTATACCCTCATCTCACAGTACGGCTTCAGCCGCGGCACACTGGACCGCCTGAAGCAGACCCGCAACGTGACCACCAACACACTGGACGATCTGTGCCGGATTCTCGACTGCGAGATCGGCGACGTGGTCGAATATATCCCAGAAGCAAAAAAGGACTGACTGTCCCGGGCGGAACAGTCAGTCCTTTTACTTTATAGGTTTATCAGAACGCAACCTTCTTGGCCACATAGTCGCGCAGCTCGCTGATGGGCATACGGACCTGCTCCATCGTGTCGCGGTCACGGACGGTCACGCAGCCGTCGGCCTCGACCTTGTCGTCGCCGACAGTCTGGAAGTCCACGGTGATGCACAGCGGGGTGCCGATCTCGTCCTGACGGCGGTAGCGCTTGCCGATGGAACCGGCGTCGTCGTAGTCGACCATGAAGTCCTTGGCCAGCTCGTTGCGGATCTCCATCGCCTTGTCGCCCAGTTTCTTGGACAGGGGCAGCACGGCGCACTTGAACGGTGCCAGATAGGGGTGCAGGTGCAGCACGGTGCGCACATCCTCCTTGCCCTTGGCATCCACGAGGTGCTGCTCGTCGTAGGCCTCGCACAGGAAGGCCAGCGCCACACGGTCACAGCCCAGAGACGGCTCGATGACGTAGGGGATGTAATGCTCGTTCGTCTCGGGGTCGAAGTATTCGAGGCTCTTGCCGGAGGCCTCCTGATGACGGCTCAGGTCGTAGTTGGTGCGGTCTGCAATGCCCCACAACTCGCCCCAGTCGGTGAACGGGAAGGCGTACTCGATGTCGGTGGTGGCGCGGCTGTAGAAGGCCAGTTCGGCGGGCTCGTGGTCGCGCAGGCGCAGATTTTCTTCCTTGATGCCAAGGCTCAGCAGCCAGTTCTTGCAGTAGTCCTTCCAGTAGGCGAACCACTTCAGGTCGGTGTTAGGCTTGCAGAAGAACTCGCACTCCATCTGCTCAAACTCGCGGGTACGGAAGGTGAAGTTGCCCGGGGTGATCTCGTTGCGGAACGCCTTGCCGACCTGGCAGACGCCGAAGGGCAGCTTGCGGCGGGTCGTGCGCTGGATGTTCGCAAAGTTGACGAAGATGCCCTGCGCGGTCTCGGGGCGCAGGTAGCAGGTGGAGGAGGAATCCTCGGTCACGCCGATGGCGGTCTTGAACATCAGGTTGAACTTGCGGATGGGG
>ERZ791740.1003-NODE-1003-length-17898-cov-13.030152_pt1 | contig 17898 bp, 8 predicted proteins | sample MGYA00510041_ERZ791740 | MGnify/ENA primary metagenome ERZ791740 (study PRJEB30046, sample SAMN00791959) | human gut metagenome | study: EMG produced TPA metagenomics assembly of the A metagenome-wide association study of gut microbiota in type 2...
CACGAGGGCGTGGATTGAAATATCGTGATTACTCAAACGAGTTTGTAAAGGTTGGAGTCGCCCTCTTCACGAGGGCGTGGATTGAAATATCGTGATTACTCAAACGAGTTTGTAAAGGTTGGAGTCGCCCTCTTCACGAGGGCGTGGATTGAAATATCGTGATTACTCAAACGAGTTTGTAAAGGTTGGGTCGCCCTCTTCACGAGGGCGTGGATTGAAATACAGCGCAGTAAGGCAAACGGCTGAAAATCTGCTCGTCGCCCTCTTCACGAGGGCGTGGATTGAAATTCTGAGCAGGTGATTGCTCCCGCAATGCAGGCTCAGTCGCCCTCTTCACGAGGGCGTGGATTGAAATCTCGTTGCCGACCTGCACGTCAAAATGCAGATGTGTCGCCCTCTTCACGAGGGCGTGGATTGAAATACGGCATCAAAGACCTTGACGACAACATGATTGTTGTCGCCCTCTTCACGAGGGCGTGGATTGAAATAGCTTCGCCCTTTTTCAGATCTATTCCGGTTACGTCGCCCTCTTCACGAGGGCGTGGATTGAAATCAAGACCAGCAACAGCAACGCCGATAACGACAGGGTCGCCCTCTTCACGAGGGCGTGGATTGAAATAATAGACTATATTGCAGGGTTAACAAATTCTAAAAAGTCGCCCTCTTCACGAGGGCGTGGATTGAAATGTGAACACTGAACTATATTGGGGGGTCGTAGTCCGTCGCCCTCTTCACGAGGGCGTGGATTGAAATGTTCGCTGTGTCGCGTATGCCGTCCATCACATTATTAGTCGCCCTCTTCACGAGGGCGTGGATTGAAATATACTTTCATTATACCGTTTCATCAAGAAAATGTCGTCGCCCTCTTCACGAGGGCGTGGATTGAAATAGCATCACGAACCTGCGAAACTTCCTTTTCTTGCGTCGCCCTCTTCACGAGGGCGTGGATTGAAATATCTTCACTTTATCGCCGATTTTGATTTCCGACTGTCGCCCTCTTCACGAGGGCGTGGATTGAAATCATTTAGCCGCTGTTGCAAAGTTACCATACTGTGGTCGCCCTCTTCACGAGGGCGTGGATTGAAATTGATAATCGTCAATTTCCTTGTCGAGTGCGTCCTGTCGCCCTCTTCACGAGGGCGTGGATTGAAATAAACTTGCTGAAAATAAGGCAACTATAGGGGCTTGTCGCCCTCTTCACGAGGGCGTGGATTGAAATTTGACGCATTTGACAGTGCCACCCGTCACATCACGTCGCCCTCTTCACGAGGGCGTGGATTGAAATACAAAGGTACGTTATAATATAGACAATGAAACGAGTCGCCCTCTTCACGAGGGCGTGGATTGAAATGCCTGAAATTAACATATTGTTAAAATTTTCCTTTGTCGCCCTCTTCACGAGGGCGTGGATTGAAATGACTTGGGTATCTCCAACTACCGTTTATTACAAGTCGCCCTCTTCACGAGGGCGTGGATTGAAATAACAGTCATTGTAAAGGGCACGGAGTATATATAAGTCGCCCTCTTCACGAGGGCGTGGATTGAAATGTTTTATCTCCACTTGTATAAATATATCTTTTTGCGTCGCCCTCTTCACGAGGGCGTGGATTGAAATGAAAAATATGAAGTCATGACCCTGTACAAAGACGGTCGCCCTCTTCACGAGGGCGTGGATTGAAATAGCCGTGCAAAAATCAAGACTACGTGGCAGCATTAGTCGCCCTCTTCACGAGGGCGTGGATTGAAATAGCAGGAGCCGCGCCCGTGAGATGGTCACGAACAGTCGCCCTCTTCACGAGGGCGTGGATTGAAATAACGGCAGTCTGCGGCTACATGGACATGGTGGGGTAGTCGCCCTCTTCACGAGGGCGTGGATTGAAATCGTTGCCGTATCAGTACCGAGGTGGTATACAAGTAGTCGCCCTCTTCACGAGGGCGTGGATTGAAATATCGAGTAGCAGCGCTGAACTATTAGGTGCTAACTGTCGCCCTCTTCACGAGGGCGTGGATTGAAATAAGGATAAACCTATGACGGTCGGCGCGATGATTTCGTCGCCCTCTTCACGAGGGCGTGGATTGAAATTGTGCTTGCTTCTCCGTATGTCACGGTATCAAACGGTCGCCCTCTTCACGAGGGCGTGGATTGAAATTCCGTACACATCGGAAAGTTTCGGCGGTTACAGGTCGCCCTCTTCACGAGGGCGTGGATTGAAATGGTATACACTCGATTATACCGTTGATTATCGTATGTCGCCCTCTTCACGAGGGCGTGGATTGAAATTTTGCAAGCACACCTACAGCTGTAGCCGCCGCCGCGTCGCCCTCTTCACGAGGGCGTGGATTGAAATTTTATGCTTTCCATCGCTGTGCCCATTTTGTTGGCAGTCGCCCTCTTCACGAGGGCGTGGATTGAAATTACACCGCCAGTCAACTGTTCAAAATCTGCGTATGGTCGCCCTCTTCACGAGGGCGTGGATTGAAATTTCAGTCTCGGCATTATGTTTTTACCGACCGTTGCAACGTCGCCCTCTTCACGAGGGCGTGGATTGAAATAGTTCGCTCATTAACTCCTCATCGGTCGTGATGTGTCGCCCTCTTCACGAGGGCGTGGATTGAAATACAAAACTATCACACAGTTTTCACAAAGACACGGTGTCGCCCTCTTCACGAGGGCGTGGATTGAAATATCCCGTACTCTGCCTTCTGCATATATCTTACGAGTCGCCCTCTTCACGAGGGCGTGGATTGAAATCCAACACACGGGGTAAAAAATATATCCGCATTGCGTCGCCCTCTTCACGAGGGCGTGGATTGAAATAATATTATACAACACAAAGTATTTAAAAATATTACGTCGCCCTCTTCACGAGGGCGTGGATTGAAATCCGCAATTACAGCTTTTGTTTTATCATCAACTGTGTCGCCCTCTTCACGAGGGCGTGGATTGAAATTTTTGTTCCTCGGGACATTTTTACTTATAAGCAGGTCGCCCTCTTCACGAGGGCGTGGATTGAAATACAAAAGGGCGGTATAATATAGACAATGAAAGACAGTCGCCCTCTTCACGAGGGCGTGGATTGAAATGGATATTCAAAGTTGTTTTTTACAACAACATTCCGTCGCCCTCTTCACGAGGGCGTGGATTGAAATGGTTGGAATAACCAAATGTTGACAAGTATCACAGGTCGCCCTCTTCACGAGGGCGTGGATTGAAATTTCTTCGCTGAATATCCTATCCGAAAACATTAATTGTCGCCCTCTTTACGAGGGCGTGGATTGAAATCACCACAGATACGAAAATCTTCTGTGAATTTTTGTCGCCCTCTTTACGAGGGCGTGGATTGAAATCACCCCAGCCAAATATCGTTTAAACCGCATTGTGTCGCCCTCTTTACGAGGGCGTGGATTGAAATATCGGATACGATGTCGAAATATCGAATGTCAGTGGTCGCCCTCTTTACGAGGGCGTGGATTGAAATCGCAACATACTGCCCATTACGCTCAACTTGTTCGGTCGCCCTCTTTACGAGGGCGTGGATTGAAATATCGATGAAAGCATAAAAGCCGAATACCCCGCTTGTCGCCCTCTTTACGAGGGCGTGGATTGAAATAACGCGTCAACGGTATAGCCGTACATCGTAAAAAGTCGCCCTCTTTACGAGGGCGTGGATTGAAATCGCTGTATCTTACAGCGATTATAGCTCTGAAAGTGTCGCCCTCTTTACGAGGGCGTGGATTGAAATACAAAACTATCACACAGTTTTCACAAAGGTGCGTTGTCGCCCTCTTTACGAGGGCGTGGATTGAAATGATGTACTCATTGTTTTTCCTCCTGCCCTTTGGGGTCGCCCTCTTTACGAGGGCGTGGATTGAAATATAAATGCGAATTAAATACACATCGTCTGTGATGGTCGCCCTCTTTACGAGGGCGTGGATTGAAATGTCGCCTGCTACGGCATCCGCAGATACAGTCACAGTCGCCCTCTTTACGAGGGCGTGGATTGAAATGGGTGTGGTCTGCTCCAAAATCTCCCATATCGTGTCGCCCTCTTTACGAGGGCGTGGATTGAAATAATATTATACAGTATAAAGTATTTGAAAATAATACGTCGCCCTCTTTACGAGGGCGTGGATTGAAATTTTAAGTATCATTGCTACTACCCCCTATCTTATCGTCGCCCTCTTTACGAGGGCGTGGATTGAAATCCTGCTATTTGCTCAAATCCACGCTTTGCGGTGTAGTCGCCCTCTTTACGAGGGCGTGGATTGAAATCCGTCCGTATCGACCCCATTAAGGCATGTCCAGGTCGCCCTCTTTACGAGGGCGTGGATTGAAATACCCAAATCACAGGCAAGGAAATTTGCGTTTGCGGTCGCCCTCTTTACGAGGGCGTGGATTGAAATTAAAAAAAGACTACAATCTTGTCGGTGTCAATAAGTCGCCCTCTTTACGAGGGCGTGGATTGAAATTGTAATCACTTACAGCTTGATTAATTACAGCAATGTCGCCCTCTTTACGAGGGCGTGGATTGAAATCCGTTTACCCCTGTCATTTTCTCAAAGTAACTAGTCGCCCTCTTTACGAGGGCGTGGATTGAAATACGATAAGAAATAATATCAATAGAAGAACTATTGGTCGCCCTCTTTACGAGGGCGTGGATTGAAATAATCAAGCGTTTTTCAATTCGCTTGAGCTGTGCTGTCGCCCTCTTTACGAGGGCGTGGATTGAAATACTGCACCACTCTCTGCACTCCTCAAGGGTGCCGTGTCGCCCTCTTTACGAGGGCGTGGATTGAAATCCAAATCACCCGCTTTATCGGGGCTGATAGCGGGTCGCCCTCTTTACGAGGGCGTGGATTGAAATATATGATTCGATCCAACCAGGATATACAACGTGCCGTCGCCCTCTTTACGAGGGCGTGGATTGAAATCTGTGTTGTGTTGTACGTTGTTGTGTTTGTCAAATGTCGCCCTCTTTACGAGGGCGTGGATTGAAATTCAAAAAGTCTGATTACTTGATTTATAAAATCATCAGTCGCCCTCTTTACGAGGGCGTGGATTGAAATAGTAATTAAGTTGCTTTGAAAAAGACCTTTCGAGTCGCCCTCTTTACGAGGGCGTGGATTGAAATCTTGCATGTGATTTGGGTAAAAGTGGCAGTTTTTAGTCGCCCTCTTTACGAGGGCGTGGATTGAAATTTTCAGATTTACGATAAGCTTACCGAAATGCGGGTCGCCCTCTTTACGAGGGCGTGGATTGAAATAGGGCTGACATGGAGATCCAACAGCGAAAAAGCCACGTCGCCCTCTTTACGAGGGCGTGGATTGAAATAAACATATTTTTTTGATGTGTCTTTTAATGCGAGTGTCGCCCTCTTTACGAGGGCGTGGATTGAAATTTCAGACATGATATCACTTCTGTGCAGAGTGTATGGTCGCCCTCTTTACGAGGGCGTGGATTGAAATCCGATGCATCGCATACCGAATACGGCAGTGACAGTCGGTCGCCCTCTTTACGAGGGCGTGGATTGAAATAAGTTGTTTTATCTGGCGACTAACTGTTGACGGAGGTCGCCCTCTTTACGAGGGCGTGGATTGAAATTTGGGGCTGTTAGGATTTAGCTCAAACCCTGCTGCCGTCGCCCTCTTTACGAGGGCGTGGATTGAAATACAAAGTTCGCTTTTTATTTGGAAATAACACGAGGTCGCCCTCTTTACGAGGGCGTGGATTGAAATGACTTACTGCGAATGCGGGACTACGTTAAAGGCTAGTCGCCCTCTTTACGAGGGCGTGGATTGAAATAGCCGCCGAACGGCGACTTATATTCGCTGCTGCCAGAGTCGCCCTCTTTACGAGGGCGTGGATTGAAATATCGTGCTGCCGCCGACACGCCACCCGAACGGCAAGGTCGCCCTCTTTACGAGGGCGTGGATTGAAATATGATTCCTCCTTATATTTTATCCAGCATGTATACGTCGCCCTCTTTACGAGGGCGTGGATTGAAATAGATTCAAGCGCATGGACGTATCCGGGGCTGAGGAGTCGCCCTCTTTACGAGGGCGTGGATTGAAATTTCATCGCTGAAAAGCGGTCTTGCAGCGGCGGCTGTCGCCCTCTTTACGAGGGCGTGGATTGAAATTATCCGGGCAATACAAATATGTGGGTGTGGGACACCGTCGCCCTCTTTACGAGGGCGTGGATTGAAATAGTTAAGTCCATGTTTATCCCTCCTTTCTGCGCCATGTCGCCCTCTTTACGAGGGCGTGGATTGAAATAGTATCCACGCAGGGGTCAGTGCATGCCAGCAGTCGGTCGCCCTCTTTACGAGGGCGTGGATTGAAATATGGCGGCTTCCATGCCTTTATGACACAGCTTGCCGGTCGCCCTCTTTACGAGGGCGTGGATTGAAATTTTCCATATTGTCACAAACGCCGTGCTTAAACTGTCGCCCTCTTTACGAGGGCGTGGATTGAAATGCCTGTCGCTTTGACCTTATAGGTTGCCGCCGTTGTCGCCCTCTTTACGAGGGCGTGGATTGAAATAGAAATATTTTGGGCAAGCACATTGACCGTGAAAGGTCGCCCTCTTTACGAGGGCGTGGATTGAAATCTTTCGGAGTAGAAGTAAATTTACAGACTGATAAAGTCGCCCTCTTTACGAGGGCGTGGATTGAAATGAAATTAACATACGGAAAAATCATAAAAAACACCGTCGCCCTCTTTACGAGGGCGTGGATTGAAATGTAAAATTAATATTTGTCTAAACTCATTGTTATAGTCGCCCTCTTTACGAGGGCGTGGATTGAAATACCCAAATCACAGGTAAGGAAATATGCGTTTGCGGTCGCCCTCTTTACGAGGGCGTGGATTGAAATATATTCTACAGCGTCATAGGCTGTGCAAGTTGTAGTCGCCCTCTTTACGAGGGCGTGGATTGAAATACCACCGAAATATGAAGTTTCGTTAAGTATAAAACGGTCGCCCTCTTTACGAGGGCGTGGATTGAAATCTCCCTTGCTACCGTTAGAGCTGTCAGCAAGCCCCGTCGCCCTCTTTACGAGGGCGTGGATTGAAATAAAGTGGTAGATGTAGCCGTCAACGATAAAGGCATCGTCGCCCTCTTTACGAGGGCGTGGATTGAAATTGCTTTCTAAGTCCTTCGTGTTGACGGGCGGCTCTGTCGCCCTCTTTACGAGGGCGTGGATTGAAATAAAAATTTTATCCCACGAAGCGTTTAAGACTTGTGTCGCCCTCTTTACGAGGGCGTGGATTGAAATCCCCGCTACCCGAATGTAATTATTTACAACACTGTGTCGCCCTCTTTACGAGGGCGTGGATTGAAATCATCGCCGAAGAAAAAGAATCTGTGAAAGCGGGGGTCGCCCTCTTTACGAGGGCGTGGATTGAAATGATGTCGTATGGGTGCTTCCAGTCATCCCCCTCCTGGTCGCCCTCTTTACGAGGGCGTGGATTGAAATATTGATTATGAAAAATTTTCTTTTCATACTGTACGTCGCCCTCTTTACGAGGGCGTGGATTGAAATAATTCCGCCCACCAGTTGCGGAACTCGCCACGATAGTCGCCCTCTTTACGAGGGCGTGGATTGAAATATACGCAAGCCAACATAAATTGGTCGCAACCAGGTCGCCCTCTTTACGAGGGCGTGGATTGAAATTGCTTTTGCCCACGCAGGCACTGTCGGGTCTGTTGTCGCCCTCTTTACGAGGGCGTGGATTGAAATAAGGTCTGCAAGGTACACCCACCCGGTGTAGTCGCGTCGCCCTCTTTACGAGGGCGTGGATTGAAATATCGCCGTTTATGAAGAATGCACCACGCAAGCCCATGTCGCCCTCTTTACGAGGGCGTGGATTGAAATATAAGTCAGACCGTCAAGCAAGCGGAGCTTCAAGGTCGCCCTCTTTACGAGGGCGTGGATTGAAATATTTTTTCTTCTCCTTTCCGACCAGTTTCAACATGTCGCCCTCTTTACGAGGGCGTGGATTGAAATATCGTTCGTGAAATTACGCAGACTTGTTGATTTTCGTCGCCCTCTTTACGAGGGCGTGGATTGAAATACATTTTTTAAAATTTTTTCGCAAAATAAAAAGTCGCCCTCTTTACGAGGGCGTGGATTGAAATGGCTTCATCAGCGACTTGTACCGCCCTGCATACGCAGTCGCCCTCTTTACGAGGGCGTGGATTGAAATTTAACTTTGCCAAGCCCGTTGCATCGTGGACATGTCGCCCTCTTTACGAGGGCGTGGATTGAAATCGAGCGTGACAGGAAGATTTTGAAGCTACGCTTGGTCGCCCTCTTTACGAGGGCGTGGATTGAAATAAACATTGGGCAAAGAACGGCAAAGAGAGAATCTAGTCGCCCTCTTTACGAGGGCGTGGATTGAAATAATGGTTTATACTGCCTATAGGCTTTGCAAGCGTGTCGCCCTCTTTACGAGGGCGTGGATTGAAATCTATGGATAGGAAAGAAAGAGACCGTGTAAGAAGGTCGCCCTCTTTACGAGGGCGTGGATTGAAATACTGTCACGCACTTGTAAATGACGTTCTTCCGATGTCGCCCTCTTTACGAGGGCGTGGATTGAAATGCCGTTGTAAAAGTAGCTGTTGATTGCATTAAAGGGTCGCCCTCTTTACGAGGGCGTGGATTGAAATACCGAATGTTATCCATTTGTAGTATTCTACAGCTGTCGCCCTCTTTACGAGGGCGTGGATTGAAATCGCTGTTAAATTTACGGCATCCAATCAAATATTTGTCGCCCTCTTTACGAGGGCGTGGATTGAAATGTGAACACTGAACTATATTGGGGGGTCGTAGTCCGTCGCCCTCTTTACGAGGGCGTGGATTGAAATCTCTTACGCTGACTAATCTCCTAAAAAGTCAGCGGTCGCCCTCTTCACGAGGGCGTGGATTGAAATGCGTATGTGTCAGGTGCATTCTGGTCCATATAAGTGTCGCCCTCTTCACGAGGGCGTGGATTGAAATGATCGGAAAAGTGAATATAGGCTTCTGTTCCGGAGTCGCCCTCTTCACGAGGGCGTGGATTGAAATGGTCTGCTGATATTTTTCAGCGTTATAATGCTTAGTCGCCCTCTTCACGAGGGCGTGGATTGAAATTGAATATCACAAGAATAAGCATTATATCCCAATTGTCGCCCTCTTCACGAGGGCGTGGATTGAAATCCCGAGCATACAAAAATATTGCCATTACATACCGTCGCCCTCTTCACGAGGGCGTGGATTGAAATATTTATTACTTGTGATGGAGTATCTCATTATATGTCGCCCTCTTCACGAGGGCGTGGATTGAAATTTCTTTTGGTAGATTTACTTGTTTTGGTGATTATGTCGCCCTCTTCACGAGGGCGTGGATTGAAATTTACTAATATTAACTTAAAAAATTTCCCTGCACACGTCGCCCTCTTCACGAGGGCGTGGATTGAAATAAGGGTGTATATCGTCTTGTCGGAATAAGGGGTATGTCGCCCTCTTCACGAGGGCGTGGATTGAAATAAGTTTCTTCAGTTCGTCCGCTATCTGCAATATCGTCGCCCTCTTCACGAGGGCGTGGATTGAAATTTCTTCCGCCGTTGCCCAGACATCTCCGCACTCGGTCGCCCTCTTCACGAGGGCGTGGATTGAAATAAGTATGAACGTCATTTGTTAAATGATGAAGACAGAGTCGCCCTCTTCACGAGGGCGTGGATTGAAATACGAAATAGCCCGACAAGCGTCTTGCCCTTGCGGTCGCCCTCTTCACGAGGGCGTGGATTGAAATACGACCACCTATCAGAGCAGGACGCAAAGATAAGTCGCCCTCTTCACGAGGGCGTGGATTGAAATTCCGTATACATCGGAGAGTTTCGGCGGTTACAGGTCGCCCTCTTCACGAGGGCGTGGATTGAAATGATATGACAGAAACACACTATCATAGAAAAGGACAGTCGCCCTCTTCACGAGGGCGTGGATTGAAATTTATCTCTTGTTTCTATAATAGATTATAACACAGGTCGCCCTCTTCACGAGGGCGTGGATTGAAATGAGCAGTTAAAACAGCAGGCACAGAGCTTGCAAGTCGCCCTCTTCACGAGGGCGTGGATTGAAATCGATATGTTATGTTCTTGAACGAAGTCAAGCATGTCGCCCTCTTCACGAGGGCGTGGATTGAAATGTTTAACGTTAAAGTGTCAATATGACGAAGCAAGTCGCCCTCTTCACGAGGGCGTGGATTGAAATATATTATCCGAAGTCAACGAACGAATATCATCAGTCGCCCTCTTCACGAGGGCGTGGATTGAAATAAGCGTGGTGTCGGTCGTTTAGGTTGATTATGCCGTAGGTCGCCCTCTTCACGAGGGCGTGGATTGAAATGTGATGTCCGATCATCATGAGAACAAGTCCTGCGTCGCCCTCTTCACGAGGGCGTGGATTGAAATTGGAAAACTTGTTTGATCGTGTTATCGTTGCAAGGCGTCGCCCTCTTCACGAGGGCGTGGATTGAAATAGGAGATGATAAAACAAAAGCCTGATTATACGTTAGTCGCCCTCTTCACGAGGGCGTGGATTGAAATTGCGAATGCAGTATATAACGCCGAAACATCACCGGTCGCCCTCTTCACGAGGGCGTGGATTGAAATTCATAACGAGAGAAGCCGACAGAAAAGGTGTTTGGTCGCCCTCTTCACGAGGGCGTGGATTGAAATTTTTTCCTTTTTCAAGGAAGCCATAATAACACCTGTCGCCCTCTTCACGAGGGCGTGGATTGAAATGGTTTGCTGATATTCTTCAGCGTTATAATGCTTAGTCGCCCTCTTCACGAGGGCGTGGATTGAAATTGCTGATTCTGTAGGTGCTGTTAAACTTCGTGTGTCGCCCTCTTCACGAGGGCGTGGATTGAAATATTTTAATTAAAAAGTTAATTGCGCATTTAGTGCGTCGCCCTCTTCACGAGGGCGTGGATTGAAATAAGTATGGTATTTACCGCATATAAGCTTTGTAAGGTCGCCCTCTTCACGAGGGCGTGGATTGAAATACGCATACTAGGAAACATTTGCGTTTTTGATACACGAGTCGCCCTCTTCACGAGGGCGTGGATTGAAATCTATGGATCGTAAAGATAGACAACGTGTTCAAAGTCGCCCTCTTCACGAGGGCGTGGATTGAAATGCCTATCCTGATGAAAACACATACGGTAACTGTACGTCGCCCTCTTCACGAGGGCGTGGATTGAAATATGTTACAAGCAAGTTTGTTAAACATTAGCGCAGTCGCCCTCTTCACGAGGGCGTGGATTGAAATTGCTGATAAGATGATAATAGAAATGCAGAAAGCAAGTCGCCCTCTTCACGAGGGCGTGGATTGAAATTTATACTGTTATACCAACGATTTTCTGCTTTGGGGTCGCCCTCTTCACGAGGGCGTGGATTGAAATAGAAAGTAGGTTATCATGGAATCATTGATGTATCGTCGCCCTCTTCACGAGGGCGTGGATTGAAATAAAAACTACTTTATGACCTATGTCAAGACATTTATGGTCGCCCTCTTCACGAGGGCGTGGATTGAAATAAGCTCCCGGTCGAAAAGCTGATTGAAAAGATTGGTCGCCCTCTTCACGAGGGCGTGGATTGAAATAGCGAGATTTTTAATGACTACGAAAACAACATAGGTCGCCCTCTTCACGAGGGCGTGGATTGAAATGATACCGGAGTGCCTGTTGCAAAAACCACACCTTGTCGCCCTCTTCACGAGGGCGTGGATTGAAATAGACCGTCTATGTATTCCTGCTTATTTGCAAGCTGTCGCCCTCTTCACGAGGGCGTGGATTGAAATAATGGTATCTAAAACAGTCATAAAACGCTGCCAGTCGCCCTCTTCACGAGGGCGTGGATTGAAATTTTTATCTGAATCAACCCCATTCTTTAGCTTTCAGTCGCCCTCTTCACGAGGGCGTGGATTGAAATGCTACGCTTATTATATCACTTTTGAGGAAGCTGTTGCTACTTATTATAGCATGTCAAGGAATTCGAGAATCGTATTGATAAGGGACAAAGGTTTTGGCAACGTTTATTTCGAGTTAAAATATGTTGAAATATGTATAAAATATTCGGCTTTACTTGACATTCGCTGTGCAGTATGCTAAAATTAAATTATGTCATTTATTGTATCATATTAAAATTTATATCGGTTGTTTTGTTGAGCATCAGATAAATACTTGTTGGGGGACATTATACTTGGATGATATTTACAGCTATCATACTTTCCTATTTCCGTTTGCGTGGGAAGATGACAGCGTTAATATGTTAACGGTATTCAGGAATGAAAATGCAGAAAATATATGGACTGTGGCAGATACGGCTATACAGTCCAGTAATTTTTCACGAGCAGTTTTTCTCGGAGATATGAACCCTACAGAATATAACGAGTTTCATTTCTTCAATGAGGCAGCAAGAAATCTGATTTTCCCCGATGAAAGCGGTCTGGTTCACAATTTCATAGTGAAAAGCGACATTGTGTCAGGAACGCAGTACATTATAACAAAAGGTTGCAACAAATATACACTTGATATCAGCAATATACTTCTTCATATTTTCAGCACCGGCATTGCAATAATAGAAATAAAATGCAGGAACAGACAGCACCGTAATCTGAAAGCGGTCAAAGAAATCAACGAATACGGACGGCGCATTGCGATGCCGTTCTGGCCGGGAAACAGCGGTTTTTCAAAGTGTGCTGATCTGCTTGAGCTTAAAGGACCGCATATAAATGAACGAGATGACTTTTGTTCTTATAGGAATGAGAAAGTATCATTCTGTTACGTTTCTAAAGTTCTCCGTTGTTTGCTGAATAAAAACGGGTCCGGGCGAGTTTTCAGAGCTAAATACACCGATAAGGAAAATGAAATCCAGATACGCACAATTGTTGATGAAAAAATGTATGATTGCTGTCTGATATACGACAAAACGTTTGCCGACAGCCTTATTAATTCATACGAAACGAATGACGGCTCATTCGATAGGGAATCGGAAGCAGAACTTGCCGAACTTCTGTATGTGGAAACCGACGAAGGATATCATAACAAAAACATCAGAACAGTAAAAGAAAAGCTGTATGGGTGCCTTTATCTTGATGAGTTCATGACCGGAAACCCAAAACTGACAGCAATATCCGATCAGGCATATATCAAGCTTATCGGAAAGCCCGATTATGACGTTGAGTATTTTGATAAAATATATACAAAAATTATTATTCTGGGCATTGCCCAGCGTATGTCGCTGGCGAAATTTTCAACCAGAATAAACAAATGGACGGACACTCTGGGATCATCCGGCAAAAAGATAACTATGAACAAGGTCAACAGCGTCATGCGCCTACAGAAACAGTTTGTAACATTCCAAAATCAGTATGCACTGAGCGAAGTAACCGTCAAAAGCGAGGGCAGGTTCATATATGACAGTATCCGTGAAAAACTGAACATACAAGCGGAATACGCTGATATCACAGGACAGATAAATTCGCTTTATGAGCTTGTCAGCACAGCACAGGGCAACGCCTTTAACAAATGGGGTCTTGCATTGTCACTGATAGCAATGGAGCTATCGGTTACGGGGCATCTTATCACAGCGGACGATGTAACCCACCTGAGCTTTTTGTCCTACGGAGGAACACTTGTACTGGCAATTGAGGGAATTATTGCAGCTATAACGATATGGCTTGTAACGGGTGTAATATTTAATAGAAAAGGAAAATAAAAATGCAGAACAAAACAGCTTATACCGCCATTGAAGAAATGGGCAAAATCAATATGAAAACTTACGGCATGGAAAGACCTTATCCCACAAGTGCGGGTATGTTCGAATTTAAAAACCAACGTTTTTGGGAGAAAGACGCAAGAGGAAAAAGAGAAATATCTTGTAAGCGTTCTGAGCTTGAGGCGCATTCTGTAAACTTTATTAGGAACCGTTGTGTAGGTCTTCGTTTTAAGAAAGACGACAGACATATAAACTTAAAGGATTCTGACGGAAAAAGTCTTAAACCTAATCAGATCCCTTACAATATGGAAATGGATATTGACAGGAGATGTCTTGAAGTCGCAATACATCGTTTTCTCGAGTCGGGAGTTGCCAAAGATGCTTTCGATATCTATTACATATTTCTTGAAATGTTTATAAGCTCTTACGGCAGCACAAGGGAAATGATCGAAATGCTGTCCGAATTTGAAACAAATGCAAGTTCACTTCTTATGAAGCACAGGGATCATTACTCACACTCCGTATATGTATTTTTAATCGGTCTGGCATATTATGATTCAAGCGAAAGCTACCGTGAAGAATACAAAAAGCATTATAAAGACCTTTTGCCGCTTGATAATCTGACAGAAAGCGATGAGGATCTTGCGGCGCATTTTCTTAAATACTGGGGTATTTCAGCTTTATTTCATGATATCGGTTATCCGTTTGAACTTTCGTTTGAACAGGTAAAAAGCTATTTCAAAAACAATATAAACTATGTTCCGTTTGTAATGTACAATATGAACAATTACCTTGTCAGTGAGGCTACATATCACATTCCGAAAATGGAAAAAGAGCTTGAAGAAGCAAAGAAGCGGTTATCCGAAAATGACAGCGGCATTAACGAAAAGGATATAAACAATTACAAAAGAATCGTTGAAAGCTATCCCGATAAAATGAACACATTAAAGCGGCAACAGCAAGAGGCTGAGGCAAAGCTTAAAAAAATGCTTCCTGCCGGATATAATGAAAACGTCGGCGACGATCTGTATATTTATCTTGCGGATGCTCTTGAACAGTGTCTTGGCACACGGTATGAAGATTCAAAAATGTATAAGGCTTATCTTGGGAAAAATCCCGGAAAGAAATACAGAGATTATCTTGAAAACGTACTTTCTGAAAGAAACGACCCATCAAAGTGCAACGGTTTTATAGACCATGCTTTTTTCAGTGCGGTAATGCTGACGGTAAATCTGCTGAAAACGGTTGATCTCGACAAAATCAACATGATGTACACTAACGCAATAACCGCTATTCTTCTTCATAACAGTTTTTATAAATTCTCGGTAACCAATTACAAATCACCGTATAATAATGCTCATCGCTTTACGGTTGATATAAGCCCTCTCGCCTTTCTGCTCATGCTCTGTGATGAGATACAGTGCTGGGACAGAACTTCATACGGTAAAAATTCAAGGGGTCAGATACACCCGATGAATTGCCGCATTTCTTTCAAAGGCGACAAGATGGACGCTGTGTATGTATTCGATTCCAAATATTTCAACAAAGACGAAAACGGCAATCTTTCACTTAAAGAAGAATATGCCGGAGTTAAAGGAACATACAGTAAAATTGCAGGTGACAACGAATTTCTTAAAGATATAGAAAGTATCGTAAGCATCAACGGCGACAACAGCTTCGGCAGTGGGGCGGCAAAAACAGAACTCTCCGTCAGTATGGTGGCTGAAACAGACAACCGATACAGAAGAACTTATCTTTCCTCAAGCAATTTCCTGCACCTTTATACTATGGCTTATAAAGTTCATCAGATGAATCACCCAGAGATAAGCGACGAGGAAATGGAGCAGAATTCAACGAACTTTCTCTTGAGTATAAAATGACTCATATCGGAAGGGCAAAGAAGTATGCTCGCTATCTTCATGAAATAAATTGCTTCTATTCGGACAAACAACCAGATTTTGAGGTAGTAAACGAGATAACCGATGATGATAAGAATACAGACAATGCACTTGACAGAATCGGTGAACTGGAGCATGACAGATGGTGCTTTGATCATTACGCAATGGGCTGGATTGCCGGAAAAGATTATGATATTGCTGACGACAAGGCAGTTGCAAGAGAAAGGATGCGCATCCACAAGGATATGATTGATACATCAGAGGGATATTCTCAAGAGAACGCAATCCGACATTATCACGAGAGTCTTGACGACACGGACAGAAAAAAAGACAAAAGACCCATAAACAATTTCCTTAAAGTACTCGCCAGAGATGATGGCATAAGAGTATACAGACTGGATTTAAAGGAGAACGGAAACAATGAGTGAAAATAAAGTAAAAACTTACGACGAAAGCTATATGGATGAACTGAAAATTACTACAGCAGATGACTTATACAAAAACGAAAATGAAGGATATGTGTTTATAAGCTATTGCAGTAAAAATAAAGAAACTGTTTTCCGTGATGTCGTTATTCCCATGCAAAAAGAATACGGACTGAGAGTATATGCGGATAAAGCATTTGACTACAAAAACGATGAATGGGTTAATCAGATGCAGGAAAATTTGGCAGCGAGCCAGGCTGTATTAATATTTGTCAGCAATGAGTATGTTTGCAGTTACGCTTGTTTTCTTGAAGTGCTTACCGCCGTTCAAGAAGATATACCTATATTACCCATTTATATAGATGAAAATCCTATAGCGGGCGACAGCGAAAAGGTTTTAAGTATTTCTAACAACACAAGGGGAGCATTTGAAGATATAGCAAATCAATTAAACATAAAACTGCTATTGGAAAATAAAATCGGAACCCCAAGCAAATAATTGTTAAACGTCATGGCAGGTTATTTAAAGCTAAAAAACCCAATACAGAATAATAAACTAAAGGAGAAATTATTATCTCAGAAATTTACCGGTATGCTGAAAGAACTGGCACCGATCAAGCATAGTATTAATAAAAGCCGTGACGCTCTCATTTCCTGTATCAACGACACAATAAAGAGCAAAAATTGCCCCGTTTTCAGTGAACTTCCTGTTAAGGAGAGCAAAACAAAAGAAAGCAAAGCTGTAAAAGCAACCGATACGGTAAACGTAAAAACTGCCGTGACGAAAAAAACGATACAGGAAAAAGAAGAGGCTTCTACCGATGTAAAGACTGACATTATCGAAAAGGCAGAAAGTGCAGATGCTGTGAAAAAAGGCATTGAGATATATTCCGTATGCGGCAAAGAATTTACCGGTAATCAGTCTAAGATGATGATAGACGTTATGAAATACATAATAGAAAATCATTTTGATATGCTCGATATACTTGAACAAAAGCTTACCAGCGTGTCAAAGAAGGCTATCAGTGAGCTTAAAAAAGCAGGCGTCAATTATTTCAACACCGGCAGTGAGTTCACATATCAGGGACAGATTTATTCTGTCGGTACTTCCTATGACCGCAGTGCAAAGATGAGTCAGATAAGAAATGCAATTATGCTCACAGGAGAAAACCCGAGTGATTTTATCGTTGACGGTCTGTTTAACGAACAACAGCTTGAAAAGGCTATGCTTTGTTATAATAACGTTAACAGCTCGGATTCAAGCGAAGAAGTTGCCGCTATTGCAAGAAAGCAAGGCGATGAAGTTTATAGAATCGGCAATCAGGAGTTTACCGGTAATCAGTCTAAGATGATGACAGATGCCATGAAATATATCATAGAAAAACATTTTGATATGCTCGATATACTTGAACAAAAGCTTACCAGCGTGTCAAAGAAACCTATCAGTGAGCTTAAAAAAGCAGGCGTCAATTATTTCAACAGCGGCAGTGAGTTCACATATCAGGGACAGATTTATTCTGTGGGTACATCTTATGGTCGTAACGAAAAACTCGCACAAATCAGAAATGCTATTATGTTGACCGGAGAAGAACCTCAGAAATTCGACATTAACGGACTTTTCAATGAAAAACAGTTTGAAGAAGCCGAGATGCGTTATTACGAATTATTTAGTGAAATGGCGGAAGAATAAATCGATATGTCTATTCTGTAGATGCAGATATAATAGGAACCCTACGACATAGCCGTCGGGTTTCTGCTTGTAGAAAAAGTCTGTTTTTGAAACAAACTTCTAACTTACTATCCCTATCCC
>ERZ791740.1025-NODE-1025-length-17590-cov-4.683262_pt1 | contig 17590 bp, 21 predicted proteins | sample MGYA00510041_ERZ791740 | MGnify/ENA primary metagenome ERZ791740 (study PRJEB30046, sample SAMN00791959) | human gut metagenome | study: EMG produced TPA metagenomics assembly of the A metagenome-wide association study of gut microbiota in type 2...
CAAGATAAAAAAAATGCTGTAAAAATAATAAATTATTATATAAAAAATAAAAGATTATTAGCAGAACAAAGTTTAAAATCAAAAGAAGTATTTAATAAAAATTTCAAATTGGAAAATATGGCAGATTTGTATTATCAATTATATAGGAGTTTATATGTGTGAAGTATCTATAATAATGGGCATCTATAAGATGATAAAAAAGGAAAATTTGGTAAAATTAGCCATTGATTCTATTTTAAATCAAACTTATAAAGATTTTGAATTTATTATTTGTGATGATGGTTCTAATGATGGTACTTATGAAATGGTACAGGATTTAATAAAAAATGATAAAAGAGTAATTTTAATAAAAAATGATGAAAATAAGGGGTTGGCATATTCTCTAAATCATTGTTTAAGTATAGCAAAAGGTAAATACATTGCTCGTATGGATGCAGATGATATTTCTATGCCGGATAGATTAGAAAAACAAATAGGCTTTTTAAATGAACATTTAGAATATGCTATGGTAGGCTGTAATTTATTACTTATTAATGATAAAGGTATATGGGGAAAACGCATTTTAGCAAAAAAGCCTACAAAAAAATCTTTTTTATTTACATCACCGTATTGTCATCCTGCTATAGTTATGAGAAAAGAAGTTTTAGATAAGGTAAATAATTATAAAGTAGAAAAAATAACACGTAGAGCAGAAGATTATGATTTATTTATGAGAATATATGCTAATGGTTATAAAGGATATAATATGCAAGAATTTTTATATCAATTTAGAGAAGATAATGATGCATATAAAAGAAGAGCTTATAAATATAGATGGGATGAAGTACAAGTAAGATATAGAGGATTTAAAGCATTGGGTCTTATGCCTAAAGGATTTTTATATGTTATGAAGCCTTTAGTAGTGGGATTAGTACCACAGAAGATTTTAGTTAGGTTAAGAAAATTTAGAGTGGAAAAATAATAAAGAGGAATAGCAGATGGAATTTTATATAATGTTATTTATTATAACGTTAATAATTGCATTTTTAGATTTTACAAATATAGAAAGAAAATATAAGATATACACACTAATTGGAATTGGAATAGTGTATATTTTTATTTCAGGATTTAGATGGAATAATACAGATTGGAATGTATATTATCCTTTTTTTATGGAAAATAATTCATTAGATGATTTTTGGAATGGGCATATTCCTATAGATAAGGGATTTGGATTAATTAATTTTATAGTTAAGTCTATTATTGATAGTTATACTGTATTATTATGTATTTTAGCTGTAATTATTTTAGGTATAAAAATAAATTTTATAGCTACATTTGCAACATTTCCATTACTAAGTTTATTATATTGGTTTAGCACATATTTGAGTGATATTTATTTTGTTAGACAAGCATTAGCTGTATCAATAACATTAATTTCATTTAGATTTATTGTAAAAAAACAATTAATGTATTTTTTAATATGTGTATTTTTAGCAGCAACAATACAGGTATCTACTATATTTTTTGTATTAGCATATTATATATATCACAGAAATATAAAAATAAAATATTTAGTATTGGGTATAATAACATCTATTATAATTGGTAGGTACTTAGATTCATCTTTATTAGTATATTTAGGGCAGTGGGTGGATATTTTACCAGATTCAGATCGCTTAGCAACAAAAATAGTTGCATATACAGAAGGAAGTGAAGCTGATAGTGAAGCAGGTTGGTTATTTTTAGGTTTTATTAGAAGATTGTTTTTTATACCAATAGAATTAATTTGTATGTATAAATTAAGAAATATTATACCAACTTATCAAGGGTGCTTAAATTTAATAACTTTTGGATATATGTTATATTTTCTATTTGCAAATATTTCTGCGACAATAGCAATAAGAGCATCTACTGCATTTTATATTTATGAAATAATAACAATACCAGCAATGTTTTTACTTGTAAAATCTTTAAAAGTAAAATTAATAGTATTTATTATATTTATTTGTTATTGTAGTATGAAATATATATATTTAATAAATAATTTTTATGATGTATATATTCCGTATATAAATATATTATTTAATTAAATTTTATAGGAGCAATTACTAGATGGATATAAGTATAATAGTACCAGTATATAATGTAGAAAAGTATTTAAATAGATGTTTAGATTCTATAATAAATCAATCATTTATTAATTTTGAGTTAATATTAATAAATGATGGTTCAACAGATAAATCTGGAAAAATCTGTGATAAATATGCACAAATAGATAAAAGAGTAAGAGTTATTCATAAAAAGAATGAAGGTGTGAGTTTAACCAGAAATTTAGGAATTAATATTGCAAAAGGTGATTATATAACGTTTATTGATAGTGATGATTGGATTGAACAAGATTTTTTAAAAAAAGCAATAGAGTATATAAAAGAGAATAATGTATCTATTTTGATAACCGGTTTTGTTTTTGAAAATAATAAAAAAATATTTAATACATTTAATGCCAAAAAAGACGAAATCCTTTTAAATGATGAAATAAAAAAAGAATTTTTAAAACAAAATAAGTTTTCATGGACTGTATATGATAAATTTTTTAAGAAAGAAATAATAAAAAAATATAAATTTGATAGTAGATTTAAAATTGGAGAAGATATGTTATTTTGTTGGCAAATACTTAAAAATGAAAAAAAAATAGGATATTTGCCTTTATATAAATATCATTATGATATTAGTGCAAGTAAAACAATGACATCAAATTTTTCTTTAAAATGGTTTGATGGCATAAAAGTAAAAAAAATAATATATAAAGATGTAAGAAATATTTCAAGAGAATTGGAATTGTTAGCAAGAATTGTATGTATAGTAGAAATGATGGTTTTATCAAAGAAAGCTATTAAGTCTAACGTATATAGTACAAAAAGGCTAATAAAATTATTACAATATCATATAAGAAAAAATATCTATATAATATTTTTATACCCTAGATCTAATATAATGACTTTTCGTCAAAGAATAGGGATGGTATATTTTTTTCTTCCATATAGATGTTGTAAATTAATAAGTAGTATATTAAAAAATTTTTAGAGGAAGTATTATGAAAGTAGCAATAATAACGATAAATGATAATAATAATTATGGGAATAGGTTACAAAATTATGCTTTACAGACATTTTTAAAGCATTATATTGATATAGTAGAAACACTTTGGTATGATGAATTAACAAATTTTGAATTAAAAAATATTATAAATTTAAAATCAATAATTAAATTTTTAATTAATAAAAATGGATATAGAGATTATTTAAAAAAACAATATTTAAAAGAATGTATTAAAATATATAATATAAAAAAGTTTTCTCAAAAATATATTGATATTAAATTTATAAATGATTTAAGTAAAATACCAGCTCAATATGATTATTTTATTGTTGGGAGTGATCAAATTTGGAATCCTAATTTTTGGTTAGAAAAAAATAATCATGCTAATATACGTTTTTTAAAATTTACATCTAAAGAAAAAAGAATTGCTTATGCAGCTAGTATAGCTATTCCTGAAATACCGAAAGATAAAAAACAATTCTTTAAAGATAGTTTAAACGAAATGAAAGCAATATCAATGAGAGAGAAAGCTGGAGCGGATTTGGTGAAAGTTTTGATTGGAAGAGAAGTTCCAGTAGTAGTTGATCCAACAATTTTATTATCTAAAGAAGAATGGCAAAAGATTGAAATGAGACCTGAGTGGTATAATGATGAAAAATATATTTTAACTTATTTTTTGGGAAATGATTCATCAATAGTTCAAAATATTGCTAAGAAAAATAATTGGAAAATCTATAATTTAATGGATAGTAATGATTTAGAATTATATACTTCACGAGTAGAAGAATTTATATTTTTAATAGAACATGCACAATTAGTAGTGACAGATTCTTTTCATGCATGTGTTTTTTCAATTTTGCTGAATACACCATTTTTAGTTATTAATAGAAAACAGAAGGGCGTAGCAGATATGACTTCTCGTATAAATACATTATTAGAATTATTTGGATATCAGAATAGATATATTATAAATGGTAAAAGTGATTTGTCTGATGAAGAAATTATAGATATGAATTTTGATAATGTAAAATTTATTCAAGAACAAGAAAAAATACGTTCTTTGAAGTATATAAAAAATGCTTTGAATTTAAAATGATTTTTTGATTTAATAATGTTTAATATTATAGAGAATTTTATTATATAAAAGGATGAATATTTTGAAAGATTTAGTATCAGTAATAACTCCTTGTTATAATGGAGAAGGAAAATTGAATTTATTTTTAGATTCAATTTTAAATCAGACATATGATAATATAGAATTTATAATTATAAATGATGGTTCTACTGATAATACAGAGAATATTATTTTAAAATATAAAAAAATTTTTGAAAAAAAAGGAGTTAAATTTATTTATTTAAAACAAAAAAATGCGGGTCAAGATGTTGCTTTAAATAGAGGATTAAAATATTTTACAGGAAAATATTTAATGTGGACAGATTCAGATGATATATTGGATCCTCAAAATATAGAAGAAAAGGTAAAATATTTGGAACAAAATAGAAATTGTGGATTAGTATATTGTAATACTAATATAGTTAAATATGGAGAAATTAATAAAATAATAAAAAAATGGGATAAAGTATTGTATAAGAATAGATTAGAAAATTTCGAAGATATATTATTAGGAAAAATTATATTTGCTGGTGGAGCTTGGATGTTAAGAAGTGAATATTTAGAAAAAATTAATCCTAAAAAAGAAATTATTATAACAGGTCAGGGTCAAAATTGGCAAATGTTATTACCAATGGCATATAATTATGATGTAGGTAAAGTTGATAAATATTTATTTACATATATTATATATAAGGATAGTCATGCTAATAAAAAACGTACATTTTATGAACAAAAGAAAAGAACGATAGATACATTAAATGGATTAGATAAAATATTGAAGCAAATTAATATAGATGGCGCTTTATATAATAAATATTATAATATGGTTCTTAATCAATGGTATATAAATTTATTAAATCAAGCTATTAATTATAATGAAAAAATAGAAAGTAGAAAAATTTATAAGTGGTTACAGTCTAAAAATATAAAAATTGAGATAAAATTAAAGATAAAATATATATTGTTACAATTGGGAATTTATAAAAAAATATATAATATAATAAAGGAGTAATATAATGGAAAAATGTTATACAAATGAGATACATACGCAAATTTTAATAGCATTATTAAAGGCTCATGGAATAAGAAAAGTTGTGGCTAGTCCTGGTGCTACAAATATATGTTTTGTAGCGAGTATACAAAATGATCCTTATTTTGAAATATATTCTTCAGTTGATGAACGTTCAGCTGCATATATCGCTTGTGGTTTATCTGCTGAATCTGGAGAAGCTGTAGTATTAAGTTGTACAGGAGCGACAGCTTCTAGAAATTATATTCCAGCTTTAACAGAAGCTTTTTATCGTAAATTACCTATTTTAGCTATTACATCTACTCAAAGAATTGAAAGGATAGGTCATAATATACCTCAGGTTATAGATAGACGAACACCTTTAAATGATATTGTAAAAATGAGTACACAAGTATCTGAAATAAATAATGAAGAAGATAAATGGAATTGTGAAATCACTATAAATAAAGCTATTTTAGCATTAAAACATCATGGTGGTGGACCAGTGCATATAAATTTAGTAACAAATTATAGTTCTATGTATAATACAAAAGTTTTACCACTTGTTAACGTTATTAATAGAATAACTTATAAAGATGCATTACCTGATATACCAAAAGGGAAAATAGGTATATTTGTAGGTAATCATAAAAGATGGAGTGAAAAATTAACAAATTTGGTTGATCTTTTTTGTAAAAAATATAATGCAATTGTTTTTTGTGATCATACTAGTAATTATAAAGGAAAATATAGAGCTTTTGCGGGATTAATAGCTACTCAAGAAAACTATAAATCTTCATGTTGTTTTGTAGATTTATTAATTCATATTGGTGATATATCTGGTGGATATATGTCTTTTAATCCAACAAAAGTATGGAGAGTGAATCCTGATGGAGAAATATGCGATACCTTTAGAAAACTTCAATATACTTTTGAGATGGAAGAAGAAGATTTCTTTGAACGATATATTAATATAATAACAAATGAAAAAAATGAAAATACTTTTATTACAGAGTGGAAAAGTGAATATGAAAAAATATATGCCAAAATTCCAGAATTACCATTTTCAAATGCATGGATAGCTCAAAATACAATTTCTAAAATACCAGAAAATAGTGTTTTGCATTTAGGAATACTTAATAGCTTAAGAACATGGAATTATTTTGAAGCACCACAAAGTATATTAGGATATGCTAATACTGGTGGATTTGGTATAGATGGTTGTGTGTCTTCATTGATAGGCGCATCATTAGTAGAACCAAATAAATTATTTTTTGGAGTTGTTGGGGATTTAGCATTTTTTTATGATATGAATTCAATTGGTAATAGACATGTAGGAAATAATATTCGTTTAATAGTTATAAATAATGGTAGAGGTACTGAATTTAGAAATTATGGTCATCAAGGTGCGAAATTTGGTGAAGCAGCTGATATGTATATAGCAGCTGCTGGACATTATGGTAGAAAATCTCATTTATTATTAAAACATTATGCAGAAGATTTGGGTTTTGAATATATAAGTGCATTTAATAAAGAAGAATACCTTAATAATATAGAAAAATATTTAGAACCTAAAATTAAAGATAAACCTATTTTATTTGAAATTTTTACGGATAGTAAAGATGAAAGTGAAGCTATTAAAATTATGAAAAATATAGAGATATCAACAAAGGGTATGGCTAAAAAAATGGTTAAATCTGCAATTGGTGAACAAGGTATAAATATTATAAAAAGAATTATAAAGAAATAAATATTAGTAAAAAGATATGTTGAAAATTTGTAAAAAAAATTCAGCATATCTAATTTTATAATTGTGGAGAGATTGATTTGAAAATTTTAATTTTAGGTGGAACAGGAGCGATGGGAACATCGTTAGTTTCTATTTTATCAAGAAGGAGAGATAATAATTTATTTATTACTTCAAGAAAAAGAAGAATATCTCAAAGAGATAATGTAGAATACATTCAGGGAAATGCACACGATAATAATTTTTTAATAAAATTGTTAAGTAGTAAATATTATGATACTGTTATAGATTTTATGGCTTATAGTACAGATGAATTTAAATTAAGAATTGATTTATTTTTAAAACATACAGCACAATATATTTATATAAGCTCTAGTAGAGTGTATGCAAATGAGAATAAATGTATAACAGAAAAAACAAAAAGACTTCTTGATATATGTAAAGATAATGAATATCTTGAAACGGATGAATATGCGTTAACCAAAGCACGACAAGAGAATTTATTATTAAAATCTAAAAAGAGAAATTGGACGATTATAAGACCATATATTACGTATAATGTTGAGCGATTACAATTAGGGGCATATGAAAAAGAAAATTGGTTATATCGTGCTTTACATGGGAGAAGTATAATTTTTAATAAAGATATTGCAAATAAATTTACTACATTAACATATGGTTATGATGTAGCTCTTAGGATAGCTGACATAATTGGCAAAGAAAAGGCATTAGGAGAAATAATGCATATTACTACTTTTGAGACAAAGAAATGGAAAGATATTTTAAATTTATATTTAGATATTATTGAAAATAAAACAGGGAAAAGACCTAATGTTTGTTGGTTAGATACATCTATTGATATTGGAAAAATTGCAGGCAATAAATATCAAATAAAATATGATAGATTATATGATAGGTGCTTTGATAATAGAAAAATAAATAATATTAGCGAATGTAAAGAAAAATATATGTCACTTAATAAAGGATTAAAAATTTGTCTTGAAAAATTTATTGATGAAAATAGAAAATTTTTAGATATATCATGGAAATTACAGGCATATATGGATAAAATGGCAGGAGAAAAAACTCCATTAAAAGAAATTCCTACTTTAAAAGGAAAAATAAAATATGTTATTTGTAGATACTTCTTATTTTAAATTATAAAAATAGAATTTTATTATGTATGTTAAATTAGATTATAAAAATTAGTTTATTTATAAATATTATTTTAAAGGAAGTATGTATTTATTGTGAATGAAAGAAAAATTGGTGTATTATTATCATATTTTAATATTATAATGCAAACGATAATAAACTTTTTATATGTACCATTGTTATTATATTATATGGGGCAATCGGAATATGGTTTATATCAATTAATGGGATCTATTATAGCTTATTTTAGTATTATGGATTTTGGATTAACATCTGCAACAATTCGTACATATATAAAATATAAAGTAGAGAATAAATATAAACAAGTTGAAAATTTTTTGGCAATGACACAAAGAATATATGTATGTATTTGTATTTTAGCAATATTTATTGGTAGTATTTTATATAATTTTATAGATGAAATTTTTAAAGATAGTCTGACTGTTTCTGAAATAATTAGTGCAAAATATATTTTTATATTATTATTATTAAATATTATAATAACTTTTTTAGGGATGGTATATCGTTCAGTTATTACAGCAAATGAAAAATTTTTATTTATGAAAGGTATAGAAACTATACAGTTAATATTACAGCCATTTGTAGTAATATTAGTAATGCAGGCTGCACCAACAGCATTTGCTATGGTTTGTGTTATAACCGTAATGAATTTTATATTAACTGGTATAAGAATGTATTATTGTTATAAAAAAATAAATATGAAAATGAAATATTTTTATTGGGATAAAAGTGCTTTTAATGAGATGAAATTATTAGCAGCAAGTGTGTTTATAGTAACAATAGTAGATCAAATTTTTTGGAAGACTAATCAAATTATTTTAGGAATTATTAGTGGTACGGCGGTTGTAGCTATTTATTCGATAGCATCGTTAGTCTATATGAATTATATGGCGTTGTCTACTACTATAAGTGGAGTTTATTTGCCTAAAATAAATAAATTAGTTGCAGAACATGTTTCTGATAGTGTTTTATCAAATGAGTTTTTAAAAGTAGGTAGAATACAATATTATTTATTAGCATTAGTTTTGAGTGGTTTTATAGTTTTTGGAAAAGAGTTTATAGTATTATGGACAAATGAAAATTTTGTAGATGCATATTATATTACAATAATAATTATTTTACCATTTACAATAAATTTAATTCAAAATATTGGTAATTGTATAATGCAGGCTAAAAATGTATATAATTTTAGAGCATATGTTTATTTGGGCGTAGGAGTATTTAACTTAATATTAGCAATACCTGCGGCTAAATACTATGGTGGTATAGGAGCAGCTAGTGTATCAGGAATGGCATTATTTGTATCAAATGGATTAGTAATGAATTGGTATTTTGAAAAATATTTAAATATAGATATAAGAACCTTTTGGAAACAAATATTAAAAATAACAATTAGTGTTATTTTATGTAGTTTTATAGGTGTATTATTAAATTATATATTAGGTGTAGGCGATATTATTATATTGATCATAAAATTATTATTATATACATTAATTTATTTAATAATCATGTGGATAACATCGTTTAATAAAGATGAAAAAGTATTATTTTTTAAATTAAGAAATAAATTGTTATAGTTAGAGGCAAGTGGATGATAGAAATTACAAAGATTATGAGTGATAGGGTTCAAATATGTAGAGCTATAGCAATAATTGCTGTTGTAGTAATACATAATTGTTCAACTATAGAATATAGTGGTATAGCAGTAAGATGTTTTGTTAATTTTGCAGTAGCTTTATTTATTTTTTTATCAGGGTATTTAACAAAATCTGTAGATAATAATATTAAAATATTTTATAAGAAAAGATTGTTAAGGGTGTTTATACCATATTGCATTTGGTCAGTGATGTATACAATAGCTTTTAATAAATGGGATGGTTTCATTTTTTATTTTCTAACAGGGCAATGTTGTGGTATTTATTATTTTATAATTGTATATATACAATTAACAATATTAGTCCCATGAATTTCAAAGTTAATCCAGTCGAAATATTGGAAATTAGGTTTTTTTGTAACGCCGATATCAATAATAATAGAATATATATATATATTAACTGGTAATTCGATTATATTTCCATTTAATGGATTATTTTTTGTAATTTGGTTTATCTTTTTTTATTTAGGAATGTGTATCAGAAATAACAAGATAAAAATTTTAATAAATATGGAAAAATGTATTTTTTTATTTATAATAGTATATATGATTCAAGTAATAGAGACTTTTTTATGGTATTATGGAGGTTACGCAATAGCGACATCTCAAATAAAATTATCTGTAGTATTATATTCAATAGTAATATCAATAATGTCTTATTCATGGATTATTAAAAAAGATACTAGTATAATATGTTTTAATAAAATAAGTAAATTTTTTATTATAGTAGGAAATTATTCTTTTGGTATATATTTAACACATATCGCATTAATGGCAATTTTAAATAAAACAGTATATAAATTTATAGATATAAATTTACCATTTAATGTAGTGTTAATAATTTTAATTGAAGTTATAGGTATTAGTCTTATGGTAAAGTTTTGCGGAAAGAAAGTATGTAAATATTTGGGTTTAATATAAATTAAAGTGTCATATGATTTTATAAAAATTTAATGTGTATCTAAAATTAATATGTTATTAAGTATATAATGATAGTTAAGAATTTATTTTATAGGAATAGGTTATCTAATAGTACTATTTTTATATTAGAATATTTATATAGGATGAGAAGTTATTTTGATTTTTTGAAATAGATGAATTTTTAATTTAAAATTCATTTATTTGTTTTAAGTTTAGTTAAATACTTAGTTACAAATTTGAATTTATTTATAGTGATATGGATTTAAGAGTAGATTGGGGTACAGATAAAGTCATATTATCTGCAAAAGATACAGTATTTACAATATTTAAAGAATGTGTAGCAGATTTTAGATATGGAGAAGATAAATAATGAAAATATTAGTAACTGGTGGAGCAGGATTTATTGGTAGTAATTTTGTATATTATGAATTAGATAATTATCCAAATGATGAAGTAATTTGTTTAGATAAACTGACTTATGCAGGTAATTTAGAAACATTAGAAGTAGCAATGAAAAATCCTAAATTTAAATTTGTTAAAGGAGATATTGCAGATAGAGCTTTTGTTGATGATTTATTTGCAAGTGAAAAGCCTGATGTTGTAGTAAATTTTGCAGCAGAATCTCATGTGGATAGATCTATTGAAAATCCAGAAATCTTTTTACAGACAAATGTAATCGGTACAAGTGTACTGATGGATGCTTGTCGTAAATATGGTAATATTCGCTATCATCAAGTATCTACAGATGAAGTTTATGGAGATTTACCACTAGATAGACCAGATTTATTCTTTACAGAAACAACACCACTTCATACTTCTAGTCCATATTCAGCTTCGAAAGCTTCAGCAGATTTATTAGTACAAGCATATTATCGCACTTATAAATTACCTGTGACTATTTCTCGCTGTTCTAATAATTATGGACCATATCACTTCCCTGAAAAATTAATTCCACTCATGATAGCAAATGCTTTAAATGATAAAAAATTACCAGTGTATGGTAAAGGCGAAAATGTACGTGATTGGCTCTATGTAGAAGATCATTGCTCTGCTATAGATTTAATCATTCGCAAAGGAAAAATTGGTGAAGTATATAATATTGGTGGTCATAATGAACGTACTAATTTAGAAGTTGTGAAAACAATTATTAAAGAGCTTGGTAAAAGTGAAGATTTAATTGAATTTGTAACAGATAGACCAGGTCATGACCGTAGATATGCTATAGATCCTACAAAAATTCATAATGAACTTGGTTGGCTTCCTGCTACTAAATTTGATGATGGTATTAAGAAAACTATTGATTGGTATTTAACACATAAATCTTGGTGGGAAAAAATCATCAGTGGTGAATACAAAGATTATTATGATAAGATGTATAAAAATAGATAAATAAAAAGAGAGCTTAGGCTCTCTTTCTTTGTAAGGAGTGATTTTAAGTGAAAGTTTTAGTTACAGGTTATACAGGTCAATTAGGTTTTGATGTAGTGCGTGAATTAAAAGCTAGAAACATAGAATGTATTGGTACAACAAGAAAGGAATTTTCTTTGACAGATACAGAAAAAATGCGAGCTTTTGTTAGAGAATATAAACCAGATGTAGTAATTCATTGTGCAGCTTATACAGCAGTAGATAAGGCAGAAGATGAAGTAGAACTTTGTGATCAAATAAATCATTTAGCAACTAAAGAATTAGCAAAAGTATGTAAAGAAATTGATGCTAAGATAATTTATATCAGTACAGATTATGTATTTGCAGGTAGTGGTGAAGATTTTTATGAAGTAAATGATGAAAAAGCACCACAAAATGTTTATGGGAAATCTAAACTTGATGGAGAATTAGCTGTACAAGAGATTTTAGATAAATATTTTATTGTGCGTATTTCTTGGGTATTTGGCAGTAACGGTAAGAATTTTATCAAGACTATGCTTAATTTAGCTAAAAATCATGATAAATTAACTGTAGTTAATGACCAAATAGGTTCACCAACTTATACAGTGGATTTAGCAAAATTACTTTGTGATATGGCATTATCTGATAAATATGGTATTTACCATGCTACAAATGAAGGGATATGTTCATGGTATGATTTTGCTTGTGAAATATTTAAACAAGCAGATATAAAGATAAATGTAAAGCCAGTACCATCAACAGCATTTCCGACAAAAGCTATACGACCACATAATTCAAGAATGAGCAAAAAATGTTTAGATGAAGCAGGATTTAATAGATTACCTGCATGGCAGGATGCTTTATTAAGATATTTACAAGAATTGAATATGTAAATAGAAAAAACCGCAAAGAATATATCTTCTTTGCGGTTTTCTTTTAGTATGGTTTATGCATAATAAATATTACAATCAAGTATCATATCATCTATTTGCTTATGATCTGTGTATTGCCATATCTTACAAATGCGATCAGGATATTCTAGTTTAAAGCTGTTTTCATGACAATATTGGGCAGACCAGATGGGAATATAATCTGCAAGTAGATTTAAGTCAATGATATTGGTGAGCCAATTATAGGAACTATATAGACCTACATAATTATAATCTAGTTCATTTAGTCGATTGATGAAATTACCAATCATATAGGCTACATTGATATTGTTTTTGAACATAGATTTATTTTCTGCATCATACCAGATGCCAAGTGGCGGATTTTGTCCATTGAGATATGTTTTGATATGCTTATCTACCCAATTAGCTTCTGCTATAGCTTCATCAATTGTTGAAGCATGAGCATAATAATATATGCCATAGGGCAGATTATAAGTTACAGCATTATTTACATGTGAGATAAACATTTCATCTAGATGAGTGTACTCACCTATTTTGATGATAACACCTTGAATATTATTTGCTTTTAGTTTTTGCCAATTGAGTTTTTCTTGCCAAGCTGAGATATCTACTACTTGAAAATTTTGCATAAGTAATCACTCCTTTAATGATTTACTTGCAGTTTAAAGGAAGAAAATAAACCTTTTTAGTAAATTAGGAAAAATTTTTGTTATTTTTATAAAAATTTACGACATGTCGAATACATTTTATTTTTATAAGAGTATAATATAGTTAATCTTTGAAAGAAAAGGGTTGATTATAATGCTACTTATAAAGGCAGTAGATTATAGGATTTTGGAATTGTGTAAGGAATATAATTTGAGCATAAATGGATTGGCAAATAAAGCAGGAATGCCACCTTCAACTGTGGCTAGCTTATTAAGTGAAAAAAGTCGTAATCCTACAGAAGATACTATTTTTTAAATTTGTATTGGTTTTGGTATGAGAATGGATAAATTTTACGCCTCGAATTTATTTGACATTAAAAATATAAGTTTAGAAAATACTTCGCAGAAAATATATAAAGTTTAAATTCATAACTGCACATATAGCGAAAGGCAAACTATTATGTAATTTTGGATAATAGTTTGTCTTTTTTTATTTGCTAAGAAAAAATTTTTGATTTAGGGGTTGATTTTTGCCATCTAAGTTGCAAGTAAATAAGTGTAAGGAGTTGATAAGATGAATAAGAAACGGCGGCAAAAGATGTTATCAATTAAAGCTATGATGTATTTTTAAATTTTAAAATTAAGGAGTGATTTTTAATGGCAGATACACGCAAATTAACAATGGTATTTACTTTAGATAATGGAGACGATTTTAAATATAATTTAGCAGATCCTAAAGATGAATTGACAAAAAGTGAAGTCGATGTAGTCATGCAGAAAATGATTGATACACAAGCTATTATCAAAGATAATCATAAAGCAACAGCTATTAAAGAAGCATATATCACAACTACTACACAAGATGTTTTAGCTTAAGTTTAATTTATAATTTTATAGTTTATTAGGAGGAATGTATTATGGCAGTTAAGAAAAATGCAGAATGTGAAATCATCATTAAAGTAGAAACAGGTACTACTTCTACAGGTAAAGTTAGCTATAGTAGCCGTAGTTTCGGCTATATCAATCCTTCTTTAGCAGAAGATGATATTTTAGATATTGGTCAAAAAATAGCGGGCTTACAAAAATATAATTTAGGTAGTGTAAATCGTCAGGACACAGCAGAAATCGCTACGGAATAAGGAAAAAGGGGTGCGTGTCACCCCTTTTTCTTTTAAATTATTCTCTTGATGATAGAAAGAAGACGATTAGATGGAAAGACTATTAATAAAAGCTAAAGCTGGAGATAATTATGCTATACAGTTATTATTAAATAAGTATAAGAATTTATTAAATAGTGCTTCTAGACAACATCATTTAATATCTATTCAAGAAGAGGCATATGAAGAAGCCGTGATTAGTTTTTATCAGGCAATTAAAGATTTTAATGAGTCTTTAGGTGTGCCGTTTGCCGGTTATGCTAAAGTAAAAGTATATCAAGGTGTGCATACTTTATTTCGTAGATATTTGCGTATTTGGCAAAATGAAGTGTCATTATCTGCTCAAATGAATACAGATGATGAAGATGAAGTAAAAGAATTTGGGGATTTATTGGCAGTAGATGAGGATTTAGCAGATAGTATTTCTTCTAGATTAGATATAATGAAACTTATTCATCAATTGCCACCCAAACAATATAAAGTTTTTATATTAATAGTGTTTAAAGGATTAAAATATAAACAAGTAGCAAAACTATTGCATATATCTGTACAAGCTGTAAGTAAAAATTATCGTAAAGCATTAGCTTTTATTAATAAATCTCTAGAGAAATAAAGAATTAAGGTGATAATATGGAATATATTTTTACGTATATAGCGAATTATGGTTTTCCTATGGTAGTAGCAAGTTTTTTGTTATTTCGCATGGATAAACACTTGGCTAATTTAGAAGAAGGTATAAGACATATGAATGAAACTTTAGCTAAACAGGTCAATCATTAATAAAAATAAAAACAGAGATTTTCTTCATGATAGATCGAATAAATAATTTCATGAAGAAAATCTTTTTTTATGCTATAATAAATTTTGATTGTATAAAATTGTCACAATTTAAAGTATTTTATTTATTTGAGTAGATTATAGGGAGTAGATTGTTATGAAACGTATTCGCAAAGCTGTTATACCTGCTGCTGGTTTTGGTACTCGTTTTTTGCCAGCGACAAAAGCAACACCTAAAGAAATGTTACCAATAGTAGATAAGCCTACAATTCAGTACATAGTAGAAGAAGCTATCTCTAGCGGTATTGAAGATATTTTGATCATCAGTGGTCATGCTAAACGTGCAATTGAAGACCATTTTGATAGCGCGCCAATTTTAGAAGCTGAATTAAAAGCTAAAGGTAAAACTAAATTATTGGAAATGGTACAGGAAACATCAGAAATCAATGTGCATTACATTCGCCAAAAACATATGCGTGGTTTAGGTGATGCAATTTTATGTGCTAGAGCATTCATTGATAATGAACCATTTGCTGTATTATTAGGTGACGATATAGTTTATAATCCTGAAATGCCAGCTTTAAAACAATTGATGGATATGTACACACAAACAGGTGCTACTATTTTAGGTTGTCAGCAAGTACCAAAAGAAAAGGTTTCTTCTTATGGTATTGTAGCAGGCGTGCCAACTATCAATGAACAATTGATGAAAGTCAATGATATGATTGAAAAACCAAGTATTGAAGAAGCTCCAAGTCAAATGGCAGTGCTTGGCAGATATATCATCACTCCAGATGTATTTGAAGTGTTACAAAATACTAAGCCAGGCAAAGGTGGAGAAATACAGTTAACAGATGCACTCAAAGTTATGGCAAAACGTGAAAATGTTTATGCTTATAATTTCACTGGCAAACGTTATGATGTAGGCGATAAATTAGGCTTTTTGAAAGCTACAGTAGAATTTGCTCTTCGTCGTGATGATTTATCTGGTGACTTTGCGGAATATCTCAAAACAATTGTAAAAGATTTATAATAATAATTATAATAAAAAAGGTGATACTAAAAGTATCACCTTTTATTTTATCTATATATTATATTTGTGATTAATTTTCTGGAATAGTTAGATTATCTTTAATTTGCGATACTTCGCTATTGATATCTAACATTATAGGAGCTTCAATAGCATAAATGCGATTTAAATTATTTACAATATCTTTATGCTCAATTTGATTGTAAGTTCCTTCATTGATGATTACGATACTTTGACGAACAGTTTCATTTAATTTATAACTATAAACACGAGTTTTTTCCAAAATATTATAAACTAATGTATAATTATTTTGTGATAATTCATTTGGCGGTAAAGCATCTTGCAGTGAATTATTAAAAGCATTTGTTTCATCATATAATCTTTGCAATTGACTTAAAGCTTCAGTTGCAGATATGGATTGATTTTCATAATTAGAAATGATTTTGTGGTAGACTGTAGCAAATCTATCTAGCTGATTGATATCTTCTTTATAATCATTGTACCATGTTATAAAATAAGGTTGTTCATTTAAAATAGCCAAACGTTGTTCAGTGGAGATAGAATTTGAAGAAGATGGTATCACTAAAGAACTATAGACAGCTACAAAACAAAGTAAAATAATACCACAAGGAATAATAAATATTCTCTTTGTAGGGTATTTTCTATCAGCTAAATAACTAGCAATAATGATAATAATCATAACAGCAATAGCTAGTAAAATATTCATAAAAAATTTTTTCCTCCTTATATTATATGTTCATTTTTCTTTTATTAAAAGAAAAATAAATCAAAAAGAAAATATTTTGAGATATTGATTTTATTTTTATTAGTAATATAAAGGTGATTATAAAATTTTATCTATGGTGTTGTTTGTTTCTTTACTATAAAAGAAATGAACATATGATATAGACGCTATTTAGATTTACTTTTCTTTCATGAGCAAGAAAAGTAACAAAAGAACTCTACCTCCCGATACC
>ERZ791740.1028-NODE-1028-length-17537-cov-2.723373_pt1 | contig 17537 bp, 17 predicted proteins | sample MGYA00510041_ERZ791740 | MGnify/ENA primary metagenome ERZ791740 (study PRJEB30046, sample SAMN00791959) | human gut metagenome | study: EMG produced TPA metagenomics assembly of the A metagenome-wide association study of gut microbiota in type 2...
GACTCGCAAAATTCATTTTTTTGTTGTAGAATGTGGAGGAGAGAAAAAAAGCTATCAGAACCTTTGCCAAGATGATTATTTAACTTCTTCCGTAGGGTATCTGGCCAATTTAATTGATGTTATGAAGGAGTCTACTGATGGCGTTTATTTACTCGTGACCAAATGGGATAAGCAGACAGATCAAAGTGTGGATGTAGAAACTTACGTGAAAAAAAACTATAGGTCACTTTATCAGAATCTTAGTATTTTATGCGAAAAGAATGACATTAACAATCAGGTAATAAATGTAGAGTATTTTACTCTAGGTGAAGTTTGTTTTCAGAATTATTGTTGTTTTAATCCTGATGCATCCAAAGCAATAGTAGATATATTAATGGAACGTTCAGCTGCAGTTAGTGGAACGACATGGATTGATATTTTTAAATTATAAATGTATGTTAGGAGTATATATTGTAAGATATCAGGGAGGGCCAACCACTCTTTATGGTGAAGATGTTGAGTGGAAGACTGTAATTCTTGATTTGCGCGATGATTTTATGAAATTATCAAAAAATCAAGATATAGAAGAATTTTATCCGGTAATAGCTTCAGATCTGGGTATTTGTGTAGGAGTTGTACGTATGCTTCCAGGCAGTCGCCCAAATGATCATCTCGTTGCGTGGTTGTTCATTCCCCAAGGGACATCTATTTCTGGCCAAAAATTGTATGATAAATTGAGAAAATTAAGAGAAATTATTGGAGAACCCAAAATAGATGTTGATAAATGTCATGAAATAGAGAACTGGACAAGTAATGATATTGATACTAATTTTCTTTTATCAAAGCAAAAGTCTGATTCTAAGGCGTATTTTCGTGTAGAGACAACTGATTTTAATATGACTGAGATTTTGGATAAGCTATATCAAGAATCCTATTTTTATTATAAGGTTGTTTATCTTTTAAAGATGAAGGGCGGAAGTTGCAGCTTTCCGGTAGATTGGGATATGGAAAATATATCTGAGAAATTTGTGGAGGAAACTAAGGTTCTGCGAATACCTCAGATACCTGATGGTGTCAAAGTTATGATTGGAGAGTATACTTTATCTACGGAGAATAACAATAACATTGGGAATTATCGTATTCCAAGCAACATTAATAAGGCAAGAGTAACTAGGGATGGATTTGAAGATATTCTGGTGAGTAGATTATCAGATTTCAAAGATGATCATTTCTTTTCTAATCTTTCATGGAAAAAAATAATAAAAAGGGATTTCTTTACTATTATAAATCGTTCGGATAAAAAGAACCAAAAAATATCTGGTTTTGCTCTTACTGTGAATGGTGAGAACTTGTATTCTGATGAGATTTGTTTACCAGAAAACGAACTTTCAAAAGTTAAAATTGTAGTTAAGGCCAATGGTTATAAAAAATTTGAAGAAACTGTTGATTTAAATTTAAAGGACTATTCATCAGATTCTCCCTTTGAAATTGAGTTGACGAAAGAAGAGGAGGCTTATGTAGTTATTCCTTATTCTGTCAAGAGTGGAAAGGCTGAAATTAAATACCCTATTTCTATAGAAGATTGGAAAGAATGTAGTATTGAAGGGTATCGCAGGAATAAATGTGAAAATGAAATGCGCTTCAAATATGATTCTCGTTATTGGATTAGGTCAAATGGGAAGTTGATTATATTAGTTCTATTTCTTGTATTATTGTTGGGAGGAGGTATTGGTAGCGGTTCTATGATTATTAAGAATAATATCTCTGAAAGGAAATATACTGATTCAATAGGTAAGTTGAATAATGAAATAGATTCTTTAAAAAGTAGGCTGAAATCGTTTACCTCTGTAGTTGCTGTTTATGCTTTAACTAATGTAGAACCTGCCGTCAATAGTGTTCCTAATGATACTATTACTGCAATTACTTATTTAGATAATAATAAAACTTGGTGGCGTAATCAAATGGATAGCATTAAATACCTAGAAGGACTTTGGGATGTTTTGAATAGTCGAGAAATAGCAAAAATAGAGAAATGGGATGAGAAATTATTATCTAAGAGTCAAAAATGGAAAACACTAAGGCAGACTGTTAAAAAAAATGGTTCAGGTCCTTTTAGAGGTGAGAACCAATTTGATATAAAAGTAGAAGATTATATAAACTCTTTTCGATCAAAACCTCCTAAGCCAAGGCAAGAACAAGATGCAAACACAGATCGTATAAATGGGCTTTAAAAAAAGATGAAATTATGTTCAATAGAATAGTTAAAATATTATTGTTAACTGTAGCAATATGTACCGTAATAGGAGGAATTTTTTACTTTGTAAAAGATATAATAGTATCTCCTAAAAAACTTGATTTGACTAATCAATATGTTTCTAAAATTAAGAACGATATTGATCAGATATATTCATGTAAATCATCTCATATAAAGATAGATTCTTTATATGAGATGATAGATTATAATATAATAGATTATAATCAAGATAAGTTGTTTTCGGAGAAGGATTATAATTTGTTACTTGAAAATTTTATCTCTGCATACACTCCTGTTTTTATAGAGCAATCTTTTGAAATATTTAAGCGACCTGTATGGTCTACTGATGATAACGAATATATGCAAAGTCGGATTTTGAAATTGAAAGCATATAAAGTAGAGCACTCAGGAAAAATTGTATCTGCATTGGAAAACAATTCACCAAATTACAAAAAGTTGGATTCTATTCAGAATGTAATAAACTGCTATAATGAGGCAAAGGCTTTAATAAACAAAACATCTTTTGATGGGATTTCGAATGTGCGTATACGTATAAGCCGGGCGCATGAATTGAGCTCAATGCCTCATTTGTGCAACTGTAGAGAAATAGTAGATGGTTTAAATAAATTGCCTTTGGATATTCATAGTTCACATTATCGTTATATTGAGAGCATTCCGGGACGTTTTAGGAATTATCGCAGCTATGATCGTGATTCATATAGTAGGAATACAGAAAAGCTATTTGAAGCTATGAATGATTATTCTACTTATGCTGGAGAATTGTATGGTCTTTCATATAGAGTCAGTGCACTTAAGGAAGAATGTGGAGATATATATACACAAGCTATTGAATATTATAATTGGCAAGATGCTTGTACGGAAAATACCCAAGAAGCATATCGGCACTATTTGGATCTATATCCTGATGGTCCTCATTCGGGGGAAGCAAAACAAAATATGCAAAAAATGAATAACTACTAGTATGAAGAAATTTATTTTACTATTGATGTTATTTTCTTTTATAGAAAATATTGTTGCTCAGAATGAAGTAACTTCAACTCCGGTTAAAGAGCGAGAAAAGCATATAGCCGGGTTGCAAGTCGATTCAATAATGTTATTGGATTCGATGGCTCAAAGATTGTATCCTTTGATAAATCAATTAATACGGGATTTGAGGATACAGAATAATTCTAATATAGAAACTCAACAGAATAATGAAGAGTTAAAGAAAGAGAATGACCGGTTGAAGATAGTCAATAGCAACTTAACAGGAAAATTAGATACTATGTATGTACAGATTGCAATGACCTATTTGAGCTTGAAATATTCTCCGACTAGAGTAAAGCTTGCTTTAGAAATGTTTGATAGAATTGCTAATGAGCAAGTCAAAACAGAATATTCCTGGGTAAATAAAATGCTGAAAGAGTATGAAAAATCAATGGTTGAAGTAAAAACAGTAGTTCAACGGGCGCAAAATGATGCGGTTCGTATGGAAAAGCCGATGAAAGAAATGTATGCAGATGCCTATATGAATAAAATAAAAGAAATGTCTTATTATAAAATGTATTATAGAGGTAAGTCTGTCATCGAATATCTGGACAATGAAATAACAAAAGTCTTAAAATTATTAGATGCTCATAAAAACAAGTATCAGAATTATACCGCTGATTTTACAGAAGTGATAAACAACTTGACTTTTGAAGACACAACGGGGACAGTACAGTGATTATATTTACTTTTAATGTGACAAGATATGCTAGGTTTGTATATTGCTGAATGTAATGTTGAAGCAAAGATAAGATATCTTAGTAAGCAACATGAATGGATAGGAGATTTGCCTGATTTAAATATATATTTGAAGGAAATATATGGAGAGAAATCTCTGAAAGCTTGTTATCCAGTATTTGTTAATCAAAACGGATGCTACATCGGAGTTATTCGCATGCTTTCAAGTGTGAACTCGATAGAATATATTATTGCTTGGTTGTTCATACCTCAAGGAATGTATATCTCTGCGTGCGTTTTACGTAATAAACTGCAGGAACTTCAATTCATTATAAACAAGAATGAAATTGATGAGCAAGAGTGTATTTCTATAGAAAATATAGATAAGGAGGAAAGATTAGTCATTGTTCCACGGTCTTGGCAATTTTCAGAAAAAATGGCATACAGGCGCGTTGAGCTAACTGATTATTCATGGAGTGAAATGTTTCAATGGCTATATCAGGATTGGCTTTTCAACTATAAACTTGTATTCTTAGTGGAGATGGACTGTCATCTCTCCTTTTCTTCTTCATTGATGAATGATATATCAGGAGAAAAGCTTATAGAATATCATGATGTGCATTTGACTCAATTTTTGAATAGCGTTTGCTTGCAAATAGGGAATAGTAAAATAAGAGGAGAGGAAACTCCGTGTGTAATCTGTGTTAAGGATTTAAATATTCCTGTCCAGTTGAATATGAATGGCAATGATGTTAGCACTAGCTATACATTAAATGAAATAAGTGCACCAGATTTTCCTCAAAAATTGCATTGTGAAAGAACTGAAACGAATGAATATCTTGGTGAGTCGTCAGCCAATGATATGCAAATAAATAATGATGGTGATGATTCTGCAATTAATTTGCATTCCAAGAGGTCGTATATATTGTGTCTGCCTTATGAAGTTAAAGGAAAACGGTACTTTGGGCATCTTCAAACTAATGAAGGAGCGTTTAATGCAAGAGACTACAAAATTGCAGGCTATAAAATAGATAAGATTCAAGAAAACCAAATATTTTTTAGTTCGTCTGGATATAAAATGAAAAAGCGTTTTTATATTATTTTACTCTTGTTGAGTATCGGTATAGGCTGGGCGACAAGTTATATGTTTAGAAATGATTTGTTGGAAAATGAGATAAATAAAAATGGTTTAGATACATCTGGATCATTAGCCTTTATAGAAGAGGATTTGCCAAACTTAAGTGAATCTTCAGGCGATGTGGCTAGGCAAATTATTGATGCGTGCAATTACCTAAATTCTAATGAAATATGGAATCGTGATTCAATGAACGCTCGTCCATATATTGTGGGATTATGGGATGATTTGAATCGCCGAAATTCAAAGAATATAATTGATATATGGACTCCTAGACTTGTTGAGGTTGGGGTTCATCGGTGGCCGGAAATATTGGAAGCTTGCAGAAAAATTCCTGTAAAAAATTATGATAATATTTTTATGCTAGGAGAAAATCTTGACATGGATGTTTATATAGAATTAGCTTATTGTGATAAGCATTCTGCAGGGAAGGTGAGGTCAATATCTAAGAACGAAAGAATTCCAACACTACATTGATGTTTAAAATTTCATGTATATATAGTATGAAGCTGTTTAATTGTATATTAGGAATTATTGTTGTTTGCTCAATCTTTTCCTGTAGTAAATACTATAGAAAAATGGTATGTGATGAAGGGCATTATTATGGAGAGACACTGAATGGAGTTAGGTCAGGAAATGGTATATTATATTATAACAATGGATTACGATATGAGGGTGATTGGAAAGATGGGATGAGATCAGGTAGAGGTATCCTATTGTATCCTAATGGAGATAAATACGAAGGTGAATTTCATGATGATAAAATGCATGGTAGAGGTGTGTTAAGATATGGGGATGGAGACATATTTCATGGAATTTGGGTGAATGGTCTGAAGACAGGAGTGGGAATTTTGAAAACGAGAAAGGGAAATACTTATCAAGGGATCTGGAGAAAAGACAAGTTGTATAAAGGAACCATGATTAACGATAGTAATAAATATGTCGGGAGTTTCAGTGAATTAGCTCCCAATGGTTTTGGAATTTATTATTATAGTAATGGAATGAAATATGTTGGAAATTGGAGTTTGGGACGAAAAAATGGGTTGGGAACATTATATCTGAGTGAAGGGAAGATTGAGTGCGGGCAATGGATTAATGGTGTACTCTCGAAGATGGAAGGAAATTATGCAATTGGTGATTCTATATATGGTATAGATCTTTCTTATCGGCAGGGGAATGTTAACTGGGATGATTTGATGCTAATTGCGGATAAAAAAGGCAATATTGTATGTGGAGAAACTTCTGGTTTAAAATATTATCAACCTGTTTTTTTCGCTTTGATAAAAGCCACTGAGGGATCAACTATTAAAGACTCATATTTTGAACGTAATTTTAGTTTGGCAAAGGAACACGGAGTTGTTCGTGGGGCTTATCATTTTCTGAGTACAAAGTCGCCTATAAATACTCAGATTGAGAACTATATCAGTCGTGTAAAGTTGGATGAAGGAGATTTACCTCCTATATTGGACTTGGAAATACCTAAAGAAGTAATGTTGAATGTAGGAGTTGATTCCGTGTTAAATATGGCTTTAGAATGGCTAAAACAAATTGAGTCTCATTATAACAGGCTGCCAATAATTTATACGTTTTACAATTATAAAAAGGATTATCTGAATCGACCGGAGTTTGATAAATATGATTATTGGTTAGCCCGGTATGCTGAACTTCCTCCACATTCTGAACCTTGGAGGTTTTGGCAATTTACGAATAAGGGTAAGATATCGGGAATAAAGGGAGAAATTGATATAAATACTTTTCACGGATCTTATGCGGACTTTAATAAATATATAGTTAATGGTGTGAAAAAGAAAGTTACTTCAATGAAAATAGATAGTTTATAATTGAAATTTGCGTATGAAAACTCTAAAAATGGATTTAAAGAAATCTGTGTATTTCTTTTTCGTTCTCTTTCTTTGTTTTGCCTCTTTTTCTTGTGGGCACAGTAATTTGTCGAAGGAACTTACTGCAGAACGTGATTCGTTGATAAAAGTAAATCAACAGCAAAATGAAGCTTTGACAGAAATAACATCTACTATTGCGCAGGTCTCTGTTACTCTTGATTCGATTGCTAAGCATGAACAAATCTTATATTCAAATCGTGATATTGAGGGACGGGTGTTAAGCAGAAAAAAGATTCTTGAGAATTTATCATTTTTTGAGAATTTGCTTACTGAAAAAAGTAAGGAAATGAAAGCAATGGAAGAATCATTATCTAATAAGGATGGAAATATTAGAAAATTTCAAATAATGATTGATTATTTGGTTAATGAAATTGATAAGAAAAATGAAAATATAAGGGTACTTCGTAGAGAATTGGAGCGTAAGAATGGCAATATTTCGATTCTTACTGATAAGTTATCATCATTAAAAAATGATGTATTGACTTTGAATGATACTATATCCATGCTACAAGAAAAAACAGAAACATTTAGTGAACAAGAGAAAAAGATAAATGAGGTTTATTATACGATAGGTACTAAAAAAGATCTGATAGCTCGTGGACTTCTTTCATCCCGAGGATTATTTGCAAAGAAAAGAATAGATTATTCATCTTTGGATACCTCAATGTTTGTGAAGGCAGATATGCGTTTTCTAAAGCAACTGACAATTGTGGGTAAAGAGCCTCAAATACTTACAAATGTAGTTTCTACATCATATACGCTTACAGAAAATGGGCGAGACTCATATATTCTTAAAATTATTGATTCTATTAGTTTTTGGAGTGTAAGCAAATATTTGATTATTCAAATAAAATAAATAGGTGAATCTTTTATAAATAATTTGATTGCATGTTAGAAAATGAAAGTTAAGTGCTCATTATAAACATATGTTATTCTATTTTGAATTGAACTTTAAATTATATCTGACATGAAACGATTATTGTTATTGGAGATTATTGGATTATTGTCTATACTGTCTGCTTATCCACTAAGTCGAGATTATTATTTGAAACAGGCTGAAAGTTATCAGCGTGAAGCCAAATATTATTTTAATCAGGCGGAAGGTTATGAACGAGATGCTGAGTATTATGCAGGTAAAGGGGATTTGGATAAAGTAGCTACCTATCAGAGATGGGCAAATGATGCTATAGATAAGGCCAAAACACGTACACGGTGGGCGAAAGATGCCAGAGATAAAGGTAAAACTAGGCTGGAATGGGCTAGAGAAGCTTTAAGAAAAGCTAGTAATGAAAATTGAAAAATATAAATGATGAAAAAAATATTTCTAAGTATGTCCTTTTGTGTGGCATTATTTGCATCTTGTGGAGGTAATGCTAATCATGATGTAGTGAAAACTGATAAAACAGTTGTTAGCCAGGCGAAATCAAAACAGGAGAATAAAACAAGAACTATTCATGTTTATTTTTTCGGTGATTTCCCTTCTAATCTAGGAAGCCAAATGATTAAGGAACTTCGAAAAGTATACTCTTCGGTACATTTTGAAGGACGAATATCTTTGCCTGATTCTGCTTATTATGTACCAAGAAACAGATATCTGGCAGCTAAGTTATTGAATACAATGATGACTTTACAACTGAATAATGATATGGTCTTAGGAATGACGACAAAGGATATTAGTCTGAAATATAAAGAACATGAGAATTGGGGAGTGATGGGATTAAGCTATTTGAATAAAAGGGCTGCTGTAATATCCACTTATCGACTCCGTATCCCATCAAAACGTACAGAGCATTTGAGGAAGTTAATGTTACATGAACTAGGACATGTAGAAGGTTTGCCTCATTGTAAAGCGGAACATTGCATAATGCATGATGCGGAAGGTCAGAATCGATTTTCTCAGTTAGACGATTTTTGTTCTTCCTGCAAAGCTGTTTTTAAAAGTAAAGGTTGGGATATGAATTAAGTCAGGAATCGTTTGGAACATGAAGCTGAAAATATTAATAGGGATGTTCAGTATGTTTTTCTTTCTGTCTTTGCAAGCGCAGAATAAAAGAGCATTAGTAATAGGATTAGGTGAATATGAAGATACTAGCTGGTCTGCTGTTCATGGTGATAAGGATGTCCCTATTATCGTGGAAATGCTGAAATACTATAAATATAATGATGTAAAGACGTTGGTGAATAAGCAAGCTACCAAGAAACAAATAGTCTCTGAATTTCAAAAACTGGCAAAACGATGTTTAGCTGGTGATATTGTCTATATTCATTTCTCCGGACATGGGCAACGAATGACGGATATAGACGGAGATGAAGAGGATGGTTTGGATGAGGCTTGGATTCCTTATGACGGATATTTGCAATATAGTAATAAAGATCGTGGAGAGAAACATCTGGTAGATGATGAGATCGGCTTACTATTGACAAATATACATAATAAAATAGGAACGTCGGGACATCTGTTGGTAGCAGTAGATGCATGCCATAGTGGAGATTCTTCGAGAGATATAAGCAAGGAGTGTGTGAGAGGTACGGAGAGGAAGTTTGTGATTCCCATTGATCCTGCTCTTGTCGTCAAAAAAGAAAAGACTCCGGAGTATTGGCTGACGCTGAGTGCTTGCAAGAATTATCAGTCTAATACAGAATTACCGGATGGATATGGAAAATTGAGTTATGGCTTGTATAAACATAAAGAATCATTGGGTAGACTGTCTAATGATCAATTAATCCAATTAATAAAATCATTTATGGATGAGAATCGGAGAGGTTTGCCGCAGACTCCTGTGTTGACTGGGCAATCCGGATATAAAATCTTTAATGTATTTGGAGGAAAATAGTTGATGTGGGGATTTAAATCATATACGGATGAATTTTACATCCTGGAAATTCAAAAAGAAAACATGAAAGTGATTAATCATTTTCATACTTACTGTAGAGATTATTTTCGTAAAACTTATAAGAAGCTGTTTCAGGAAGAAAATCTGGAAGATGATTTTTTTCAGGAGTCATTTGTGAAACTTTGGAAAGAGATCCGGCGTTGTTCTATTTTTGTACAAAATAATCAAATTTACAAGAGAAATGCTGCTGGAGAGATAAATCTGTTAAAATGCAGTTTGCGGACATATCTGATAGATATCACCAAAAATGATTATAACCAATATCTCAGAAAAAAAGAAGTAAGTGCACGGGATATGGAACAGCTTTTGAATAGTAAGATGAGTGAGGCAGACGTTACTACTCATACGGAAGATTTGAAATCGAAAATTGTTTCAGAATGTGTAAAGAACCTGCCCGATTCTTGCTACAAGATTATTTCACTTTTCTATTACGAGCAAAAGAATTACGATGAAATCATGGAGATGTCAGATAATTATACAAGTAAGGATGCATTGAAAACACGGAAATATAAATGTATGGAACAATTGCAAAAGCGTATTGAAGAAAAGTTTAATATGTATAACTTGAAACCTTATCTACATGAAAGAGGAAACTTTAAATAAAATAGATCGCTACCTACGTGGAGAGATGACGGAGCGTGAGAAGAATGCCTTTGAGAATATATTGGCAGGAGATGATGCTTTACGCCAGCGTGTAGAATTGATGAAAGATATAATAGATGCAGTTGAAACACGTGCAATGAAAGAGCATTTGGTAGCACTGGATGTAGTACGGTCCAGGCGAAACAAGGTTTACAAGATTGGAAGAATCGTATCTGTTTTGGCTGCTTGTTTAGTATTGGTTGTTTTCTTTTTTCATGTAGGAGATGATCATTTGTCTATCCCTGTGTCTATCCCATCAGACTTGGGGATGTACCAACGGGGGGGAACACATACTCAGAATGTCGTGAAGTTATTGAATGATAGCCAATATGATGAAGCTTTGATTTTAGTAGATTCTTTGAGAATTGTATATAGGAGTGAAGACTCTCTGGTACTAGCTAAAAAGATAAAGACAGAGGAAGATGTTTATGTACATGAATGTGACTCTATTGTTCTTTATCAGTTAGAGTGGTTACGTATTCAATCATTAATCGGGCAAAAAAAATATAATGAAGTCCGTGAATCGTTAGAACAGTATAGATTACAAGAAGGCGATTATCGCGATAAGGCGGATTCATTATGGATGTTGCTTAGATAAAAGATGCTAAGATGAGACGTTGGGTGACTTATATATTATTCATAATGGCGACTGTCGGAGTAAATGCCCGGCAGTATACCGAAACGCAGCCGGACTCGACTTACTACTCACGTGCTTTGGAGCTGATATTAAAGCGTGATTATGAAAAGGCGAGAAGTGTATTGCATCAAGGTTTGACGTTTGCTACAGGCGAGATGCGCATAAAAAGCATACAGAAAATAGGACTGAGCTGGTACTTTGAAGGTTGTGTTCTTAAACTGCAGAATAAGAATAAAGAAGCATACCGATGTTTTATAGAAGCACGTAAATCTTTTCAGGAGATTTCTGATAAGGGAGATGAGATGTCCGTATTAAAGCAAATGGCTGAGATAGAAAAAAGATTCTATTCGGCTGATGAGGCTATGAAAAGGTATAACGAGGTGGTGAACATTGCCCGGCAGATACCTGATACACTTATGTGGACTGATGCCTTGAAAGGACAAAGTGGTGTATTGAAGGAGCTTGGAGAGTGGGAGGAATATCTGCAATTGTCACTTAGGCTAGATTCTTTAATGTCAAATGTTGGCGATGTCAATATTCAGATGGAACTGAATTATGAAAGAGGGGACAATGCACAAAATTTGTGGGGAAATGATGCACTAGCAGAATCATTTTATTTAAAGAATTTAAGTCTGATTCCCAATTTGCAGGAAGAGGTAAGAAATAGCCAGTTATTTATTACCAGTTTACGCTTGTGCGATCTGAAGATAGCACAGAAAAAATATGATGACGCATTAAAATATAACACCTGTTGTTTGTCTTGTTATGCTTCAGAGTTTGGTCTTGCGTCAGCTAATCGTTATTCTCCTTACCGGAACCGTGCATATATTTATCAGAAAATGGGATTAAAGGATAGTGCTTTTTGCTGTATGGATTCCTTATTCCTGAGTCATCAGCTGAAGTCGGTGTCTATGGAAACGGTTGCCGGTCATTATGTACAGAGAGGTTTATTATATGCAAACTTTGATGAATACGGCTTGGCAATAGCTGATTATAAATATGCAGACAGTCTGCTGTCTGTCCGTTATCCGGAAGATAGTAATAGCAGAATGCATATTTTGCTGGCTATGGCCAATTGTTGGTATCATAAAAAAGATTTTGCTGTCGCTAAAAAGAATTATTCCCATTATTCAGTTTTGTGTAAATCTAAATATGGAGATCAGTCTATGGAGTATGCAAATTCACTTTACTATTTAGCCAACATTGAAGGATTCACCAATGAAAAGCAAGTTGGATGCAAAGATTACAGGCAGGCTGCAATTTTATTGAAAGAGCTTATTAAAAAGCAATTAAGATATTTGCCAACGAACGCCAGAACTAAATACTGGAATGATCTTTCTGATATATTATGGAATATGACTGCTTATGCTGTAAAAATAGGAGTAAAGCAGGAGCCTTTTGCCTGCGATGCATATAATGCATTGGTCTTTTCGAAAGGATTGTTATTGGAGTCTGAAAGGTCTATGAGGAATTTACTACGGCAGAGTGGCACGGAAGAAGACTTGGCACTGTATAATAAAATGCTACTGTTACAAAGTCGATTGACCGAAGTAGAGCGAGCTACAGGTAAGGGGACAGAGAATGCCAATGAACTTTATTCTCAGATTGATCAGATTGATAAACAGTTGGCAAGCAAGTGCTCTTTTTATGGAAACTATACTCAGTTCTTGAATACGCAATATAAGGATATAAAAAATGCTTTGAAAGAAGGTGAGGTTGCCATTGACTTTACGGATTTTAAATTAGATTCCGTTCATTGTTATGCAGCTTATGTTTTAAGGAAAGAGTGGGAATATCCCTTATTGGTTCCGCTTTTTAATCAGAATCAATTGGACTCATTATATAACACTGTAAATAATATAACAGACCGTCTTTATCATTTCCCTTATTCTCAATCTTTGTTGAAGCTTTGTTGGGAATCACTGTCTCATTATATTCATCTGGGTGAGACCGTTTATTATGTTCCGGCTGGTACTTTACATCAGCTATCTCTTGAATCTGTAGCTGTTACCTCTGATTCTATATTGGGAGATCAGTATCATTTTATACGATTGTCTTCTACCAGAGAAATCTGCAGGCAAGAATTACAACAAACTGGACATACAAGTGCGGTTTTGTACGGAGGGTTATATTATGATGTCGATTTGTCCGTTATGGATGCGGAAAGTAAGAAATATGATATATCCCGACTTTTTGCATTGCGTGGTGGAGCCATGGTCAGTGATTCTGTTTATCGCTATCTTCCTATGACCCAAGAGGAGGTAAATAGTATTGCTGATTTGCTGGGAGACTGCCGGATAGATGCGACTATTTATACTGGAACTCAGGGTACTGAGGAATCTTTCTTTCATTTGGATGGGCAGGCACCTCAAATTATTCATTTGGCTACACATGGCTTCTACTATACTCCGACGGATGCGGAGAATGTATCAAGGTTGGCAGGATATCAGAATGCAATGTTGTTATCCGGTGTGATCATGTCCGGTGGTAATGCAGGGTGGAAGGGAACCATGCTACCGGAAGGTGTTTTAGATGGCATTATGACGGCAGATGATATTTCCCGTCTGAATTTGAAAGGTGCGGATTTAGTCGTACTATCTGCTTGTGACACAGGATTAGGTAGTATCAATTCTGAAGGAGTTTTTGGCCTACAGCGTGCTTTTAAGAAGGCCGGTGTACAAACTTTAGTGATGAGTTTATGGGGAGTGAGTGATTGGACTACCAAAGAATTTATGGTGCATTTTTACAGAAATCTGACAGAAAACGGCTGGAATAAGAGAAAGGCTTTTGAAGATGCAAAAGCATTCATACGTCAAACTTATCCTGAACCTTTCTACTGGGCAGGCTTTATTATGCTGGACTGACACTAAAAAATAGGAAATAATACATTTTTCTTCCAAAGTAGGGTTACTTTGAAGGACTAAAATACATTAAGTGGTAAATTAAAGGTTTACCATTATGAAATCGTATGCTACTAAAAGCCCTTTATTGAGTGATAATGACTATATCCATGGCCTTAAAAATCTGGATAACAGGGTAACTCATCAATTCTTTTATAAAGAATGCTATTTTTTATTGAATGAAATCAAGTATTCACTTTACAATGGTAAAGTCGGATATGATGAACTTGTGAACGAACTATATCTGGAACTCAATGCTGGAAACTGGAAAAGACTGGATTCTTTTTTAGGAATAAATGATTGTCATCTGAAAACGTGGCTTTCTGTTGTATCATGGCATTTTTTCGTCAAAAAGAAGATGGTGCTGATGGAGAAGGATTCTGAAGAGGAATTGATAAATTCCTGTAGGAATACTTATAATACAGAACTGAACCTTGAAGTAGATATAGATGTGAAACGGGTAATGTCTTTGATGAAAAACAAGCGTTATGCGGATATCCTAAGATTAATGATTATTGAAGGATATACACCTGAGGAGGTTGCCCGAAAATGGAATAAAACGATAGATAATATTTATAATATTAAACATCGGGCTATCAAGGAGTTTTTGAGTATTTACAATGGTAATATAAGTACATATAACCGAATTAAAATGAACTGAACATGGACAATTGGAAGAATATTGGTATTGCCGGAGATCAGGATAATATCTTTTTATCTGCCACTATGACTGGAAATTTGCAACTGATCCGTTTGGAACACATTGGTTATTTTCGCTATAACTCCAAATGTAAGCAATGGGAAGCAGTTTTGTGTGATAAACATTCTCTGATGTTGAAAAGAAATACAAATTCGCAAAAGATACTGAGTTATCATCCTCACTTGGTGCAGGTTAGCCAGTCATTCATCATTAATGTAAGATACCTGATCTTGATTAAGGATAATAATTGCGTGTTTCTTCCACCGTTTGATGAGGTGGATAATTTACAGATAACCAAGCCTTTTATGAGAAAACTGAAAGAAAAATATCCAAGTATTTAATAGCAGGGAGGAATTATGAACAAGGTAATGTATGAGGTATGGGGCGAAGATACTTTTGCCGGGGAAAGTTATTTGGTAGGTACTTTTAAAACTCGGGAAAAAGCCGGTAAAGCGTTGGAAGCTAGTGAGAAATCTGTATTAGATCAGTGTGAAGAGTTGAGAGATACCTATTGGATAGTGGAACTGACTCCTGAACGGGAAAAAGAGAGGAAGGAATGGGAGCGTAATCAGGAAGAACAGCGTAGAAGTAAAAGCGATTTTGATTACTCACATCTTTGTGGACTTATATCCCGGCTGAATAGTAAGCTACTGGAGGTGGTAGTGCAAGATATAAAAGGGACTATAACAGATAAGGAAGTCAAGTTGTTGGAGGAGAATGAAAAAGTAAGTGATTGTTATGACTCTCTTTCATTTCAATACATCAGAGGGGTGAAAGATGACCAGTGCTGTCTGGTATATGTGGAGATCGGGTTTAAAGATGAGGGAAGAATGTCAACAAGTTGCTTTGTTGGGACTCCTAATCAGATAAGGAGACAATTCTCTTTTAAGAGAGGAGAAAAGTTTGTATGTAGGATTATAGATAAAATGATTGTAGATTTTTTTTGATAAACTAAAAATATAAAAACAACATGAGTCAACGAGTTTATAATTTAATTATTTTGGATGAGAGTGGATCAATGAGCATCATTGAGAAACAAACTATTTCAGGTTTTAATGAAACGATTCAAACGATTTCTGCTGCGCAAAGGAAGCATGAAGGACAACGGCATTTTGTTTCATTGGTAGTATTTAATTCAGACAGTATCCGGACTGTGTTTGATAAAGTCAGTGTAGATGTGGTGTCGGAGTTAACGCATGAGACCTATCGTCCGAATTGCTGTACTCCTTTGTATGATGCAATGGGAATGGCATTGACAAAGTTGCGCTATTCTTTATCCGAAACCGATGATTATAAAGTATTGGTTACAATTATAACAGACGGGGAAGAAAATTCCTCTTCGGAATATGATGGAAGGCTGATAAAGAAAATGGTTGAAGAATTGAAGACTAAAGGTTGGGTGTTTACTTATATCGGAGCTAATCAGAATGTAGAAAAGGTGGCTGCAACGATCTCCGTAACAAACGTAATGAGTTTTGAAAGTACTCCATGTGGTACCAATCAAATGTTTGCAAAAGAAAGTGCCAGTCGTATGCGCTTCTTTGATAAACTGGAGAAAAACTGTAATAATTTGGCAGACAATTTTTTTGATGATGAAAAATAGTATAAAGATAAAATGAAAAAGATAACTTTGGGAAAAGCTTTGGGTACAATTGCTGTATTGTGCCTGCTTTGGGTTAGCATTATGTTGACTATTGGTTTTTGTGAACATTATGAGAGTGACGAGCAATTGGCTGATATATACAGTAGCGAGTGTCGTTCTTTTATCAGTGACGAGAAATATAGTATACGCAATATGACTACCGGAAAAACAACGATTGACGGCATCGACTGGCTGTTTGCGGCGGATGCATATACAGATTCGTTGGTTGTTTATTCCAAAAACTTCAAACGTGGATATTTCGACCGTTATACGGGAGCGAATGTGATACCGGCACAATATACACATGCCTGGATCTTCTCCGAAGGCTTGGCAGCTGTAGTACTGAATAATAAGGTTGGATTTATTGATCATCAAGGAAAGACTGTGATTGATTTTCAGTTTCCTTATGCTAAGGATAATAAGAAGCAAGTTGGGCTTGTGTTTCACGATGGGTATAGCAGTATGTATGATGCAACCGGGAAATGTGGCATAATCAATAAAAAGGGAGAATGGGTACTGAAACCATCCTATGAGTATATACAAAATCCGCAATATGGAAAAAGAGTATTCAATGACGGAAAGATGTATGGAGTACTGGATGATTCTTTGCATGTACTTCTTCCTGCAGAATACAGGGATATTGAATTATTAGATGATTATTTAGTGGCAGACAGACCGGATGGAGTTCAGTTGCAGATCGCTTATGATGGTAGGATACTAAATAAGAATGTTTATCATGATGTGACTTCACTGGATTATGATACGATGGAAAGGGCAGAAGATGGTGAAGGAACAATCATGAGGCCTACCGGAATTTATAGATATGGTAGTTACAATCTTTACGGGCTGATGGATGAAAAAGGAAAGCCTCTTACTGCTCCCGTCTATCATAACATTACTGTACTTAGCAAAGATTTATTCTTGTGTGCTTTGAAAGACATATATTCAAGGATTATTGTTGACAGGAATGGACAGGTTGTCCGATATGAGGATTAATTCATAAATTTTATCGAAAAGAAGAGAAAAGAATAAAATAAACAAGGGGCGTCGTAACAACCTATCCATAAAAAGACTATATTTATTGCAGCGAGAGAGCACTTTAAGTAATGCTTAAGAGGAAAAACGAAA
>ERZ791740.1059-NODE-1059-length-16990-cov-2.888043_pt1 | contig 16990 bp, 15 predicted proteins | sample MGYA00510041_ERZ791740 | MGnify/ENA primary metagenome ERZ791740 (study PRJEB30046, sample SAMN00791959) | human gut metagenome | study: EMG produced TPA metagenomics assembly of the A metagenome-wide association study of gut microbiota in type 2...
GCCTGGGTAGCGTGGACGAGGCGCTGCCGTGGCTGGAGGCACACCCGGTAAACGAAGTGTACTGCTGCCTCTCGACGGATCGTTACGCGGAAGAGATATTCCCGATCATGGATTTCTGCGAAAACAACTTCGTCCGCTTCTTCTACGTGCCCAACCTGCGCAACTACATGAAGCGCACGATGAACCTCGAACTGCTGGGCAACGTACCGATCCTCTACATCCGCGAGGAGCCGTTGCGGCAGGCGTCGAACCGGTTTATCAAACGGGCATTCGACGTCACCGTATCGAGCCTGTTCCTCTGCACGCTGTTCCCCTTCATCTATATTTTCGTGGCCATAGGCACCAAACTGACCTCGCGGGGCCCGGTGCTCTTCCTGCAGGAGCGCAGCGGGGAGAACGGCCAGACGTTCAGGTGCATTAAATTCCGTTCGATGCGCGTCAACGCCGATGCCGACAGGGTGCAGGCGACCCGGGACGACCCGCGCAAGACCCGGTTCGGGGATTTCCTGCGCCGGTCGAGCATCGACGAGCTGCCCCAGTTCATCAACGTGCTCAGGGGCGACATGTCCATCGTGGGGCCGCGGCCGCACATGCTCCAGCACACCGAGCAATACTCGAAACTCATCAATAAATATATGGTTCGCCACCTGATCAAACCCGGCATCACGGGATGGGCCCAGGTGACGGGATACCGCGGCGAGACCCACTCCCTGAGCCAGATGGAAGGCCGCGTACGCCGCGACATCTGGTACCTGGAAAACTGGTCGCTGCTGCTCGACATCCGCATCATCTTCATGACGGTATGGAATGCCCTGCGGCAGGATGAGAACGCATATTAATTTCATAAACCTATGAAAGGCATTATCTTGGCAGGAGGCAGCGGTACACGGTTGTACCCGATCACGAAGGGGGTCAGCAAGCAGCTGTTGCCTGTTTACGACAAGCCGATGGTCTACTACCCCTTATCGGCCTTGCTGCTGGCTGGCATCCGCGACATTCTCCTGATCTCTACGCCAGAGGATCTGGGCGGTTTCCGCCGTTTGCTGGGCAACGGCTCCGACTACGGTGTTCGTATCACGTATGCCGAGCAGCCGTCCCCGGACGGTCTTGCCCAGGCTTTCCTGATCGGCGCGGACTTCATCGGCAATGACTCCGTGTGTCTGGTTCTGGGCGACAACATCTTCCACGGCTCGGGCTTCACGGGTCTTCTTCGCGAGGCCGTCCGCACGGCCGAGGAGGATGGCAAGGCCACGGTCTTCGGCTACCGTGTCGACGACCCCCAGCGCTACGGCGTGGCAGAGTTCGATGCGGCGGGCAACTGCCTGTCGATTGAGGAGAAACCGGAACACCCGAAGTCGAACTACGCGGTCGTGGGCCTGTACTTCTATCCGAACAAGGTCGTGGATGTGGCCAAGGGTATCCGGCCCTCGGCGCGCGGGGAGCTTGAGATCACGAGCGTGAACCAGTCGTTCCTGCAAAGCGGCGAGCTGAAGGTGCAGACGCTTCAGCGCGGCTTCGCGTGGCTGGACACGGGCACGCACGACTCGCTGGCCGAGGCCTCGATCTTCGTGGAGGTCATCGAGAAACGCCAGGGTCTTAAGATCGCCTGCCTGGAGGGCATCGCCTACCATAACGGCTGGATCACGGCCGCGAAGCTCCGGGAGTTGGCGCAGCCGATGCTCAGGAACCAGTACGGGCAGTACCTATTGAAACTCACCGACGAAACCCGACACTGATACCATGAAAGTCATCCCTACCGAAATAGAAGGTGTCGTCCTCCTCGAACCCGAGGTGTTCGGGGACGCTCGGGGTTATTTCTTCGAGAGCTATTCTGAGCAGTCCTTCGGCAGGCTCGTACGCCCCGTGCGGTTCGTGCAGGACAACGAGTCGATGTCGAAGTACGGCGTACTTCGCGGGCTTCACTTCCAGCGGGGGGCGCATGCACAGTCGAAGCTGGTGCGCGTTGTCCGGGGCCGCGTGCTGGACGTCGCTGTGGACATCCGCCGGGGCTCGCCCACGTTCGGACGACACGTCTCTGTGGAGCTCTCGGGGGACAACAAACGGCAGTTCTTCGTGCCGCGGGGCTTCGCGCACGGCTTCTCGGTGCTGAGCGACGAGGCTGTATTCCAATACAAGTGCGACAACCTCTATGCCCCCGAATCGGAGGGCGCCATCGCGTGGGACGACCCCACGCTGGGCATCGACTGGCACCTGGCGCCGGGGGATGTCGTCCTCTCGCCCAAGGACAGCGGCCACCCGCGGCTGGAGGAGGCCGCGGAACTGTTCGACTATAATACGGACTACTATGCTTAATATCCTGATTACGGGCGCCAACGGACAGTTGGGGAGCTCGCTGCGGCAGCTTGGGAGCGTGTCGCCCAACAACTACCTGGCCACCGACGTCGCGGAGCTGGACATCACCGACGCCGGGGCGGTGCTTCAAACGGTCAAGGAACAGCGTATCGACGTGATCGTCAACTGCGCGGCCTACACGAACGTGGAGCGTGCCGAGGAGGACGAGGCAAGGGCCGACCTGCTCAACCACAAGGCCGCGGCATACCTCGCGGCAGCGGCCAAGGAGACGGGTGCGACGCTGATCCACGTCTCGACGGACTACGTCTTCGACGGCACGGGGCACAGGCCCTACACGGAGGATATGGCGACCTCGCCGCTGGGGGCCTACGGTCGTACGAAGCTGGCGGGCGAAGAGGCCGTGAAGGCCTCGGGGTGCCGCTACCTGATCCTGCGCACGGCGTGGCTCTATTCGGAGTACGGGAACAACTTTCTGAAGACGATGCTGCGTCTGACCTCGGAGCGCGAGACGCTGCGCGTGGTCTTCGACCAGGTGGGCACTCCGACCTACGCCGGAGACTTGGCGCTTGCGATCTTCTCCCTGATCGAGACGGGGCGCTACGCGGGCAACGAGGGGGTGTACCACTTCACCGACGAGGGCGTGTGCTCGTGGTACGACTTCGCGGTGGAGATCGCCGCGGCCGCGGGTCACGGCACGTGCCGCATCATCCCCTGTCACACGTCGGAATACCCCACGAAGGCCCAGCGCCCGGCCTACTCGGTGCTGGACAAGACCAAATTCAAAGAGACCTTCCAAATGGACATCCCCCACTGGAGGGAGGCTTTGATCTACTGCATGAAACGACTTCAACGACAATAGATATGGCGAAAATAACTTTTGGCTATGTCAGTAAGGCAAACCCCTTCATCGACCGGAAGGCATGGAGCGGCACAATTTTCAAGATCCGGGAGTCGATCGAACAGGCCGGATATACGGTGCGATGGATCCCCTATACCACCCCGTTTTTTTCCAAGTTTATCCTGGGACTGTACCATTTGTATGCAAAACTTACGGGAAAGAATATCGTCTACTCCCACATCCCGCTGATTGCCCGGATGGAAGCGCACAGCATCGATAAAAAACTGATTGCAGGATGCGACATGCTGTTTTTCAGCGGAGGCTCCCAGGTGCTGTCCCGGATCGAAACGGATAAACCGGTATTCTACCTCAGCGATGCCACCTTTGAACTGATGGTCGACTATTATTGGCCGAACCTCGCCGCATGCAGCGTCAGATATGGAAACTCCATCGAACAGCGGGCTTTGGATAAGGCTTCGGTAATTATTCATTCTTCTGAATGGGCGAGTAACTCGGCCCGGGATTATTACCACATTCCGGCGTCTAAACTGAATGTGATAGAGTTTGGTGCCAATATCGATGAAAATAAGATACAAACTCCTGTTAAACAGGAGTTTGCAGGGGGGGGGGGGTATTTGCTCCGCATACTGTTTTCCGGGGTCGACTGGGAGCGGAAAGGCGGCGAGATTGCTGTAGATACGGTCATGCAGCTTAATGCCGCCGGTATCCGTGCGACGCTGTATGTCGCAGGTATTAAAGACCTGCCTCAAAAACACCGGGATAATCCGCATGTTAAAAACATCGGCTTTTTGAATAAGAATATTCCCGAACAATATCACCAGTATGTGCAACTTTGGCAGCAAGCCGATATTCTGTTGTTGCCGACACGCGCGGAATGCTCTGCCATCGTGTATTGCGAGGCTGCGGCTTACGGAATCCCCGTTTTCACGACCGATACCGGCGGAATAGCTAATTATGTCGTGAACGGCGTGAACGGATACAGGCTTCCCCTGACAGGTACGGGAGCCGATTTTGCCAACAAGATAAAGGAGTGCATATGCAAGCAGGAATTTTCCGGATTGTCTGAAAATGCAAGGAGATTATATAAAGAAAAATTGAGCTGGCCGGCCTGGTCTTCCCGGTTTGCTGAAATGGTGGAAACTTATTCCGAACGAGAAAATCAAATATAAGATACGAGATAATGGCACCAAAACGCACCATCCTGATTACGGGCGGCGCGGGCTTTATCGGCTCGCACGTAGTACGCCTGTTCGTGACGAAATACCCGGATTACCGGATCGTGAACCTGGACAAACTGACCTATGCGGGGAACCTTGCCAACCTGCGGGACATCGAGGATTCCCCGAACTACGTGTTCGAGAAGGGGGACATCTGCGACCTGGATATGCTGCGGGCGCTGTTCGGGCAGTATGACATCGACGGGGTCATCCACCTTGCGGCCGAAAGCCATGTCGACCGCTCGATCAGGGATCCGTTCACCTTCGCGCGTACGAACGTCATGGGTACGCTCTCGCTGCTCGAGGCGGCACGGGAATACTGGGACGGAGAGTGGGAGGGCAAATTGTTCTACCACATCTCCACCGACGAGGTGTACGGGGCGCTGGAGCTTACCCGTCCTGAGGGAGATGCTGCGGGCGGGGAGAGCGGCGGCGGGCCCTTCGGCGAGGAGTTCTTCACCGAAGAGACGAAGTACGCGCCGCACAGCCCCTACTCGGCCTCGAAAGCCTCGTCCGACCACTTCGTGCGGGCTTACCACGACACGTACGGGATGCCGACGCTGGTGACCAACTGCTCGAACAACTACGGGCCCTACCAGTTTCCGGAGAAGTTGATCCCGCTTTTCATCAACAACATCCGCCACCAAAAGCCGCTGCCCGTGTACGGCCGCGGGCAGAACGTGCGCGACTGGTTGTACGTCGAGGACCATGCACGGGCCATCGACGTGATCTTCCACAGGGGCAAGGTCGCCGACACGTACAACATCGGGGGCTTCAACGAATGGAAGAACATCGACCTGATACGGGTGATCGTCAAAACCGTGGACCGGCTGCTGGGCAATCCCGAAGGCGCTTCGGAAAAGCTGATCACCCATGTCGCCGACCGCGCGGGTCACGACCTGAGATACGCCATCGACTCGCGCAAACTCAAAGACGAGCTGGGCTGGCAGCCCAGCCTGCAGTTCGAGGAGGGGATCGAAAAGACCGTCCGCTGGTACCTCCAGAACCAAAAATGGATGGACGACATAACTTCTGGCGAATACCAAGAGTACTATCAGAGCATGTATAAGGACAGGTAAGCCTACCAAACAAAAAATCCGGCAAACAAAGGTAAACAGAATGACAGTCCAGACATCATCGGGAAATAACAAACGAATAGCGAAAAATACTCTTCTGCTCTATTTTCGGATGATATTCATGATGGCTGTAAGTCTTTACACAAGCCGAGTCGTCCTGAATACGCTGGGAGTTGAAGATTTCGGTATATATAATGTCATCGGCGGAGTCGTCGCCATGTTCTCCGTCATTTCCGGCGGATTATCCGCAGCGATAAGCAGGTACATAACATTCGAGCTGGGACAGGGCAATACCGCAAAATTAAAATCCGTATTTTCATCGTCGGTAACAATCCAGATCGGGCTGGCGCTCCTGATCTTCGTATTGGCCGAAATAGGGGGCGTATGGTTCCTGAATGAAAAAATGAACCTGCCGGAGAGTCGTATCGGCGCTGCCAACTGGGTGCTTCAGTGTTCCATACTGACGTTCATGGTGAACCTGATCAGCGTTCCGTACAATGCGGCGATCATTGCACACGAACGAATGCAGGCTTTTGCGTATATCAGCATTATCGAAGTAGTACTCAAGCTGTTGATCGTCTACATACTCGTCATTTTTTCATTCGACAAGTTAAAATTGTACGGTATATTACTACTGGCCGTCGCCTGTGTCATCCGGATCGCTTACGGCATCTACTGCAAGCGAAATTTCAAAGAGTGCACATATCATTTTACATTCAACAAAGCCCTTCTGAAAGAAATGATGGGATTTGCCGGCTGGAATTTCATCGGGGCTTTTGCGGGGGTTTTGCGGGATCAGGGGGTCAATATCGTCATAAATCTGTTTTGCGGCCCGGTCATCAACGCAGCGCGCGCTATCGCATTCCAGGTGAACGTCGCCGTCAACGGATTTGCAACTAATTTTATGACTGCAATCAATCCGCAAATCACGAAAAGCTACGCATCGGGCGACTACCTGTATATGCTTACATTGGTACAAAGCGGCGCCCGTTTTTCATTCTACCTGCTGTTGCTGCTATCGCTCCCGATCATCATCGAAACGAATACGATCCTGACGCTATGGTTGAAAAACGTCCCGGAATACACCGTAATCTTCGTCCGGCTGGTTCTGGTATTCGCCATGTGCGAAGTCTTGTCCGGCACGCAAATAACGGCTTTGCAGGCAACCGGCAATATACGGAACTACCAGATCGTCGTCGGAAGCCTTCAATTGCTCAATTTTCCGATCTCCTACCTATTGCTGGGCAAAGGTTATGCACCAGAGACGACCATGTACGTAGCCATTTGCCTCTCTTTGGGATGCCTCTTCGCCCGCCTCTGGTTTCTTCACCGGCAGGTGGAAATATCCATAAAGTCCTACTTTACCCAAGTGCTGTTGAATGTCTGCGTAGTGGCTGTTCTGGCAGCAATCTGCCCTATAATAGTCTCTCACCTGATGAATGCCGGCATTTTGCGGTTATTCGTAGTTTCCGGCGTATGTGCCATCGCAACTTTGATCGTCATTTACTATGTCGGACTGTCGGTGCAGGAGCGGATTTTCGTGCAGAAAAAAATAGTAGCCAGAATCAAACAGAAATGTTCTGCATAAAAGTATGATCAATATTGCAGATATACACGATTGTTTCGGATGCGGGGTTTGCGCCAAGGCTTGTCCCAAACAAATCATCGCATTGAAGTTAAATAAAAACGGCTTTTACGAACCCCGCATCGAATCGGCGGATCAGTGTATAAAATGCTCGATCTGCGTAGAGGTTTGCGCTTTTGCAGCAGACAGCCAGGTTATAGACCTTAAACCGACAAGTTATGCGGCATGGAGCCTGAACGACGATATCCGCAAAAATTCATCCTCCGGGGGAATCGCTTTTGAAATCGGCCGGCAAATGCTGCAGCAAGGCTTCAAAATATGCGTCGTCCGTTATAATTATGCAAAACAGATTCCGGAACATTATATCGCACGAAACGAGGAAGAGCTGGCTGCATCTGCAGGAAGCAAATATCTGCAGAGCGATACAACCGACGGATTTGCGGGAATAGATATCCATGACAAATACGTGGTGACGGGCACCCCTTGTCAAATCGCATCTTTCCGACGCTACATCCGGCGTTTCAGGGTTGAATCGAATTTCATCCTCGTGGATTTCTTTTGCCATGGAGTTCCGTCGATGCTGTTATGGCAAAAATACCTGCGCACGATCGGCGAAAACGCAAAACTCACGGACATCAAATGGCGAAGCAAACGGCGGGGCTGGCACGACTCATGGGCCATGGACTACACATATTCGGCATCAGACGGAATAGCCAAAGGATTTTCAGCATTATCGGATGGAGATCTTTTTTATAAAATATTCCTAAAAGATATGTGTTTAGGTTCTGCCTGCTACAAACAGTGCAAATATAAACTCGACAACTCAGCCGCGGATTTGCGGGTCGGCGACCTCTGGGGTTCCCGCTATCAGGATAACGAACAAGGTGTCAGCGCGCTGATCCCGTTCACGGAGCGAGGCCAAAATATCGTCGAAATATTGCAAGGCTGCCATATATCGGAGATTTCATTCGAAACGGCAGCGGAGGGACAAATGCGGGAGAACGCCCGACAACCCGGCAATTATGATCACATCATGTCGCTGCTGCGAAACCCGAAAATTTCGCTCAGACAAATAGAGCGCTACGTAACCCGTCGAGAACAATTAACGCGGATAGTAAATCACGCCCGTCATCCGACAGCGACAATGCGCAAACTCATAAAACGCATCGCAAAATGAAAATAGCGACGATTACCTGTCATAACGTTTATAATTACGGAGCCTCTTTGCAGGCGTACGCACTGCAACGGTATCTGTCGCAGGAGGGACACGATGTCGAGATCATCGATTACAAGCCCTATTATCTGAACAGCAGATATAACTGGCGGCATATTCCCGCTGAATCAAGATTATATCCCTATAAAGATTACGTCGGGACACAATGTATCTATTTTCTGCTCAAAAACCGGAAAATATACAAAACGATCGGCCGGAAACGTAAATTCGACGATTTCAGGCAAAAATTCCTGACGCTTACCGACAATACCTATACTTCGGCCGAAGAGCTAAGGGCCACTCCACCGCAGGCAGATTTATATATTGCCGGAAGCGACCAGATTTGGAACACGGCGTGTGAAAACGGAAAGGATGCAGCGTTCTATCTCGATTTCGGATCCGACGATACGCGGCGTATCTCCTATGCAGCCAGTTTTGCAGTATCGGAGATCGCTCCCGCATACAGGGCTTTCGTCACGAAAAAACTGCAGCGATTCGATGCGATATCGGTGCGGGAGCAGACAGGGGTAAGAATAATCAGGGATCTTTCTGTCGGCAGAACGGCAGAACAGGTGGAAGATCCGGTTTTTCTGTTGAACAGACAAAGCTGGGAGGAAATTTCCGCGGACATAACACCCCAAGAAAGGTATGTTCTCGTATATGATTTCTCGAATGATCCCACTATTAGGGAACATGCACGGCAAATAGCCCGGCAGCTCGGCGCCAGATTGTATTCCCTGAACGATTTCGCACCGCTTGCCTATGCGGAACGGAATATTTCGGACGCCGGGCCGCTGGAATTCCTCGCATGGATTAAAAATGCGGAATTCGTCATTTCGAATTCGTTTCATGCGACGGCATTCTCCGTCCTTTTCCATAAACCGTTCCTGACCTATCCGCTCCGGGGCAGAACGAACCATTCGCGGATGCGGGATTTCCTGAACGGATTGGGAATGACCGACAGATTCGATCCTCAACAGATACAGGACACGACACCCCTGTCAACTCCGGATTGGAAGCGCATAGACGATCTTCTGTCCGGGAAAATCGACACGAGTAAAAGCTTCCTGTCACATAATACCAATTCATAATATGAAAGTACTTTGGTTTGCCGTAAATCCATCTCTTTACGATGCCCACCGGAACGGCGAACATAACGGCGGCGGTTGGATCGCATCCTTGGAAAAAATAATCCGAACATCAGATAACATCCGCCTGGGGGTAGCATTCGAACATCCGGATCCGATATTCAAGAAAGAAATCGACGGGGTGTGTTATTATCCGATCCGGGTAAAACCGGGATTGCGGCGACGCATATACGCATCGGAAAAAGACAAGATAATTATTGCGGACTGCCTGAAAGTCATAGAGGATTTCAAACCGGACATCATCCATGTTTTCGGTTCGGAATGGGGATTCGGATTGGTTGAGAAATACGTAGACATACCAGTCGTCATCCACATGCAGGGCAGCCTTCCTCCCTATGTAAATGCCTCGTATCCTCCAGGCTATAATTTCTTCACCCAGTGGAAAACATCGCACTACAACCCTATCGTACTGTTAAAAAGACGATTTGTATGGAGTAGAAATGACAACTATAAAGTAGCACGTGAAATAGATATCCTGAAACACTGCCGTTATGTCATGGGGCGAACGAACTGGGATTACAATATCACACGCCTGTATGCCCCAGACTCACAATATTATCATTGTAATGAAGCACTACGCCCAGTCTTCTTCAATCCCCCGAAAACATGGACATTTCGACAAAGGAAGCGCATACAGTTGCTCAGCGTCGGGTCATGCAGTATGGTCAAAGGCATGGATCTCCTTTTGAAGACAGCCAAATTATTAAAAGATCATACGGATTTTGATTTCGAATGGCTTATTGCCGGCCCCACCGGGTCTTTCCCTTTCTTCGAGAAAAATGAACGTACGCCTCATGATGCAGTCAACATAAAATTTCTGGGAACACTTTCGGCCGAAGATTTAGCCGTTCAACTTGCAGAGGCCGACATCTACGTACATACAGCATATATCGACAATTCTCCTAATTCATTATGCGAGGCCCAAATAATCGGAATTCCAGTCATCACGACCTATGTAGGCGGGATTCCGTCTCTCGTCAAAAACTACGAAACCGGCATTCTCATCCCGTCAAATGAACCGCACATGCTGGCAATGGAGATCGTTAAACTGAGCCGGGATACAAAATTAATGGAGCAACTGAGTCACCAAGGACAACTAGCAGCCCGGCAACGGCATAATCCCGAATCTATCAAAAATACGTTAACCGATATCTATCAAAAAATTATTTCTCATCGACAAAGATGTATGTCAAAAATATCCGACCAAAATAATCCAGAGTAATGTATCGTACAATTCGTTTATACGGATCTAAGATCATAAATATCGTCCGATTAAGTTCATTTTTACGGATACGGACACTTTGCGTGTTATTCATCCAACTGATACGGGATTTTTTCTATTTTCATTTCAAAGAATGCTGTTTTTTTGAAAACCAGAAAATAGATTCTATTCGCCGATGGATGGATGAACATTATTGCGATATGGTTCCTGCAACATTTCCATCGCTACAAGAAAAGTCAAATAACGGTCCGGTATGGATCTTTTGGTATCAGGGAGAGACTGCAATGCCTGAAATTGTAAAAATATGTTACAATAGTATTGTCTCGAATATACATGACCGGCCAGTCCATTTATTGACCAAAGATAATATTGCCTCACACGTTACACTTCCTAATTATATTTATGATCGATTGAATAGAGGAGAACTTTCATACACCCACTTTTCCGACATATTACGCATTTGTTTATTATTTGATAAAGGCGGTATTTGGATGGACAGTACTTTACTGATTACCGATTCAATATCAATTCCTGCCCCAGACTATTTTCACTCAATAAAAATTGTGACTGGATCCAATACCACCATATCTGCATACAGGTGGGCTACATTTTTCCTTGCATCAACTCATGGTAATCCAGCATTTGGCACTATCCAAAGTATCTTTCTTAAATACCTCCAAGAATACAATAAGATGATCGATTATCTTCTGATAGATTACATCTTCGACCTAATTTATCGGAAAAACGATTCATTCCGCAGAAGCGTAGACACGATGCCCTATACATCCCCATATTTACACCAATTGCTTTCCGAGATGAACCAACCATATGATGCAGAAAAATTCGATCGCATCAAACAAGAAACGACGGTTTTCAAACTAAACCATCGGTTATCATATTATGAAACGGCAGATGGTAAGGAAACATTATACGGGTATTTGAAAAATAAATTTTTAAATACAAAATAAAAAATGCTTTATAAATATATACGAACATTCGGCAATTTACTTCATTGTATATGGCCATATTCGCTTTCACAACGGTTTAGCCGGTATTACGCATGGTTTTATACAGCATGGATTGCACATAACGTCCGAAAAATAGGGCTTCATACAGAGGTAGAACCGGGATTATATTTAGTCAATGGGAAAAAATACATTGAGATTGGGGACTATTGTCTTATCGGCCGCAATTCCCATATCACGGCTCATGAAATGCCGCAATACAATACTCCGGTGAAAATATCGATTGGTGACGGCTGCATGTTCGGTCCGGATATGCATATCACCGCAGTCAATTCTATCCGGATCGGTAAAAACGTCCGCACGGGGAAAAGCGTGCTCATTTCGGACAATTCGCACGGAGATCCCAAAGATATGGCGCTCCGGAACATCGCACCGAATGCCCGGCCTATTTATTCCAAAGGTGCGATCGTCATCGGAGACAATGTGTGGATCGGGGAGAAAGCCGCGATTTTGGCCGGAGTCACGATCGGCGAGGGGGCCATCATCGGTGCGAATGCGGTGGTTACAAAAAATATTCCCCCGTATTCGATCGCGGCAGGGATTCCGGCCCGAATTATAAAATAATGACTGCATGAATCCATTCTTGATTATAGCGGCACTGCTAATTCTGTACTCATTAAAAAACTACAAACAAGGTTTTTTTCTCTTTCTGGCGTTCCGGCTGTTCCTAAACAACAACATAAACCTGATAAACCTTCCGGGCGTTCCGTTATTGACCCTGGAAGTATTCATGTCGATCTTCTTCGCACTGCTATATGTAATCAAAAGAAAAAGATACAGCCGGGTAATAACGACATCTCCCCTGCCGTTCAACAAGGTATTTATCTGGGTACTATTGTCCTATGTAGTATCGAGCTTTATTTCGATCGCCGGAATCCAGAATACCTTCACGTCACTGCTATCCGTTGTTTTTTGCGATTTCATCAGTGCCTATTTATGCTGGATGTTAATATCAAGCAAAGAAGATATACTGAAAGTTGTCAATATATTATTAGGAGCCTCGCTGATAATTTGCACATATGCATTTATCGAAAAATTCCTGGGTTACAATCCCGTAATGGATTATGAAATAGACCTCGCAGGTCCCAGAGCAACAGACTGGCAATATCTGGAAGATGAGCGAGGAACCCGTGTCCAATCGTTTTTCCTTCATCCGATCGGCGGCAGCATCAATTTCGGATTGATATTCTGCCTCTGCCTGTACGGGTACGTGTATTATAAAGCATATTTCAGTAAATTACAGCAAAAAACCATGCTGCTTGTCGGCATTATGGCATTCATCGCATCCCTGCTATCCAACAGCCGAACACCGCTGGTATTTCTGGCAGTAGGAATACTCCCGCTGATCAATCTAAAAAACAAACAATCCGTTCGCATCTTAGCTTTTGCGGTAATCAGTATAATCGTCCTGATGCCTTATCTGGATTTTGTTAAAAATCTGATCGTATCGGTATTAAATCCGGAAAAAACCGAAATACGAGGCAGCAGTTTAGAAATGCGCCAGGATCAGTTCGAAGCCGCCTATATTCTTATGTCGAAAAGCCCCATATGGGGATTAGGACAGAAAGCGACACTGTACTTTCCGGATCGCATATTGGTAGGCCGGCTTCTGGGACTGGAAAGTATCTGGATATGGATTATGGTCGAACGGGGAATATTGGGAATTATCACATACTGTATCTTTATTTTTACTTTATGCCGATTGGGCTGGCACTCGCGGGGAAAATGCCTGTTCTTTCTCCCGCTGGCTTTCATAGCGGCGTCGACCGTATCTTCAACACCGGGAATGCACCTTTATCTTTTCTATCTGGTCTACATTCTGATTTATAAAATAGATCGCAACCGATCACGAATAAACAAGCGAAACAATGGAAGTTTCAGTCATCATCGTTAGCATGAACAATTATGAGGTGCTAAGCAGATGTCTGGACAGTATCCGCACACACACCTCGACCTCTTATGAGGTATTTGTCGTCGCATATCTCTTCTCACCGGAAAACCTTCAGCATTTGAGACAAAATTACCCGTGGGCGCAGATTATTGAAAGTAATGAAATCCGTGGATTCTCGGCCAACAACAATCTGGCATTGCGAAAAGCAACCGGAAAATATTGTTTTGTTCTGAATGACGACACAAAAATAGAATCGGACGTAATCACGAGTTTGGCGGCGACGTTCGACCAATTACCATCGGAGGCTGCTGTCGTCAGTCCAAAATTGCTATTTGCCGACCACTCGCTTCAATACTGCGGCCGACCTGAAATAAATTGGAAAACATATGTTTTGGCCCAATTAGGATTGTGGCGCGAAAAAACGGTCGAAAGTCCCTATACGAACCGAATCGGAATATTCCGGACATACAATCTCGTCGGGGCGGCATTTATGATCAAAACAGACATATTCCGGCAAATGGGATTTTTCGACGAATACTACTTTTTCTGTCCGGAAGATATCGCATTGTCCACCGCACTGAACAGACGTGGTTATTTTTGCTACGTGAACGCATCGGTCGAATTAATTCATTATGAAGGCTGTAGTGGCAAAACACACATTTCCCAGATCAAAACGGCAACAGCCCCTGCAGGTGAAAAAGGGGTGATTAGATTCCTTTCCGGGTCGTCTGTAGTATTATATATATTTTTAACATGCTTTGCCTGTGTAATAGCAGTTCTGAGAAGCTTAAAATATCGAATACAGAACAAAGTATCCGGTGATAATGCCAGCATAATGTCAGCAGCAAATCGTAATGTTGCTGCAGCTCTTCTGACAAGAAAAACACCTAAAGAAATTTTCGTCAAATATTATAATCGGATAAAGCACTGATATATAATCATAATACTGACGAATAACTATAAAATCAACGGCAACCGGACATAAAACAATTTATGCAAATACTTTTAGCCAATAAATTCTATTATCCGCGCGGCGGCGATTGTGTCTGCACGATCAATCTAGAAGAGCTTTTGAAACAAAAAGGCCATGAAGTAGCCGTTTTTTCCATGCAGCATCCGGAAAATCTGGAAACTCCCTGGAGCAAATACTTTCCGAGCGAGGTTAAATTCGCCCCCGGGTTGGGAATAATCGAGGCGCTGCGCCGCCCATTCGGCACCCGTGAAGTCAGGACAAAGTTCACCCGACTGCTCGATGAGTTCCAACCGGATATACTCCACCTGAACAATATCCACACCCAACTTTCTCCCGTTATCGCCGAAATAGCCCATCGACGAGGCGTGAAAGTCGTATGGACTCTGCACGACTACAAACTGCTATGCCCTCGTTACGACTGCCTGCGCAACGGGTTGCAGGTTTGCGAAGAGTGCTTTAGCGACAAACGCAAGGTGCGGAAGCACAAATGCATGAAAAATTCCGCATTGGCAAGTTTCCTGGCATACAAGGAAGCTATGAAATGGACTCGTATGCGCCTGGAAGCAGTTACCGACGCCTTTATTTGTCCCAGCCGGTTTATGGCGGACAAAATGGTTCAGGGCAACTTCGACAAACAGAAGATCAATACGCTCTGCAATTTTATCGACATTGCCAAAACCCGGAAAGACGATTACGACAAAGAGAACTATTACTGTTACATAGGCCGTCTTAGTCCTGAAAAAGGGATCGGAACACTGATCGAAGCGGCAAAGCGACTGCCCTACCCACTGAAGATAATCGGTGGCGGTTCGCTCGAAGAGACGCTGCGCGCCGCAGCTGCAGGAAGCGATATAGAACTTCTGGGTTATAAACACTGGCCGGAAATCAAGGAAATAGTCGGTAAGGCCCGATTCTGCGTCGTGCCTTCGGAATGGTATGAAAACAATCCGCTGTCCGTCATCGAGTCACAATGTCTGGGCACTCCGGTGCTCGGCAGCCGGATCGGCGGCATTCCCGAACTGATCGATGAAGGCAAGACCGGAATGCTGTTCGAATCCGGAAACGCAAAAGAACTGAAGGCCCGAATCGGACAAATGTTCGCAACCCCGTTCGAATACCGGCAGATCGCACTCGACGCACAGAAAAGATATTCGGCAGAGAGGTACTATACAGAACTCCTGAAAATTTACAACAACAGATAACATGAATACCCGGAATATACCTCATCCCACGGATGCCAGTATCATCCTGACCTATCGTTGCCCGATGAAATGCAAGATGTGCAACATCTGGTTCAACCCCACGAAAAAAGAAGAGGAAATCAAAGCCTCGGATCTCCGCACGCTGCCGCGGCTGAAATTCATCAACCTGACCGGCGGCGAACCGTTCGTACGCGACGACCTGGCCGAGATCGTCGAAGAGTGCTACAAGCATACGGATCGCATCGTCATCTCCACCTCGGGCTGGTTCGAGGAGAAGGTCATCGCGCTGGCGGAAAAATACCCGCAAATCGGCATCCGTATCTCCATCGAGGGCCTGAGCTGCAAGAACGACGAATTGCGCGGCCATGCCGGAGGCTTCGACAAGGGCCTGCGCACGTTGCTTGCCTTAAAGCAAATGGGCTTGAAGGACATCGGATTCGGCTGTACCGTATCGAACAACAACTCCAGGGACATGCTTTCGCTGTATCAGTTGAGCAAATCGCTGGGGATGGAGTTCGCAACGGCAGCGTTCCACAACTCCTACTATTTCCACAAGGACGACAACGTCATTACCAACAAAGACGAAGTATGCAGGAACTTCGAGCAATTGATCGCGTGGCAGCTGCAGGAGAACCACCCCAAGAGCTGGTTCCGGGCTTGGTTCAACATGGGGTTGATCAACTACATCGAAGGCGGCCGGCGTATGTTGCCGTGCGAGGCCGGATCCGCCAATTTCTTCATCGACCCCTTCGGCGACGTCTATCCCTGCAATGGACTGGAAGAGAAATACTGGCAAAAATCGATGGGCAACATCCACCAAACGCCCGATTTCATGGATATGGCAAAGCGCCCGGGCGGAGGAGGTGCGTGCCATGGTGCGCAAATGTCCGAAGAACTGCTGGATGGTGGGCACAGCCAGTCCGGTCATGCATAAATATGTAAAGTACCCGCTGAAATGGGCGCTCAGGAACAAGCTCCGCAGCATGAGGGGCAAACCGGCCTGTCTGGATAAAAAATGGTGCGACGTCGGCCAGGATCCGGCGCAAGGAGACCTGAAGCAGCGGATGTAACCATGGAACGGTCGGCAACGGCAGACATCGCCAAGACGATAGGCATCATCCTCGTCGTCATCGGACATTACAATCCTGCGGATGCCCCCGAATGGTACCACCTCGCCAACCGGTTCATATACGCATTCCACATGCCCCTGTTCATGTTCGCAAGCGGATACATCTATGCAATGACCGGGAACAGCCAAAACAAGGG
>ERZ791740.1077-NODE-1077-length-16822-cov-5.916503_pt1 | contig 16822 bp, 9 predicted proteins | sample MGYA00510041_ERZ791740 | MGnify/ENA primary metagenome ERZ791740 (study PRJEB30046, sample SAMN00791959) | human gut metagenome | study: EMG produced TPA metagenomics assembly of the A metagenome-wide association study of gut microbiota in type 2...
GCAGCTGCCGTGCCTCGCTCGCCGTATCGGCACTTAGAATTGTGCGGTATTGCCTAAAATCTCCGCTCTGCGCGTTTTCTTTGTAAAATAACGGTGCCCCCGCCCTATGCGGTTCATTTACCGCACGGGCGGGGGTGTTTTGTTGTAATTCCGTAGGGGCGCACACCATGCACCCATCCGTTTTATATCATCACACTACAGCGCTACACCATGTAATATCGCCATTTTATGGCCAGCCGTTACCCATTTGTAAGGGCCGCTGCTCACCTCTTTCCGAAAAACGCAATAAAAATGCTGTCTTTCTCCACATCAGGGAAAGGCAGCATTCTTCTTTATCCGTTCAGATCTTCGCCGTTGCTGGCAATCACATTTTTATACCATCCAAAGGACTTTTTCCTGTACCGTGCCGCCGCCCTGTTCGAGTACCGGGAAAAGCACCAGTGATCCTGCCGGGCTTTATTTTGCCTGTGCGCCCTCTGGGAAGATGATCTTGTTCACAAAGAAGAAGATCACCATGGAAATGCCGCCATTGAGCACGGTAGTGCCAATGTTGTAGATGAAATCCGGCACCAGCAGGCCCGCAACCGCCACCCACACGCAGTTGATGGAGTTGACGATGCAGGTGATCAAGCAGAACGCCACCACATACCAGGCGATCTGCTTGGCCAGGTTGCCCTTGCTGCGGAACACAAAGTTGCGCTGGATGGGAAAGTTTATGCATTCTCCCACCACCATGGCAACCATGTAGGCGCAAAAGTACGGCAGACCGCCATGGGCGGAATCATACCCCAGGATGTTCCACTGGAAGGTTTCGCCAAACAGCGTGACCGGGATGCCCGGCCAGCCAAAATCCACCACCGGCAGGCTGCTGAACGCCGCCGGCAAAAATTGCAGCAGCAGGTATTTGAACACCGTAACCAGGTTGGATACGATCACAAACAGTCCGCCTTCGCGCACCCACTTGGCTGCGGCGGGGTGTTTTGCCGCAAAATTATTCCATAGCTGCATAAATAGCCCCTCTCTTTCCTCAGCTGTTGCGCAGGCGCTGTTCCAGCTGTGCGTTCAGTACCAGGTTTTTCACGGCTTCTATGATCACCCGCACAAGGCCGATGATCCAGAATCCCTGTAATTCCATCACAATGCCATCCACCATGCCCATGCTGATGGCACCGCTGGTCATTTTGGCCAGGGCACGCAGCGGCATGTTGTACTGGAACAGCACATTCAGGTCCGGCTTGCCGCGCTTGTAGCTGGCGTTCAGCAGTGCGGTAAGCACCAGCCAGATCAGCCAGCCCAGCGGGCTGCGGCTGTGGTTCAGCTCGCCCAGGGTCATGTTGCGGTCAATTTTAACTTTTCCCTGCTGCACCGGGCGGCCCAGCAGGGTGGCCCATTCGTCATCCGGCACGCTCTGCACCTTGCCGCTGGTATAGTGCGGCAGATGCTTGCCCGCATAGGGGTTGGGTGCGCCGGTACCGGCCACTTCCACCACGGCGGTCAGGCGGATGTCCGCACTGGACGCGCCGACCCGCAGCTCATAGCTGCCGCCTTCCACTTCCCAGCTGTCGGTCTTGGTGTTCCAGTAGCGGAATGCCTTGTCGTCCAGCGGGATGGTCACGGTCTTGCTTTCGCCGGGCTGCAGCTGCACCTTGGCAAAGCCTTTCAGCTCCTGTGCGGGGCGGAACACTTCTGCCCCGGGTTTTGCCACATACAGCTGCACGATCTCTGCTCCGGCGCGCTTGCCGGTGTTGGTTACGGTCAGGGTCACGCCATTGGACGCGGCCTGCAAATTGCTGTAGGCAAAGCTGGTGTAGCTTAACCCATAGCCAAAGGGGAATGCCACCGGCACACCGGCGGTCTGGTAATAGCGGTAGCCGACATACAGCCCCTCGCGGTACTGCACCATGCGGCCCGGCCCGGCAAAGTTATCCTTGGCGGGGGTATCCGCATAGGCGTTGACCCAGGTTTCGGCCAGCTTGCCGCTGGGGTTCACTTTGCCGGTCAGCACATCCAGCATGGCGCCCGCCCCCGCCTGGCCGCCCAGCGCACCATACACCAGGGTACGGCAGTGTTTGAGCCACGGGGTTTCCAGCGAAGCCCCTGCGCTGAGCACCACAACGGTGTTGGGGTTGGCCTGCTGCACGGCCTTTAACAGTTCGATCTGGTTGTCCGCAAGGCGCATATCGCCGCGGTCCAGACCCTCACTTTCCTTGATTTCATCCAGCCCCAAGCAGAGCAGCACCACTTCTGCCTTTTGGGCCAGGGCTACAGCCTCGGCCTGTTTGGCGGCATCCGGTTTGCCCTGGCGGTCAAAGCCGGGGGCAAAGCCCACGCTGGCCAGGCCGCTCTCTTTCAGGCAGTCCAAAAAGGTATCCACCTTGATGGAGTTGACCGCGCTGGAGCCAGCGCCCTGGTACCGCGGTGTCTGGGCAAAGTCGCCGATCACGGCAACTTTTGCGCCCTCGGCCAACGGCAGCAGGTCGTTCTCGTTTTTCAGCAGCACAATGCTTTCGGCTGCGGCGCGGCGGGCCAGGGCGTGGTGAGCGTCCGCATCAAAGGTGCGGCTGTGGGACTGCACAGCGGCATGGGTATCAAACACCAGCGTCAGCAGCTCGTCCAGCCGGGCGTCCACATCCGCTTCGGTAATTTTTCCGCTCTGCACAGCCTGCATCAGCTCGCGCACCGCGTCCCCGCCGGGGGCGGGCATCTCCAGCGTGGAGCCGTTCTGCACGCCCAGGGCATGGTCATTGCTGCCGCCCCAGTCCGTTACCACAGCGCCGTCAAAGCCCCACTCCCTGCGCAGGATGTCCATTAACAGGTGGCGGTTCTCGTTGGCGTAAGTTCCGTTGATGAGGTTATAGCTGCTCATGATGGTCTTGGGCTTTGCTTCCTTGACCACGATCTCAAACCCGGTCAGGTACAGCTCCCGCAAAGTGCGTTCATCCACCACGGAATCCGACGCCATGCGGCGCAGTTCCTGGCTGTTGACGGCAAAGTGCTTGGGGCAGGCCGAAATACCGTTGGACTGGATGCCCCGCACATAGCTCGCGGCCATTTTGCCGGAAAGATACGGATCCTCGGAGAAATACTCAAAGTTGCGGCCGCAGAGGGGGCTGCGCTTGGTGTTCAGACCCGGCCCCAGCAGCACGGCAACTTCCTGCGCGGCGGCTTCCTCGCCCATGGCCTGGCCGATCTCCTCGCCCAAGGCGGGGTCCCAGCTGCACGCCACAGTGGCTGCCGTGGGGAAGCAGGTGGCCGGAACACTGGGGTTCAGCCCCAGGTGGTCCGCCGCGCCCGCCTGCTTGCGCACACCGTTCGGCCCGTCCGACAGGGTGATGGACGGCACACCTGCCTTGGGGCAGCCGCGCGTGGTGAAGGTGCCCGCGCCCGAAAGCAGTGCGCATTTTTGTTCCAGATTCAGTTTTGCGATGATTTCAGCGTTTTTCAAGGGGGACGCACTCCTTTTTTTATAAGGCAATACCGCGCAATTTCAAGTCACGGTCATGCGCTTGCATTGTGCGGTATTGCGGGGGTTATTCTTATGCGTTCTTGTTTTCGGCCTTGGCAGCCTTCGCGGCCTTGTACAGCTTGACATCACGGACAATGCCGCGGATCGCCAGTGCAAACAGTGCCACGGCAACAAGGTCGATCAGAGCAACAAGGTGACGCCAGCCGAGCACAGCGGGCTTAAAGTCGTGGCGCAGCGCGGCGGTATCGCCGATGCTCTCGGCATAGTCACGGTTGGTCACACGGACATGCAGGTACATGTAAAGGGTCTCCTTGGCGGCACGGCGCAGGGCCTGCAGATAGCTGTTGGAGCCGGTCTCAAAGGCCATCTTGCCGCCGATGAAGCCAGCCATCCACAGGCTGCCGCCTGCGCGCAGGGCTTGGTCGCCGTTCATATAGCTGTGATGGTCGCAGTAGTCGGTAATCACAGCGCCGTCAAAGCCCCACTCGTCACGCAGGATGCCGGTCAGCAGCGCCTCGCTGCCGCCAGCCCAAACAGCGCCGATACGGTTGTAGCTGCTCATCAGGCCGACAGCGTCATAGTCCTCGACGAGCATCTGGAAGGGACGCAGATAGATCTCACGCAGAGCCTGCTCGGTCATCCACGTGTAGACAGAATCACGGTAGATGCCGCTTTCACCGTCATTGCAGATAAAGTGCTTGACGTAGGTGTAGACACCAGCGTCATTGGCGCCCTGCACGGTGTTGCCGCAGATGACGCCGGACAGCAGGCTGTCCTCGGAATAATACTCGTAGTTACGGCCGTTGAAGGGGCTGCGGTGCATATTGGTGGCAGGCGCATACCAGCCGGTATAGCCGTTCTGCAAAGCCTGCGTGCCGATGGTGCGGCCCTCCTCCTGGGCCAGTTCGCCGTTCCACGTCTGGGCCAGCGTGCTAGAGCTCGGGAAGCCGGTGCCAGCGCCCATACCGGTGAAGCCGCCAATCTGGGAGGGGCCGTCAGCGTCCTTGCTCTTGGTCTTGCCGACGCTCTTGAGCTCGGCCAGACCGCCGTAGGCGTTGATGTACATATTTTCCATCTCATCCACGGTCAGCTCATCGAGCAGCGCATCCCACTGCGGGTCATTGAAGTCAGCGCCCAGCTGGAAGCCGAGGTCGGTGGTCTTGCCGTTGTCCTCTATCTTCAGACCGTTCTTTGCGCCGGTGGTGATGGCCTCGTCGGCCTCATTGATGTAGCCGTCTGCCATGTCAGCGGTGTAAAGGTTCAGTGCCTTGACGTTGTCGGTCATAGCGCGGCTGGGGGTGTTGGTCTTGGGGAAGGTGCCCGCAAAGTCAGCGCGGGTCATGTAGGTGATGTTCTGGTTGGAGTCGCTGCCGTCCAAGCTGACGCCGTCAATGGCATCGCTGCCGGTGAACTTGTTGGAAACCGGGTTGCCGGTGACGGTGTCCTCGGCATACTGGACGTTGGCAGGCAGGTTGCAGGTAATGGTTGCGGCGGCGTCATCGTCCACATCGTGGGCATCGTGGCGCACGGTAAAGATGTAATCGCCTGCGTCCAGCTCATAGCCGGTAAAACCGTTGTGGTTGGCGTCATAGGCGTCATAGCTGGCCATATCGGAGACGGGAACGGTCAGGGTAACCTCCTCGCTCTCGCCGGGCTGCAACTCCTTCGTCTTGGCGAACGCGCCCAGCTCCACGCTGGACTTTTCAATCTCGCCTGCAATATAGGGTGCGGTGTAGTAGAGCTGCACAACATCCTTGCCCGCGCGGTCGCCGGTGTTGGTAACGGTGACCTTCACCGTCACATCGCCGTCCTTCGTCAGGGTGGTGCCGTCGGCGGGGGCGTCGGTCACCTTCCAGTCAAAGCTGGTGTAGCTCAGGCCGTAGCCGAAGGGATACTGCACAACGGCGTCATAGCCGGTGCCGTGCTCGTTGGAAACACCGTCCCAGTAGCCCTCTGCGTCAGCGGTCTCGTACCATTTGTAGCCGATGTAAATGCCCTCGGCGTAATCTACATAGGAAACCTGCTCATAGGCATCGTAGGTATCGAGGTTGCCGCTGACGGTGCCGTCCGCCGGGTACAGACCCTCGGCATCGGCGTAAGCGCCCACGCCCTCCATACCGGCGTTGGCATAACTGGCGGCTGTGGTCAGATCATACGCCCAGGTGTCGGCGGTGCGACCGCTGGGTTCTTTTTTGCCCCACAGCACGGCGGGGATGGCGGTTGCGCCCTCGGAGCCGGACAAACCGGCAATCAGGCAGGCATCCACGCCGGGGATGGTCTCAATCTGGCCCAGCTCCATAACGTTGGTGGAGTTGATGAGCACTACCACATGGGCGTAGTTGGCACCGACGTAGGTCAGCAGATTTTCTTCCTCGGTGGTCAGCTCCAGCATCGTGCGGGTGTCGTCCACCACAATGTCGCCGCCTTTTTCAGTGCGCTTGTACTGCTGCTTGGTGGCGTCGTTGCTCTCGCCTGCCAGACGGCCGATGACGACCACGGCGGTATCGGAAAAGCGCTTGGCGTTGTCGAGCATCGACTGGGTGTAGTAGGTGGTGTTGCTGATGTCAGGCTCGTACAGGCGGCCGGATTGCTCGGGACGGCTCCTCAGCGTTTTGGCGTATTCACGCCCGGGCTGGAAGTCCTTGTACATATCGGTCAGCTCGGTGTTGTACTCCACGCCGTAGGCAGTCAGTGCCGCCAGCAGGTCGGTGTTGACGGTGCTTACGCCGCCGGAGCCGGAGCCGCCGCCCAGCCATGCGGTGGATGCCCAGCCGAACACATTGACCTTTTTATTGTCCGCGGCCAGTGGCAGGGTGTTCTCGTTGTTCTGTACCAGAACCGTGCCTTCGGCCTCCACGTCCGCGGCGAGTGCCTCGGCCTTTACTTTGGTGTCTGCAATTTCTGCGTCAGAATAGTGACCGCTTGGCGCGCCGAAAAAGCTGTCAATCACGGTTGCCAATGTGGACAGGAAATAGGTGCCTACCAGAACTGCGACCAACAGAATCACGGACAGCACCAGCCCAATCCCGTGCAATACGGGATGTGGCTTGCGACCCTTAGGTTGCTTTGTCATTTGCTTCTTTCTCTTCTTACTTGCTTTTTCCTCTCATAACACTTACAAGCCGGTACCATGCTTTTGTGTTGATTCTATTGTAGCAGAGAAATGCGCCAATGACTCATTTTTTGCATAATCTGTTGTTTTTGAAGCATAACTTGCAAAAAAGCCAAAATGCACAGGCGTTTTCCTGCGCATTTTGGCTAAGTTTTATAGGTTTGTATTGTGCAAGTTGCTGTTTTTACGTTTTGTTGGCCTTGGCAGCAGCCTTGGCTTCCAGTTTTGCCAGCTTACGCTTGCTCGGCTTCCAGACGCGGAAGATGCGGTAGGCAAAGAACACCAGCAGCAGCGTGCAGAGGATGTTGACCACCGTGCGCACAACCGTGGCGATCTGCGGGCCGTCCTTGTAGACGCTGCCCGGCATAGCGTGGTTCATTGCCTTGGTGTTGGCCGTGGTGTACAGCACATGGTGCAGTGCCTCACGGGCGTAATGGTAGGTTTCCGGGTCGTTGGCGTCGTAATTATCCCAGCGGGCCGCGGACGTATCATAGGTCAGCTTCATATCGGCGCCTGCCTCAATCATCTGCTGGCCGAGCATAAATACGCCCGTGTTCGCGTTATCGGTGATGACTGCGCCGTTGAAGCCCCACTCGGTGCGCAGGATGCCGGTAATCAGCGCATAGCTGCCGCCGGTCCAGGTTGCACCGATGCGGTTGAAGGCCGTCATAACGCCCATAGCTGCAGGAATCGTGGTTTCTGCGTTCTGATAGCTGCCGTCCGCCTGCTTCTCGACATAGTTCAGCGTGATATCGTCCAGCTTCATGCACATCTCGAAGGGCTTCAGGTAAATTTCGCGGGCAGACTGCTCATTCAGCCAGGTTGCTGCACCGTACTGGCCTTCACGGTCGCCGCGGTGGTTTTCCTGGTCATTGAAGGCGAAATGCTTGATGTAGGCATACAGCCCCTTGGTGGCAGCACCATATACCTCCTTGGAGGCTACCGTGCCGGACAGGAACGGATCTTCGGAATAATACTCGCCGTTACGGCCGCTGAACGGCGTGCGGTGAATGTTCATAGAGGGCGCATACCAGCCGTCGCAGCCGCCGATAACCGCCTCATTGCCAATCATCGTGCCGTATTCCAGTGCCAGGTCCTGGTTCCAGGTCTGTGCCAGCGTCATCATATTGGGGAACATAGCGCCGGTACCGCCGTAAATCAGGCCGCTGGCAGTATCTGCATCAATCACAAAGGGCTTGCCGACGCTGTCGATGGCCGGCACGCCGTAGCCGGAGCAGGTAATGATGTTATAGTAGTCCTCTGCCGTCAGCTGGTCGAGCAGGTCATTCCACATCGGGTCGTCATAGCTCTTGCCGCGCAGGTCAATCAGGCTCAGACCATTCTTGGCGCCGTAGGTAATGGTATCGCTGTAGGTGTCCCCTACCGTCGGGTTGCCGGAATCTGCAGAATCCAGCTGCGCCACCAGCGCAGCATCCGCAGTCTTTTTGTACTGATAGGAAGCCGGGTTGCCGTCTGCATCGGTGCCGTTGATTTCGTTGCCCCAGGTGCTGATGACGTCACTGGGCTCGCCGTCCGGCTTGGGGAAGGTCCCGGTCCAGTCGCTGCGGGTCAGGTAAACAGCATCGCCCTTGGCAGCGTCCAACTGGTTGGTGATGGCCGCGCCCGTGCGGCTGTCCGTTGCGTAGGTCGTGGTATCGGTCTCGGTATTGGCGGGGGTGTACACAGCCGTGAAGGCGGCATCGCCGTCCGCTGTCATGCCATCGGCTGCGGTCTTGCCCTTGGCAGCCAGCACATTGTTGACAGCCTCATGGGCGTCCTTGGCTGCGGTGATGTAGTAATCCCCTGCATCCAGAATGTACGTCTTTGCGCCGTTGGCGTCATACGCCTTGAGCTGATCCTTGGCGAACGTGACGCTCACGGTCTCACTGGCGCCGGGGGCAAGCTCTGCGGTTTTGCCGTAGCCAACCAGCTCCACGGCGGGCTTCTCCACGCCGTTTGTCTTGTCATAGTCGGTGTAGGGGCTCTGCACATACACCTCCACAACGTCCTTGCCGGAAACGTCGCCGGTGTTCGTCACCGTAACCTGTGCGGTGCAGGTATCGCCGCTCCAATCAGCCTTGAAGTCACTCCAGTCAAAGCTGGTGTAGCTCAGGCCGTAGCCGAAGGGATAGATGACCTCCTTGGCATAGTCGTAATCGCCCGTGTTGCCCTGGCCGAGAACGGTGTCCTCGTAGCGGGTTTCATAGTAGCGATAGCCGACGTAGATGCCTTCCTCGTAGGTGACATAGTTGTACTTGGTGATATTGCCGTTCTCATCATAGTAGGCATAGTCGCCAAAGTTCTGTGTGGCCGGGGATGCGGAGGCATCGGCGGCAAAGGTGTCCACCGTGCGGCCGCTGGGGCTGACCTTGCCGGTCAGAATGTCTGCCATGCTGGCACCAATCGTGGGGGCATACAGCACAGACTTGATGTTGGGATAGTCTGCCAGCCAGTCCAGCTCCAGCGCTGCGTTAGAGTTGATAATCAGCACGGTATTATCATAGTTGTCGTTCAGGTATTGCAAGATTTCACGCTCGGTGGTGTCCGGCTCCAGATAGCTGCGAACCTTATCCTCCTGCGTGTCTGCGTGGTTGTACATGGAGCGCGGCATATCGCGGCCCTCGCCTGCCACACGCTTCAGCACATAGACCGGGGTCGTGCCCTGCACGCTGTCCAGCAGGCCGCTCTCGCCCTGCAGAACGGACAGCGGGCACTCATTGATGCGGAAGTCCTCGGCATCGCCGAAGCTGATGGAGCCGCTGGCCAGACCGTAGCCTGCACCGGCACCCGCGCTGTAGAAGTTCCATAGTGTCTCATTCACATTCAACCCGTGGGAGGCAAGTGCCGTGTTCAGCGGAGTGCCGCCGCCCATCAAACCGGCACCTGCATTCTGGTTGCTGTTGGCAGAGAACAGGCTGACGGTCGTACCCTCTGCCAGGGGCAGGCCGCCGTCATTTTTCAGCAGGACAACGCCCTCGCTGTTGATGCGGTCGGTCAGGTCGGCTTCCGCAGCGCCGATATTGTCTGCCGTGTAATCAGACGTGTTGTAGTCAAGGTTCAGGCCATCCGTCTGCACCTTGCTGTTATCCCACGACTTCTTGTAGCCCAGCATGGCATTGACCATGCGGGCATACCCGGGCAGGATTACGTTGGCCGCAAACAGCAGAACCGCCATGACAACTGCCAGAACGCCCAGAATAGCGGTGTGCAGTACATGGCCCACGATTTGCAGCGGGGTCAGTTTTTTCTTTTGCATTTGCTTTTTCCTCCTTGCATTCTAAGGCACTGCGCAATCAGTGTCCTTTCGTTGCAGATTCTATTATAATCATTTTTTCCGGAAAAGTTGCTTTTTTGCACAATCTGTTGTTTTTGAAGCATAACTTGCAAAAAAGCCAAAATGCGCAGGCGTTTTCCTGCGCATTTTGGCTAAGTTTTATAGGTTTGTGTTGTGCAAGTTGCTGTTTTTACGCTTTGTTGGCCTTGGCAGCCTTCTTTGCGGCGCGCTTGGCCTTGCGCTCTGCCTTCTTGGCAAGATAGCGCTTGCTGGCCCACAGCGCACGCACCGCCTTGAAGCCGAAGAACCACATCACCGCCACAAAGACCACCAACGCCACGTAGGTATACTGCCATGCCGGGATGATGTTCTTGACCGTGGTATCGGCATCCACGCCATTCATTGCGTTGGAGTTGGCCACCGCGTACAGATAGCGGTGCGCGGCCGTGCGGGCGTTCTGCATAACCGTTGCGGTCAGCTCGCTGTCATTGAGCGCCCACATATTGTAGGCCGTGTTCAGCCACAGGTCATTGCCCGCAGCCAGACCCTCGCGGATGTCGCAGTAATCAAAGCTGTTGAAGGAGGTCTGGTCAGTAATGACAAAGCCCTTGTAGCCCCACTCACCACGCAGAATGTTGGTCATAATACCTTCATGGCCGCCAATCCAGCGGCAGCCGATGCGGTTCATACCACTCATAATGCCCACAGCGCCGCCGTCCACAACGCTCATCTCAAAGGGCTTCAGGTACAGCTGGCGGGCGGCCTGTTCATTGACGAACATCGCACCGCCGATACGGTTGGTCTCCTGGTCATTGAAGGCGAAATGCTTGATGGTGACAATGCCGCCCTTGCTCTGGAAGGCGGCAGTCTCCGCTGCGCCGAACACGCCGGAAAGCAGCGGGTCCTCGGCATAATACTCAAAGTTACGGCCGCTGTTGGCTGCACGGTGGATGTTCATAGCCGGGGCATACCAGACCTGCACCCCGCTGGAGAGGCTGTCCTCGCCCACCAGCTTGCCGCGGCGGGACGCCAGCTCCACATTGTAGGTCGAAGCCAGCACCACCGCAGGCTCATACGCCATGCAGTGCAGATTGCCGCCCGCCAGCGTGCTGGAAATGCCTGCGGGGCCATCCTTATGTACCGTGCCGGGCGCGCCGATGCTCTCGACCGCCATCGTACCATAGCCTGCATGGCGAATCAGATTGTAGGTGTCCTTCTTGCTCATCTGGCTCAGCAGCGTTTCCCAGCGGGCATCGTCATAGTCCGCGCCAATCAGGTCGCACAGCTTCAGGTTGCCCGCCTCTTCAAAGGCCGGCATTTCGGCGCTTTCATCCTCCGGGCGGGTAATTTCCAGCGCAGTCAGCACGGCTTCCGGGGCCTCCCAGCTGCCATTCTGGTAGGTGGTCGGCCAGGTGCCGCTCCAGTCGCTGCGGCTCAGATAGGTAAAGTCAGCGTCATAGGTTGCAATGTCTCCATCGGCAAGCTGCGCGGTGACGGCTGCACCAGTTTCCGCCGTTGCAAAGGTTCTGGTATCGGTCTGCGCCTGATTATAGAGCGCGGTCATCGCCGCATTGCCGTCCACCTCCGCGCCCTTGGCGGCCAGAATGTTCTTGGCAGCCTCGTGGGCGTTGGAGGCAGCCGTCAGGTAGTAGTCCCCTGCCTCCAGAATGTAGGTGCCCGCGCCGTAGGCGTCAAAGACCTTCAGGGCGCTCTTGTCCACATCAATCTTGACGGTCTGGCTTTCGCCGGGCTGCAGGATATCCGTCTTGGCAAAGCCGACCAGCTCCACCGCCGGTTTTTCAATGCGGTTGGCACGGTCATATTCCGTATACGGGTTCTGCAGATACGCCTGCACAACCTCCTTGCCCGCAGCCTTGCCGGTGTTCGTGACGGTAACGTTCAGCGCAAAGCCGTCCGCCGTTTCGGTCATCTTGTAATCCGACCAGCTGAAGTCCGTATAGCTCAGGCCGTAGCCGAAGGGGTACACCACCTGTGCATCGTAGTCAAAATCCCCCGCATTGCCTTGTGCCAGAACGGCATCCTCATAGCGGGTCTCATAGTAGCGGTAGCCGACGTAGACGCCCTCGGCGTAGACAATATACTTGTTACCGGCAAACACATCGCTGTTTGTGATGGTGTAGTCGCCCAGATTCGCAGCGGCCGGGGCAGAGGATGCGTCAGCCGCCCAGGTGTCCACCAAGTGGCCGCTGGGGTTCACCGTGCCGTTCAGTGCTTCGCCGATGGCATAGGCACCCTCCTGCCCCAGTGCGCCCACCCAAAGCACAGCGTCAATGTCATACCGGCTGAGCTCCGTCATATTGATGGGGTTGGTCACGTTCAGCAGCAGAATCACCTTGTCAAAGCGTTCGGTTGCCATCTGAATCAGGTCGCGCTCCTCCTGCGTGAAGGAGAGGTACTCTGTCGGCAAATCCACGCTTTCACTGCCGCTGCGGCCAATCACCACGATTGCAGCATCATTGTACTGCGCCATGCTGTCAAATTCAGCCTGCGTGTAGGCGCTCTGCGGGGCCTCGTTGGCTGCAAAGCGGCCCTGCCCGGTAATGCTGGGCACTTCCTTTTTATAGGAGGCACCCGCGCCGGTGGTGTAAAAGTCCCACAGCACCGGGTTGACGGTAAAGCCTGCGGCCTCCATAGCCTGCCGCAGGTTGGGCGCAGTGGAGGTGTCCACGCTGCCCGCGCCTGCGCCGCCATAGACAAGGTCGGCTGCGCTTTCGCCCAGAAGGGTTACGCTTGCGCCCTTGGCCAGCGGTAGAGCATCTCCATTATTGCGCAGAAGAACCATACCCTCCTGCTCAATTTCGCGGCAGAGCTGGGCCGAAGCCTCCTGCACCGCCGCGGCGGAGGAATAGTCACTGGTGAAATACTGCGGATTGCTGCCGCCGCTTTTGGCGGTGGTCGGCATTGCTACGGCCATACTGATCATAGCCGAATAGTTGTTGGACAGCGGAATGGCAATCAGGCAGGCAGCCCCCAGCAGCGCAAAGATAAGCGCCAGCAGAACCGCCAATACCCGCCGCACAACGCAGAGGAACGTTTTCATACTTTTTTCTCCTTCTTTTTCGGCCTCGCCGAATTTTGCTTCTTTATTATAGCGTTTTTTTACAGAAAAAACACAAAAAATACATAAATTGTCGGTTTCGCTTCACAATCTGTCGATTCCGTCGGAGTATGTCAATTTTTATTGGTCATTTTGCCAGTTTTCCGTCTTGCCTGTTTGTGCAATCTGCGCCATCAAAAAAACTCCGGAGCTATCTCCGGAGTTTTTTCACAGTTCATTCTTTTGCGGCAGCAGTACCCGCAGGGTGAACCACTCGTTCTCCCAGTGCAGGGTCACGGTGCCGCCGTGGGTCTCGGCGGCGGCGCGGACGCTTTTTAGGTCATAGCCGCCGTGGCTGCTCTGGCGCGGCAGACCGTCCGGCCCCAGCTCCACCGGCTGGGCGCAGTAGTTTTCAAACCGCAGCATCACAAAGCCGTTCTGGGTGTAGGCGGCCACGCGAATCAGCCGCTTTTCGGGGTCCTGCTCGGTCAGCACACTCTCGGTGGCATTGTCCAGCGCCGTGCCGACGATGGTGCATATCTCCCCAGTTGTCAAAAAATTCAGCAGCGTGCCGTCTGCCACGCAGGTCAGGTTGATGCCGTGCTGCTGGCAGTACATACTTTTGGCGGTAAGCAGGGTGTCCAGCACCGGGTTGCCGGTCTTGTTCTCGGCCTCATAGCGGTGGATGTCGCCTTCCATCTCGGCCAGTGCGGCGTCCTGCTTGACCTTGTCGCGCTCGGCACGAATGGCCGCAATCTGCATTTTCAGCTCATGGTAGCGGCGGTTAATCAGGCGGATGTTTTCTTTGCTCTGCTTGTATTGCTCATACTGGCGGTGCAGGACGTTATCCATCGCCGCCAGCTCGCTGTGCAGCGCCGTCTCCCGCAGTTGCTCATGCTGGACGCTCAGAATCAGCACGCCCGCAAAGTCTACCAGCGTGCGGATGTAGAACACCACGATTGTGACCTCGTCCCCCGAGACGAAGCTCAGATTGCTTACGGCAAAGACCGTCACTGCCATTACCACCGCCATCAGCATGGCGGTGGGGGTAATGACCAGCCGGGCCGCAATCTTGCGGCGACTCTCAAAACAGAACAGAAAACCGTAGACCACCGCATAGACCACCGCCAACAGCAGCAGGGACAGCGCCGGTCAGGTAGAGGAACGCCGCCAGCAGTGCGCCGCAGCCCGCCGTAATGCCCCAGTACACCGGCTTTGCGGTGCGGGACGGCGCGGCTTGCGCGTAGAGCACCGCGCCCAGAATTTCCGCCAACGCGGTGTAAAGCCGCGGAATATCCGGCAGAATCATGCGCCGCCACCCCCGATATAATCCGCCAGCGCGGCCAGAAACGCCTTGCGCTTGGGGCGGCTGATCTGCAGCTCATGCGGGCCAACCTGCACCGTGTTCTGCTGCACGCCGGACACGTGCGCCAGATTGACCAGATAGCCGCTGTTGCAGCGGACGAAGGCGCTGTTTTCCAGCTTTTCCTCCCACGTTTTCAGGGTGCCGGGGGCGGAAAAATCTCCGTTTTCCGTATAGAAGTTGATGCGGTGGCCATCGCTCTCGATGTAGTAGACCTCGGCGGCGTCCACGCGGCGCATACCGCCGTCCACCGGCACGGCCAGATACTGCCGCGCCCGCCGGGTCAGCTGGCCAACGGCCTTTTGCAGCTGCTGCGAGAACGCAAAGTACGGCACCGGCTTGAGCACATAGTCCAGCGCCCCCACCGCGTATCCCTTGATGGCGTACTGCGCCATATTGGTAATGAAAATCAGCTGCACCTCGCTGTCCATAGCGCGGATACGGCGGGCCGTCTCCATACCGTCCAGCTGCGGCATCTCCACATCCAAAAAAATAATGTCATAGACAGGCCGGTATTCTTCCAGAATTTCCAGTCCATCGGTGAACATCGTCACCTCAAACAGCGTGCCATACTGCCGTGTGCAGCGCTGCACATAGCCTGCCAGCTGTTCGCGGACCGCTGCCTCGTCCTCGACGATTGCAACGCGGATCATGCCAGCTCTGCCTCACAGCGGTCAAGCACGGCGGCGATAACCTGATCCATATCGTAGTATTTGTACTCGCCCAGACGGCCGCCGAAGATAACCTTCGGCTCGACCTCGGCCAGCTTCTTGTATTCAGCGTACAAGGCGCCGTTCTTGGCATCGTTGACCGGATAGTACGGCTCATCGCCGGGCTTCCACTCGGAGGAGTACTCGCGGCTGATGATGGTCTTGGGCAGGTCGTTGCCGTTCTCGTCCTTGCCGAACTCGAACCACTTGTGCTCGATGATACGGGTCCACGGCGTCTCGCGGTCGGTGTAGTTGACCGCAGCATTGCCCTGAAAGCTGGGCTTGTCGAGGAGCTCGTTCTCAAAGCGGACAGAGCGGTACTCCAGCGTGCCCAGCTTATAATCAAAGTAAGCGTCAATGGGGCCGGTGTAGACCACCTTGTCAGCCAGTGCATCCAGTGCAGCCTTGTTTTCCAGATAGTCAGTGTTCAGGCGCACTTCAATGCCGTCCAACAGGTTGGCAATCATCTTGGTGTAGCCGCCGATGGGGATGCCCTGATACAGCGCGTTGAAATAGTTGTTGTCAAAGGTCAGGCGCACAGGCAATCGCTTGATGATGAAGGCGGGCAGATCCTTGCAATCGCGGCCCCACTGCTTCTCGGTGTAGCCCTTGATGAGCTTCTCATAGATGTCGCGGCCCACAAGGGAGATGGCCTGTTCTTCCAAGTTCTTCGGCTCGCCGGTGATTTCTTTGCGCTGCTCCTCAATTTTGGCGGCAGCTTCCTCCGGCGTGACCACACCCCACATCTTATTAAAAGTATACATATTGAAGGGCAGCGAGTAGAGCTCGCCCTTGTAGTTGGCAACCGGCGAGTTGGTAAAGCGGTTGAACTCCGCAAACTGGGTGATATAATTCCAGACTTTTTTGTTGTTGGTATGGAAGATATGTGCGCCGTACTTGTGGACGTTGATACCCTCGATGTTCTCGGTGTAGATATTGCCCGCAATGTTGGGGCGCTTATCAATCACCAGCACGCTCTTGCCGTGTGCCTTTGCCTCATGCGCAAAGATAGCGCCGTACAGGCCGGAGCCGACTACCAGATAATCATACATATCGCTGTTCTCCTATATTTCAATTTGCTGTGCAGATAGTTTGAAATCAGTATACCACGATTTGTATGAAAAGTCCATGTTGCGGCACCATTTTTATCCCCTTGTCCCATAATCAGCGCATTGGAACCACCCCCTAAAGTGAATCCAAAAAAGAAATCGCTGCAGTCGGAATCGCATCGTCTGGCGGTGAGCTGGGAACTGCGTTGGTTATGTTGACTGCCTGCAGCTCTTCCCGCACCACCTTGCGGATGCTTTTCTCCAGCCTATTTGTCTGTTCTGCCGTAAGGATGCTCTGTACCAGAAACTCTTTGCGTTTGGCTGGCGGCATCTGCTGCAGCAACGCCCACGCGCGGCGGTGTTGCGGTTCATTGAGGTTCGGGCGGAAAACACATATTGCGGTCGTTTCATACCTCGGTATTGTACCAACAAACCGCCATTGAGGAATTGGAGAGCTTATTTTGACAGTCCTCTCCCCTTCTGATATAATTTGCTCTTGATTGTCGCCTCCAAATTACGAGGGAGGTGAACGCTTGAGTTTTCAGGAAATAATTTTGCTGCTTACTTTTATCGGCAGCTGCATATATGCCACCGTTTCTCTTACAATAAAAGTTCTTGAATTTCTCTTAAAAAATAAAAAGAGCCGCTGACTTAGACAGAAGTCAGCGGCAAATGAAAGCACTCCACAAAGCGGTAATCATTATGAAAATAGCCTTACGTTTCCGTAAGGCTATTTTTGGTGCACCATCGGGGACTCGAACCCAGGACCCACTGATTAAGAGTCAGTTGC
>ERZ791740.1086-NODE-1086-length-16781-cov-16.483917_pt1 | contig 16781 bp, 15 predicted proteins | sample MGYA00510041_ERZ791740 | MGnify/ENA primary metagenome ERZ791740 (study PRJEB30046, sample SAMN00791959) | human gut metagenome | study: EMG produced TPA metagenomics assembly of the A metagenome-wide association study of gut microbiota in type 2...
ACACGTCCGCATATTAGTACATATATCTCAGGTTAGTGGCGTTTTTTTGAAAGGTCAATGTTAGTGCAGTTGTACAGATACACTCACGAAATTATTAATACCTTGTCAGTACGGAAAGTGTTAGTGGCGGTGTTGGTGATACGTTTTACAGTACAGCTTTAATAACAATCAGTTCATCTACATTTCAAATCTGCCACCGCTGTTCTATCTGAACTGCGGTAGCAGACCGGTTATAACGAGAGCCTATAATCCTGATAATTACTTTTCTTCTTCATCAAGCAGATTGGTCATACTCTTAAGGCTGATTGCAAGGGTTGAGGCATTGTGGAACAGTGCCGAGGTCGTCGGTTGGATTATTCCGCCTACGCCGAGAAGTATCAGCATAAGATTGAACGATACGATAAAGCGGTAATTGTGGTGAATTCTTTTCATAAGTTCGGAACTTATTTTTCTGAGGGTTACCAGCATATAAAGGTCTTCGGACGATACCGTGATGTCGGCAATCTCCTTTGCTATAGCGGCTCCGGTATTTATGGCAATACCTGCGTCGGCTTCGGACAGTGCGGGAGAATCGTTTACTCCGTCGCCTATCATTATTACCTTTCTGCCCTTTTCGTGTTCACGCTTTATGAAATTAGCCTTATCCTCGGGGAGAACACCTGCGTGGAATTCGTCAACGCCGACCTTGGCGGCTACAGCCTTTGCGGTCTGCTCGTTATCGCCCGTCATCATAACTATCTTGCTTATACCGCAGTCATGCAGTGCCTTTACAGCGTCTGCCGCTTCGGTTCTCAACGGGTCGGATATGCAGATCACTGCGGCAAGCACACCCGATACGGCAAGATACAGGTGCGAATATTCGCCCGACAGCGAATTGAAAAGCTCCTCGTCACCCTCAGGTACTACACAGCCCTCATCTTCAAATACAAAGTGAGCGCTGCCTATGATAACCTTCTCATTTTCCACCATACTGGATATACCGTGTGCTACGACATACTCCACGCTTGAATGATATTCTTCGTGGCTGAGCCCCTTTTCCTTTGCGGCGGCTACTACGGCATTTGCCATTGAGTGAGGATAATGCTCTTCAAGACAAGCCGCAAGACGCAGCATCTCGTCAGCATCTCTGTTGCCGAAAGGAATTACCTTTTCAACTGTAGGTGCGGCATAGGTAAGCGTTCCTGTCTTATCGAACACGATAGTATCCGCCTCGGATACAGCTTCAAGAAACTTACCGCCCTTTACGCTTATCTTATAATTACTGCACTCACGCATTGCTGAAAGTACGGCTATAGGCATTGAGAGCTTCAATGCACACGAGAAGTCGACCATAAGCACAGCCAGCATCTTGGTTACGCTACGGGTCAGAAGATAAGTAAGTATCGTTCCGCCGAGCGTATATGGAACAAGTCTGTCTGCAAGCCTTGACGCTTTATCCTCAGAAGAGGATTTGAGTTTTTCGGACTGCTCTATCATCTTTACTATGCGGTCATATCTTCCGCCGCCGAGAGCCTTATCAACGCATACGACACATTCGCCCTCTTCTACTACAGTACCTGCATAGACATAGCTTCCCTCGCACTTTCTGACAGGGAGGGATTCGCCTGTGATAGACGCCTGATTTACCGTAGCTTCTCCGCCTGCGACCTTACCGTCAAGCGGTATCATATTACCTGTGCGGACTACTATCAGATCACCCTCACGCACATCATTTATAGATATGAGCGTTTCGGTGTCGCCTGTTTTTACCCATACATTTTCAACGTTCAGCGACATTGCACCTGCAAGATCAGCCACCGACTTCTTATGCGTCCAGTCCTCAAGTATCTCACCGATATTCAGCATGAACATTACCGATGCTGCGGTCTTGAAGTCGCCTCTTAAGAGCGATACGGTCACCGCAGTGGCATCAAGTACGGCTACGGACAGTTTGCCGCTGAGAAGCGCTTTAAGTCCGTGCTTTATATATTTCCACGACCTTATTACAGCGATGAACGCCCTTATCGGAGCAGGGATAAATGTTTTTGAAATGAAACGGGCAACTACCGTCATTACAAGCTTATCCTCAAACTCACGGTTGAGTTTTCTCGATGTATGGTCGGGAACCAAGCACATTTTCTGAGCCTTTTCAAAAGCAAAGGCGGCAAGCGCTTTAAGCACCGCTTTTCTGTCAGTGAATACTATAACCGCATCGCAGGTACGGTCATATACCGAAACATCGGTAACGCCGTTTACGGCACGGAGGTAATATTCAAGCACATCGGCATTGTCGAGCGACATTTTTCCGCAGAAAAGATGCACACGCAATCTGCCTTTGGACTCGTGAAGTATTTTACATTTCATTTTCGGTCATCTCCATATAAAAAACCGACGGCAAACTAAGCGTACCGTCGGCTTTCTATCAATTCTTACGCTTCTTCCGAAACGGCTTCGCAACCGCAGTCACAATCACATTCGTCTTCGATAACAGCATTCTTAGCGTCACGCTTTTCGTTGATATCCTTAGCGTCGGCGAGAATGTCGCCTGCGTTTTCCTTAACATTGGTGACGGTCTTCATAACCGATTCCTTAGCACGAAGAGTTGCCGCTGTAACCTGTGCATATACCTTCTTTGCGTCTTTACTGCCGAGAAGCTTGAGGCCGACCGAGCCGAATGCCACGCCGCCTGCAAAAATACCTAATTTTACCCAGTTCATAATTGGACCTCCTTATATCATTGCTCTTTACAGAGCCTGTCTGTGTAATTTGTTCGGGCGGTTAAGCTAATACGCAAATCGGTGAGTCTTGGCTAACTACCTTTACATAATAAAAACGGAATCACAGCGGATATGTTCCGCAATGCTATTCCGCAGGCACTTTAATCTGCCTTCAAATCTTCTTACACAGACTTTACTTTTGTTTTTATTTAGTATAGCACCATACTTTTAATTTGTCAATAAGTTGTAACTTGCTAACCGCTACTGTTTTTAACGATAATTTTCGACGATTTACAGCAGGAAATTGTGCATAATTACGGATGCATAGGGGAAGTCGGCGATTGCATAATTATAACAAAAGCACCCACTGAAACAGTGGGTGCAATATTGCCTATTCTTAAAATCACGGACCTGCGGGAGCAGGTGTAGCGGAAGCTGTAGTCGATGTAGCCGGATCTGCCGGCAGATCAACTTCACTGAACATCGTATAACCCAACATGGAGTATCTTTCAGGGTAAGCGCCTAAAAGATAACCGTCCACATAATAATTGTCCGTCGGTTCTATGGCCGATTTTGTATATGCGGCGGCAGTATCGGTAGACTTGCTGAAGTCCTCAATATCCGTTTCACTCCAGTACGTCATAACAACACGGCACTGATCGTCAACCAGCGCAAAATAATACCCTTCATCCTCGTCCATTGAGAATGTGTTGAATCTGTCAAGCAGCTCGTGGTCAGTGCTTGTTTCTATCATAGATGCCGCAGACTGGAACATAATATATCCCTGTGCGGTGTCCGCCGCACTGCCGTCTGCCGGTGCATCAAGCTTTGTCAGCCTAAGCTCGGTGAAGCCGTTGTTCTTCTCGGCTTTTGCACAGATGTACAGATAGTCGCCCGAACCTATGGTATATGACATTCCGCCTTTTTCGTAAGATAAAAATCCGCTTTCCTTTTCGGGAGCGTCAGCTCTGTATTGTATCAATATCCGCTGAGAGCCGAAATAAAAGCTCTTTGCCTTAGCAACTGCCGCCTGCGGTTTGCCTGCATTCAGCGAAAGCGGTAATATAATAGCTGTAAGCACTCCTATCATTGCAAGAACAACGATAAGCTCGACCAGCGTGAAGCCTTTTTTATTTTTCAGTTGCATCAATTTTCGCATTAGTCTGACCTCCCCATAAAGCTGTAGACTATATCTCAAACTAATTTTACCATATTTTTTATGCAATGTCAACCGAAATTTTAAGGTATTTCCCGTAATATTATGCTTATTGATAAAAAGCGGCGGCTTATTGCTGTGCCTGCGAAGCGGAGAATAAAAAATTACAGCAGTACACACGGAGGAGGTACTGCTGTAATTTTTATATAGGAATTTCGATGTAAGCAAATATAATTTTGTCAAATCTGAAAACACAAACTGCAATTTTTGCGGGAAAACCGCAGTTTATGCATAATATATTGACGCAAAGAGGCGGATGGGGTATGCTGAGAGCAGATGCTTTCTATTGCATTAAAATATCTTAAGGAGAGTTATTATGAAAAAGAAAACAGGAAAATTTCTGAAGTCGCTTATCGTTATTCTCGGTGCTACGATTATTTCGGTCGTAATGTGCGGTTGTTCTTCCGCTACAACAGAAGAAAAATTAGTCGGAGCGTGGAAAAAAGAAAACTCCAGCGAAACTTTTCTTACCATATACGATGACGGTACTTATGAGCAGGCACACGCATATGGTACGGGTCGTTGGACAATCGTAAACGGAAATGTACTTAAGCTGACTGATTTTTACGGTTCATCTGACACCTATGAGTTAGCCGAAGTTTCAAACGACACTATAGTATTGAAGAGCGGAAGAAAATGGCTTAAGATTGGTAACATCTGATTTCGGCAAAAAGAATTACAGCAGTACACACGGGGGAGGAGGTACTGCTGTAATTTTTATATGGGAATTTCGATGTAAGCAAATATAATTTTGTCAAATCTGAAAACACAAACTGCAATTTTTGCGGGAAAACCGCAGTTTATGCGTAATATATTGACGCAAAGAGGCGGATGGGATATGCTGAAAGCAGAAATTATTTTTCGGGAGGAAAAACAGGTATGTGCGTTTTGTTTGGTATTATAGGAGCTGTAATCGGTGGTTTTCTTGCGAGATTTGTCATGGTTATCATTATGGGTATTCTGCAATTTGTAAACGATTGGAATGTTGATATGTGTAATCTTGTAGTCAACATCGGAACCGTTGTCGGTGCAATAATCGGCGGTCTTATCGGATTTGGTATAGGATATGAAAAAGACCAGGAAACAGCCGAAAAAAACAGGAGGTTACAAGTAGAAAGAAATCAGATATATCAATTAAAGCAACAATACAGACAGACAAATGACCCTCGAGTACAACAGGCAATTAATTCGGAAATCAACAGCGCACAGTGCAGAATGATGTCTATCAAGTCGGAATATGACCATAGTGACAGTTCTTGGGACAGCCCAAGCAGTTCATCTTCGAGCAGTTCATACGAACCTATTGAATTCCGATATAAAGATATATACGACGAATCTTACAATAAAGTCGGATATTATGACACTCAAAAAAATGAGGCGTACACGCTCGGCGGTGTCGTAACACACAGATACGATGAATCAACAGGTGAAATACAAGACGGCAACTATCGGAAAATAGGCAGTTACGACAGCAGAACCGGAACACTCTATAATAACGGAAATGTCCGTGTAGGAGATTATGATGAAAACACGGGAACAATTTACAGCGAAAATTATCTGCGCAAAGGAAATATAGAATAAAAAATTACAGCAGTACACACGGGGGAGGAGGTACTGCTGTAATTTTATATGGGAATTTCGATGTAAGCTGTTATTTTGACAGATCGGTTTTTCTTACTGCGTCACGGACCTTCAGGACGAATGTCGGGGAAACCGAAAGCTCGTCAATGCCCATGCGTAAGAATGTTTCTGTAAGGGTGGTATCTGCCGCAAGCTCGCCGCATATTCCTATCCACGCACCGTTCTTATGGGCGTTTTGTGCGCTCATTTCGATAAGGCGGAGAATAGCCTCGTGGTGAGTATCGACAAATTCCTCCGCATCGGGATTCTGTCGGTCGCAGGCAAGGGTGTACTGTGTGAGATCGTTTGTGCCTACGCTGAAGAAGTCTACCATAGGGGCTAAGCGGTCGCTGATTATCGCCGCCGCAGGAGTTTCTATCATAATACCTATCTCGGTCTTGTCGGAATACTCGATGCCCTCAGACTTAAGCTCCGCTTTTACTTCATCGCAGATTGTTTTGATACGCTCGACCTCGCTCACCGATGTTATCATAGGGAACATTATGCCGAGATTGCCGTAAACGGACGCTCTGAACAAGGCTCTGAGCTGTGTTCTGAATATCTCCGGACGGGTAAGGCAGATGCGGATGGCACGAAGTCCAAGTGCAGGGTTTTCTTCCTTTTTCAGTCCGAAATAGTCCACCTGCTTATCTGCGCCTATGTCAAGCGTTCTTATTATTACTTTCTTTCCTGCCATACTTTCAAGCACACGCTTATAAGCGTGGAACTGCTGTTCTTCTGTCGGGAAATCGGAATTTTCAAGGTACAGAAATTCGCTTCTGAAAAGTCCTATTCCGCCGGCATCGTTCAGCAGTACTGCGCCTATGTTGTCAATGCCGCTGATATTTGCAAACACGTTTATCTTAGTGCCGTCAAGGGTTATATTCTCCTTGCCCTTAAGCTCCTGCAGAAGCTTTTTCTGCTCCTCGTCACGCTTTTGCTTTTCGGTATAGGCTTTTAAGGTCTGCTCATCGGGAGAAACTATAATCTCGCCCGTAAAGCCGTCTACTATGGCTGTATCGCCCTCGCTTATCTCGCTTAAAAAACTGTCGCCCACTCCGATAACGGCAGGGATATTCATATTTCTTGCGAGAATTGCCGTATGGGAATTTGACGAGCCGTGAGCGGTAACAAACGCAAGCACCTTGTCCTTATCAAGCGAAACGGTTTCGCTCGGTGCAAGATCGTCCGCACAGACGATCGACTTCTCATCGGCTGTGGTGCTGTCGGTATCTGCACCTGTCAGGTTTGCGATAATGCGGTTGGAAATATCTCTTACATCTGCGGCTCTTGCCTGCATATAGGCATCGTCCATAGACGAGAACATTCCTGCAAAGTTATCCGATGTAAGCGCTACCGCATATTCGGCATTTACCGACTGGGTATCTATTATGTTTTCGATAGACTCGTTGTAATCGTCATCGTCAAGCATCATCAGATGAATCTCGAATATCTGTGCGTGAGTTTCTCCGACCTCTCTGAGTGCTTTTTCGTGAATTTCGGTAAGCTGTTTTGCGGCAAGCTCCTTTGCCGCTTTTACTCTCTGCTTTTCCTTTTCGGTATCTTCAACGTGTATGCGTGTTACTGCCGCATCGCACTTTTTGAACACGGATATTTTTCCTATTGCCACTGCGCCGTATACGCCTTTGCCGAGATATTTCTTCATTATTGCTCCCCCTTTTTATCGGATAACGGTTTTACCGCACCGCCTGACAGTGCGGTAAAAGCCGATAGTCTTTCTTATTCGCCGAAGCCGCTTTCGAAAAGCTCTACAGCCTTGTCAAGCGCCGCCTGCTCGTTATCGCCGTCTGCGGTTATCTCAACGATTGAGCCTTTCTTAAAGCCTGCCGCCATTATCTGCATTACGGCTGTTGCCTTTGCTGTCTTATCGCCGCTTGCGATAGTTATCGTGCAACCGGGGAATTTCTTCATTTCTGCGGCAAGCTGTCCTGCGGGTCTCATATGAAGTCCCTGCTCGTTTACTACTGTTACTGTCTTTGTTACCATTGTGATACGCTCCTTTTTATTTACTTAACGTTTTTTGTTTCGGGTTCTTTTACCGTTTTCTTCTTTTTAAGCAGTGCCAGCAGTAACATTGATACTACAGCGCCTACTGCAAGGGATACAAGGTACATAGGCCAGTTGCCTACAACAGCGAATACGAAGATGCCGCCGTGCGGTGCCATAAGTGTGCAGTTGAATGCCATTGAAAGACCGCCTGCAACGCCTGCGCCTACCATACAAGCCGGAATAACTCTGAGTGGGTCTGCCGCCGCATAAGGAATTGCGCCTTCTGTAATGAAGCTAAGTCCCATAATATAGTTTACAGGACCGTTCTTGCGTTCTTCTTCTGTCCATCTGCTCTTGAAGAAGGTTGTTGAAAGTGCTATTGCAATAGGAGGAACCATACCGCCTATCATAACTGCCGCCATTATATCGTAGCCGCCTGTTGCTATTGCCGCAGTACCGAATACATAAGCTGCCTTATTGAACGGTCCGCCCATATCTATAGACATCATAGCGCCGAGTATAACACCGAGGAATATCTTGCTCTCTGCGCCCATATGATTCAGGAAATCGGCTATCGCAGTGTTGATGATGCCCATAAAGGGATTTATCGCACACATTACTACAGCTATGATGCCAAGACCTGCGAGAGGATAAATGAGAACGGGCTTGATACCGATAAGGGCTCTGGGCATCTTGTCGCAGAGCTTTTCAAGTCCGAGCATAATAAATCCGCCGACAAAGCCTGCAAAGAGTGCGCCGAGGAAGCCTGAGGGAACATCGCCGCCTATCTTGACAAAGGTTGAGCCTGTGGTCGCAAGATAGCCGCCGACAAGACCTACAAGGAAGCCGGGTCTGTCTGCTATACTCTTACCGATATAGCCTGCAAGTACGGGTATCATAAAGTTGAAAGCGTAACCGCCTATCGTCTTGAAGAATGCCGCTACGGGAGTTACAGTACCGAAATTATCGCCCGGCTGTACGCCCATCAGCGTATCTATAAGGAATGCAAGTGCTATGAAGATACCGCCTGCAACGGTGAACGGGAGCATATTTGATACGCCGTTCATCAGATGCTTATATATCTTTCTGCCGAAACTCTCGTTTGCCGAAGATAAAGATGAGCTTGCCGCTCCGCCCTCGTGATGATAAACAGGAGCATCGCCCTTTTCTATTCTTCCGATAAGCTCCTCAGGAATCTTTATACCGTCGGAAACCTTTGTCGAAAGCACCTTTTTACCGTTAAAACGAGCCATCTCGACCGACTTGTCAGCCGCTACGATAATACCGTCGCACTCTGCTATTTCCTTATCGGTAAGAACGTTCTTTGCTCCGCCTGAGCCGTTTGTTTCGACCTTGATAGAGATACCGAGCTTCTTGCCTGCCTTTTCGAGTGCCTCTGCCGCCATATAGGTATGTGCTATACCTGTAGGACAGGCGGTAACCGCAAGCACCTTTATTCTGTCGGTATTTTCAGGCACTTCCTTAGCTGAAGGTTCATCGGGATACTTTGCCTTTTCGGCGGTGTCGATAACCGATAAGAACTCGTCTGTATCCTTTGCCGAAAGGAGCTTTGCTCTGAAATCCTCGTCCATAAGCAGAGTCATAAGACGTGAAAGCACCTCAAGATGAACGTCTGCCTCAGTATCGGGTGCGGCTATCATAAACAGCACGTCTGACGGCTCATCGTCAAGCGCTTCGTAATCAACTCCGCCCGGCACTGTCATAGCCGCAAGCGAGGGTGCTTTTACCGCACTGCTCTTTGCGTGGGGGATTGCTATGCCCTCTCCTACCGCTGTCGAGCCTTTTTCCTCACGGGCTAAAATGCCCTGCTTATATATCTCTCTGTCGGATATGTTGCCGCTCTTCATCTGAAGATCGACCAGCATATCAATAGCCTCTGTCTTGCTTTTCGGCGCACCGTTTAAAAGAATGCTGTCCTTATTTAATAAGTCAACTATTCTCATTTTCTTTTCCTCCTTTTTCGGTTTAAGCTAACTGCTCCATAAGCTCGTCTATTGTTTTCTTTTCTGCAAGTCCGTCGGAAAATGCCGTTGCTCCGCCGGATGCTGTACCAAGTTTAAGCGCATATTCATAGTCGCCGTTTTCGCAGCCTGCGATAAAGCCTGCCACCATCGAATCGCCTGCACCTACGGAATTTCTTACCTTGCCCTTGCATACTCCGCAGATATGGGTCTTGCCGTGTTCGTCAAGAAGTATCGCTCCGTCGCCTGCCATAGAAATAAGGACATTTACGGCGCCTTTCTCTCTGAGCTTTCCTGCGTACTTTATTATATCCTCGTTTGTCTTAAGCTCTACTCCGAACATTTCGCCAAGCTCGAAATTATTGGGCTTTATGAGGAACGGCTTGTACTTGAGAACGTTCAGCAACAGATCCTTTGTGGCATCTACCACAAATCTTATCCCTCTGTCGCAAAGACGTGCCATAATACGCTCGTAAATGTCCGAGGGGAGCGATGAGGGGATACTGCCTGCAAGCACCAGCGTGTCGCCCGCCTTCAAGGAATCCAGCTTTGTGAAAAGCAGGTCTATGGCTTTAGCTGTTATCTCGGGACCTTGTCCGTTAAGCTCGGTTTCCTCGTCCGACTTTATCTTGACGTTTATTCTCGAAAAGCCTTTTTCAAGATGAACAAAGTCGGCATCTATGCCCTTTTCGGTGATACCCTTTTCAATTGCCTCGCCTGTGAAGCCTGCAACGAAACCGAGTGCCTTTGACTTTACGCCAAGCTCGGATAATACCAGCGAAACGTTTATGCCCTTTCCGCCAAAGTATATCTCCTCGCTTTCCGAGCGGTTTACCGCTCCTGCCGTAAGCGCTTTTGTACGCACGATATAATCAACCGCCGGGTTGAATGTTACCGTATATATCATTGTCCTACCTCCGTAATGTCTGCCGCTTCTTTATACTTTCTGTTGGGAATCCTGTCTGTGATTATGACAGCCTTTCCGAGTCCTGCGAATGTCGCTGAGCTTACCTCGTCAAACTTTGAATGGTCGGCTAAAACGTAAACCTCACGGCTGCTCTCGATAGCGGCGGCTTTTACCTTTGCCTCGTTCACGTCGGGTGTCGTAAAGCCGGCTGTCAGCGATATGCCGTTTGTACCCATAAAGCACTTTGTGAAATTGTAGTTTTTCAGCGTGAGTACGCACTCGGCTCCCACAATCGCCTCTGTGCTTGCTTTTATCTCGCCGCCTGTGATAAAGACCTTGTAGCCCTTTACCGCCAGCTTCTTTGCGTGGATAAAGCCGTTTGTGACGAATGTAACATCTCTGACGGTAAGATGATCTATCATCTTCTCCGTTGTCGTGCCTGCGTCAAGAAAAACAAAGTCGCCTTTTTCAATCAGCTTTGCGGCATATCCTGCGATTGAATTTTTTTCTTCGGTGCAGATAGCGGATTTTTCCTCGACGTTTTTCTCTACCGACGAGAAGCTGTCGTTCTTTGACATTGCGCCGCCTCGTACCTTGATTATTTTGCCCTCGTTTGCAAGAATAATCAAATCACGTTTTACGGTAGACGCAGAAACGTTAAGAATCTCCGAAAGCTCTGCGATAGTTACGCTTGCACGCTCGTTCACCGCTTTGATTATCATTGAATGTCGTTCTTCTGTCAGCATATTAAGACCTCTTTAAAAAATATCATGATATTAGTTAAGTGAGCTGTTTTAAGCTCTTTTGGACTTTACTCTCTGTCCTTGAGCTTATAATAACACGTTAAGAGTTCAAAATCAAGCACTTTCGTTCAAATTTATTCAAAAATGCGTGATTTTTGTTGTATTAGACAACATATAGCAAGAGTTTTTGTGCAGATTGAATAAAATTGAGCGGTTTTGATGTGCTTTAGGTCATAACGGGTCAGAATCAGTAAATTAAGCTCAAAGATTGTTAATAGTTTTCTGATTTATAAAATCTGCTCACTTTTAAAATTTAAATGCTGCTATTCACACGAACTTTATAAAAACAGGGCTTTTTTGTGAAGTTTGAACGTTTTTAGGTGTGTAATTTGCAAAAATCGTTGATTTTTGTGAATAAGTGTGTTACAATCGTACTATAATAACAAAGGAGGTAGCTTTATGAAAAAAATGTCGCTTAAAAAACTCTTTCATATTGATAGGGAAGATTATAAATCGGAATATGAAAAACGCTTTAATGACGATGATACTGTTCATCTTGATATAGAAATTTCGGGCAATGCCGCTTTCTTATGTCAGACGAAAGAAATGTTCGGCAGTATTATTTCCATTGAGCGTACCAACACCAAAATTGTCAATATGTGTTCGGTATTACCTGAGAAAGCTCTTATACAATACCGTACACGTTGTCTTACAGACGAAATCGTGCTTACAAACAACATAGAGGGCGTACACAGCACACGAAAAGAAATAAATGAAATACTGTCCGATCTTTCAACGAAAGACAGAAAAAAACGTTTTGTCGGACTTGTCAAAAAATATGCAACGTTGTCACAGAATGAGGAAATACCTCTGCGTACCGGACGGGACATAAGAAAAATATATGACGATATTTTTTACGATGAGATAAATGCAACAGACCCTTCAAATCTTCCTGACGGCACAATTTTCAGAAAAAACGATGTAAATGTATATTCGCCTACACAAAAGGTTATCCATACCGGTGTTCATCCGGAATCGGAAATAATATCAATAATGGATAAATCGTTGAATTTTCTTGCAAATGCCGACTGTGATATCCTGATAAGAATAGCTGTATTTCACTATCTCTTCGGGTATATTCACCCATTCTATGACGGCAACGGCAGAACAGACCGCTTTATCAGCAGTTATCTTTTATCAAAACATCTCAATGACCTTATCGGTTATCACATTTCTTATACGATAAAAGAAAATATCCATAAGTACTATGACGCTTTTGATACCTGCAATCATCCTTTGAACAAAGGCGACCTTACACCTTTTGCGGAGATGTTCCTGAGCCTTGTCGACATTTCTATGAAGCAATTATATGACGAGATCAAAAGCCGACTTGATAAACTCAATTTCTACAGAGGTGTGTGTCCGATCCTGCCCAACGCAGATCATAAAGATATTGTAACGCTGTATTATGTGCTGATACAGGCGGCTTTATTTTCCGAGGACGGCATATCCCAGAAAGAGCTCGAAGACTTCTTGAACGCTTCCTACTCCTCTGTACGCAACAAGCTGAGCAGTATACCTGCTGATTTACTCATCAAAAACACAAGGGAAAGACACGCATATTATATGCTTGACCTTGACAAAGTTGACATTATGTTTTCGAAATAAAATCATCGGCAGACCTTGCGAACAGTCTGCCGATGATTTTATTTACTTTATTTACGGTTGTTGAAATCTTCCTCTATTTCCTCGCTCCAGTTATCATCTATCCTGCCCTTACTGCGCATTGCGGTGAGCGGAGCGGAAATTGCGTCATAGAGTACCTCTGTACCTTTCTTATCTGCGTGATAATTAACGGCTCTTGATTGTCCGATACCGAAAGATTCGGCTGTTACTATTGCATCTATATTTGCTCCGATAAAGAGAAATTCCCAGCCGTATTTCGATCTCTGACGCTCTATCATACGTTTTATTTCGCTCTTGCTGTAACGACGGCTTGCGTTTTCCAGACCGTCGGTTGTTATCACGAATATTGTGTGAGCGGGTATATCCTCCGGACGTGCGTACTTGTGGATATTTCCTATATGGTTTATCGCTCCGCCTATTGCGTCAAGCAGTGCGGTGCATCCGCCTGCGAAGTAATCGTCCGATGTCATCGGCTTGACGGTGTTGAGGTCCGCTCTGTCGTGAAGTACGGTTGTCGATGTATCGAACAGTACGGTTGAAACGTATGCCTTGCCGGGCTGTTTTTTCTGCTTTTCTATCATTGCGTTGAAGCCGCCGATTGTGTCGGATTCAAGGCCTGCCATTGAGCCGCTCCTGTCGAGTATGAATACCATCTCGGTCGAATGGTTTATCTTGTTTGCTCTTGCTGTTTTAATGTTTATCTTTTTCATGTGTTTTTCCTCCGCTTATTAATACAGATTTGGGTTTTCTTATCTTCTGTCTGTATTTTAGCATATGGGGGAATAAAGATGGTCGCATGAAAAGCGACAAATGAAAAATCCTGCGATTCGTATGTGAATCGCAGGATGGGTTTATGCGCCGAGCAACATCTGATCGTAAGAGAACAGCGTTTCGTTAATTGTGATTATGTCGTAAATGTTGTTTTTGATAAAATACTCTATTATAATGTCAAACTTGTTGCTGTGCGACAGGGCATAGCCTGCTTTCATCAACAGCTCGGCGGTTTCGGGGAGCGACAGACCGAGCGCTATCGCAAAAGCAACGGCTGTAGGCTTTGACGGCTTATAATCAATGTTGCTGCGAATCTTAGAAAACAGCTTGCGGTCAATGTTAGCCTTTTTATAGCACTCCGAATCCTTCATACCGCTTTCATCTATCTTGCGCAGGAGCATCTGTGAGAAGCTCTCATCTATACTGCCCAGTGCATCCTCAAGAGTACCGTCTTGCGTTTCTGCTTCGGCTTCGAGAACGCACATATCGTCAAACGCTTTTTTGTGTGCGGTTGCAGCCGTAGGAAAACAATGTGTGGTTGCTGTGTCCGGCAGCTTTCCCCTAAATAATCTGCGGCTTTTTTCAGCCGACTCATCGGTATGGCTCTGAGCGTAATTATCATCAATGTAGCTTTCTATATCCGAAAACAGCTTGTTTGCCTTCAGAAAGCTGTCGCTGTCAAAAATGACAATATAAACCGTCATATCGTCAGCCTGTTCGTGAGTGGCGAGAAAATCGAGAATCGTATCGGACGCAACACGGAACGCCTGTTCTTTCGGGTAGCCGTAAACTCCTGCCGAAATCATCGGAAATGCGACCGATTCACAACCATACTTCATAGCGAGCGACAAGGAATTTCTGTAACAGCTTTCAAGCAGTTGTTTTTCGCCGAAATCGCCGCCCCGCCATATAGGGCCTACCGTGTGGATTATATATCTGCAAGGCATTTTGCAGCCGCTTGTGATTTTGGCTTCGCCTGTCCTGCATCCGCCGAGTGCGAGGCACTCTTTATAAAGCTCCGAACCTGCGGCACGGTGTATTGCGCCGTCCACTCCTCCTCCGCCGAGCAATGATTCATTGGCGGCATTTACTACCGCATCGCAAGGAAATTTTGTAATATCTGCACGGACTATCTTTAACGGCATAATTTTCTCCTTTATTTAAGAACGGCTTCGATTGCGGATATTTCCTCATCGGTAAAATCGAGCTTATTGATGCACTCCGCATTTTCGACTATCTGTGACGGGCGGCTTGCACCGATAAGGACGGTTGCTACCGCCTTATTATGAAGCACCCACGAAAGTGCCATCTGCGACAGCTTCTGTCCTCTGCTCAGCGCAATTTCATTCAGAGCATTAAGACGCTTCAGCATTATATCATCAAGCTGTCCCTCAAGCCACGGTGCGCCGCCTTTAGCAAGACGTGAATCTTCGGGAACGCCGTGGAGATACTTATCTGTAAGAAAGCCCTGATAAAGCGGTGAGAATACAGCAAGGCTGAGGTTGTTGTCGAGGCAGTATTTATCGAGATTGTCACGTTCCACCCAGCGATTGAGCATGGAATACGACGGCTGATTTACTATAAACGGCGTTCTCAACTCTTTGAATATTTTCTGAATTTCTGCGGTCTGCTGTCTGTTGTAATTTGAAATTCCGACATAGAGAGCCTTGCCCTGTCTTACCGCATTGTCAAGCGCAAGTGCAGTTTCTTCAAGCGGTGTGTCGGGATCGAAAATGTGATGATAGTAGATGTCGACATAATCAAGCTTCAAGCGTCTGAGGCTTTGGTCGAGAGAGGCTGTAAGGTATTTTCTTGAGCCGTTCTTGTCGCCGTAAGGTCCGTCCCACATTTCATAGCCTGCCTTTGTGGAAATGCACAGCTCGTCACGGTATTCCCTCATACCACGGTCGAGAATCTTGCCGAAGTTTTCTTCCGCACTTCCGTTATAGGGATGTCCGTAATTGTTGGCTATATCAAAATGAGTAATGCCGAGATCAAATGCGGTATGCACCATCTCCTCGGCAGTCGCAAAATCCGAGCCGAAGCCGAAATTCTGCCATAATCCGAGCGAAACTGCGGAAACCTTAAGTCCGCTGTTGCCAAGTCGGTTGTAGACCATTTTTTCGTAACGGTTTTCATTTGGAGCAAACATAATAAACCTCCTGTTGTTCGTGATGCTTTAGCCTTGCTTCTGCCCGTGAAATATACGGCATGAGCGTTTCGGTTCAGATGAACTGACTTTATTATATACTTAATCCGTGCGGATTTCAAGAATATTGATCTGTGGTTTGCAAAAAAGCTCCGTGTATTTTTCAATGCACGGAGCTGTGTTATACATAGAATATGTACGGTTATCTTAAAAAGCCGAAGCTTCTTATAATTGCGGGTTCCTTAGCCTTGCCGGAGCAGATCTGGAAGAAAGAAATTATCTTTATTACCCATATAATACCCTGTAAAATCGGGAATGCAATCCAACCGAGGAAAGGAATTATAAGAACGAATACAGACAGGATAGAAACAACGGTTATCTTAAGAGCCTGTCTTACATGGAACATTGTGTACTTTGATGAGTGAGTTGCGAGGAGGGCAACAATGATGCCGATAAAATCCATAAGGTAACAAAGCATAGCAAAAACCTTGTTGTCTGAAATATCCTTGGGATCAAATTCAGCGGTATGATCATAAGGATCATAAGCAGGAGCAAATGCCGGCTGAGGGGGTACTGCATTCTGCTGGGGAGGTATTGCGTTCTGCTGAGGTGGTACTGCGCTCTGCTGGGGCGGTACTTCATTCTGCTGAGGGGGGTACTGCACCGAACTGTGTTCCACACGATGTGCAGAAAATCGAACTGTCGTCAAGCTGTGCATGACAATTTGGACATATTTTCATATTTTTTTCTCCTTAATCCATTCGTTCTGTGAGTAGTTAAACCGACAGAACATTACTTAATCTTTATACAATATTATAGCATCATAATGTGCTTGTGTCAATCTGAATTTGAATAAAATAACTTTTTTCTTACTTAATTTATCAACCGGCGGCGCTTTTCAGCCTTTGCCACCGACTTCGCAGCTCAGTGTTAAGCGTGCTTCGGGCAACAAAAAAGCACTGCCTGAGCAGTGCTTGAATGGCTCCCCCTGTTGGACTTGA
>ERZ791740.1102-NODE-1102-length-16475-cov-6.275030_pt1 | contig 16475 bp, 7 predicted proteins | sample MGYA00510041_ERZ791740 | MGnify/ENA primary metagenome ERZ791740 (study PRJEB30046, sample SAMN00791959) | human gut metagenome | study: EMG produced TPA metagenomics assembly of the A metagenome-wide association study of gut microbiota in type 2...
AGCCGCCGAAGCGGTGCTTAAGCCGTAAGGCGGGAATTGTGCGGTGTTGCCATAAGGCTGCGGAACGGTCAATCCCGTTCCCTACAGCATTTTTTCAGCATGTGGCTAATGATACAGTGCCCTATCGTGCTTTTCATCCGCGGATGGATTTCAAAGTTTTATTTTACAACTTCACAAGTATCTCCCCCGCACCGGAATCCGATTGCCCTTCTCCCCTATCCCCCAACCGCGCGTACCGTTCATCTTCATCCGCTCCCCCACCAAAACAAAAGGCATGTGCCCCCTTATCTCTATCATAAGGTGGGCACATGCCGTTACATTATCATGATTTTATCACGCCAAAGTCATCAGGCAATGCAGCCATCGGTAAAGCTGTTGCGCTTGGCTTTCTCTTTCTGCTGGTTGCGCTTGGCGACGATTTCTTTGCTCAGGCCAATACGGTTGGTCTTGAAGTGGAAGAACGGGCGTTCCGGTACGGTGAAAATCTCCACCGGACGCATGTAACGTTCCGGCAGGCAGGCATTGATCTTATCGCGCACATCGTCCAAGGTGTAGCCATCTTTGAGCTGGACGTACAGGTACGGCAGGAAGCAGCCCTCGTGCTCATCATCCGGCACGATAACAAAGAACTCGTCCTTGATGCCCTTGATGTCGGCATCGGCCACGATGTTCTCCAGCGGCTGCACCATCAGGTCGCCGCCGCCAAAGCGCGGGGATGCGCCGCGGGTCATCGTGTAGAGCACACCGTCCTCGGACATATAGCCAATATCGCCGGTGTGCAGCCAGGTCTTGCCGTCTGCGTGGACCTGCAGTGCCTTGGCGGTTGCTTCGGGGCGGTCATAGCCCAGCATCACGCCGGGGCCCGTGATGCAGATCTCACCGGGGGTATTGTAGGTCAGCTCCTCCTGGGTGCCGGGCTTAAAGATGCTGATGATGCTGTGGATCATCGGCACACCAACGTTGCCGTCACGCACCGGGAACGGAGCCATGGGCAGAGTGGCGTTGGAGCCGGCCTCGCTGCTGCCGTAGCCGGCAGTAAAGCGCAGGTTGCAGTTATGCTGCTTGAGGAACTCCTCAACATTGCGCAGCTGCTTGTTGTTGAATGCCTCGCAGCCGGCGCCGATGGCCAGCATGTGGGACATATCATAGTCAGCCGGAAGACGCTTGCTGCGGCGGATAACCTCCACAAACATGGGGATCAGGGGCCAGTTGTTGGGGCGGTAGCGCATCATTTCCAGGTCAACATCGTACACATCCACAAACGGATCCAGAATGAGCAGCATACCGCCGGCCAGGGGCAGCAGCATCATGGAAACCACAACAGCGATCAGAGCCGGGGGCAGGATGGTCAGCAGCCAAGTGGGGCGGAATTTATCCGAAGAGCCATAAAAGTTCATCTGGGTCAGCACGCCGATGATGCTGTGTGCAGAATGGATGACCTGCTTGGAAGGGCCGGTGGAACCGCTGGTGTAAGCGCGCAGCAGCGGGCGGTCAATGTTGACAGGAGCGGGCACAAAGCCGCGAAAACGCTGGCCCATGTTACAGAAATCAGCCCACATCATGGTATCAGAGCCACGGGCGGGAACATCCGGATACAGAGCATCCAGGGAATGCTGCAGGTAAACCGGCATAGCGGCGCGGTCGCCGCTTTCCAGAGCGGGAACGATAACATAGGTATTCACGTTGGTCTGCTCACGGTAGGCTTCGATTTCGGCCTTGGAGAAGAAGTCGTGAACAAAAATCACCTTGGCATTGGCTTTCTGAACAGCTTCAATGTTTTCTTCCAGGGTGTTGTCACGGCACAGCAGCGAAGCGCCGATGCGCTCGGCTGCCAGCAGAAGATAAATGAATTCCGGCACAGAACGCAGGAACACGGGGATCTGGTCCCCCTGCTTGACGCCAAGCACCTGCAGAGCGCGGGCGGTAGCGCCCACCTTACGGAACACGGTACCCCAGGTGATATCCACGCCATAGTAGTGCATGGCAATCACGTTAGGATCTGCAGCGCGCACGGAGAGGTACTGCTCCACGGTGCAGGCCGGAACCTGGATACCGCGCAGAACATCTGGATAGAACTTCATCCAGGGGCGGTCAATGCTGGGCTTGCCAGTCAACATCGCGTTTTTATTCATTGCAATTTCCTCCAAATGTCTTTCCCTTATAGTTGCAGGGAATTAAATTATCCAAATCAAATCACGCCAAACCTTTATGGCGCTTTCCCCTGCTGTGCACATCGTTGCACAGCGTCGCCAAACCATAATGCTATAATTATCTTCGGTGCTGAACATAGTATACCATTCCTGTTTACGGAAAGCACGAGAATCCCATGGCACAAATTTCCAGAAATTGATTCCGCATGATTCACTTTTTTCACATGAATTTTCACGCTTTTGGCATGGAGTTTTCTTGCAATTTCATTTTCCTCGGTGCAACAAAAGCCCCAGCTACCGCAGCAGCTAGGGCTTTATGTTTATGCGTATGTATGTTGTATTTTTAGATTTTGTTCATCCAGTTCTCTTGCAGTTCTTCCATTTCATCACTTTTGGCGCGGGTAATCAGATGGATTCCCTGCAGGACATGATGGATGTGCTCCGCAATGGCGTTGCGCTCTTTTGTCACGTTCTGGTCATCCAAATTCCAGACCTGATCAAAATATTCACTCAGGCGGTCTTCCATCACACTGTTGTTGACCATTGCAATCCGGTTGACGGGGCAGTTGTTATCCAGCCGAAGATACGATGCAGCACCAGAAAGAAACATATTGGGGTCCGCCACATACTGGAAATCGTTCACAATGCGGCCGCTGATCAAGCGGAATTCAAGTTTTTCACGCTGCTTGCAAAGCTGCAGCACATAGCTGATGCACCGGCTGCGCTGATCCGGGGTAAGGCTGACCTTGTAACTGAAAAAGTCCAGCTCGCCGGAAACCGCCATGGAGGAAAATGCAGCTTCATAAATCAGGATGCGGATGTTTGTTTCCTCCACCACACCTTTGGCAAGGTTGTGTACGCTACGCAGCTCCGCAGGGGTAGCACCCAAAAAATCTTTCAGCTCGGCCTCGTGGGCGGTCAGGATCTCTTCAAACAAGTCATCCGGCAGCAGAAGCTCATTCAGGTGGCCGAACATCCACCGCAGATTGGAGGCCAGCAGCGTGTGCATATAGTCGTACTGGCTGATCAGCTGGCGCATGCTGGTATCGCGGAAAAGCTGGTCATCCCGCACGCAGAGCTTGGAGAAGTTATCATACAGGCTTTCGCAGTTCTGCGGATCCTCGGTGGCGGTAACGGCAGCGCAGCGGCTGTGGCTGACCAGCAGGCCGGTAATAGCAAAATCGCCCTTGACCACAAACACCGCGCGCCCGGCAGCCGCGGTGCTGCCAAACAGCTTGAAATGAATATGGCTGAAGTTGGTCAGCACGTTAATAATGAGCGCGGCATCATAGATGGGGTCCCATTTTTCGCGGCTGATATCGATCATCAGCTTGAAATAGACGTTATCATAGCTGCGCTGGTCCACCAGCTGGCCGTTTTGCAGGTTGGCAACTTTCAGGCGGTATTCGCGCGCCATTTCCATCAGGTCCATCACAGCCACAATGTCCAGCTGGCTGACGCGGCGCAGCACGGGGTGCGCCATTTTGGTCAGGTATTGCAGCATGTTCAGCTCGGCCCAAAAGTCCGTATAGGGGCCAATGCGCGCCTCGCCGCTGTCCAGTTCCTCTTGCAAATAATCATATTCAGCAATCAGGTTATCATAAATGGCGGCTTTCAGGTCACTGGGGATGCTAACGCTGTATTCCCGCAGCAGCAGGTTACGGCCATCATCGGTGGCTTCATCCACCACGCAGGCACTGATGCCCTCCATCACGCGCTTTTCAGTCTTTTTGGCAGGCAGCATGCGGCCGCTGACCCATTTGCTGATATAGGAAACATCGTATTGCAGGCGCTTGGCCAGGGTATAGTTCTTGACCTCCGCAACTTCCAGCAAATGCTCCAGCAGAATACTGAATCTATTTTTATCATCCATTGCACCAAATCCTCTTCACCCATTTAGTTTGCACTTTTCTTTTATTCTATTATACAAGTTCCATATTTTGATTGCAAATTCAAATGATAACAGGTAAGGAAAAAATGAAGAAAATATATTAAAATCTTTCACAATTCGCGGCCGCATTCTTTGGCATTCATGCCAGTTTGTTGCTTTTTTGTTGTTTGAACTGACAAAGTTTGTTTGTTCTGCTTGTGATATCCTCCAAAAATTATACTTCGCGCGCCATATTTGCCAAATTTAGCCACAGCTTTTTAGTAGGTTTTGCCCTTGCACCGGCCTGATGTGTTCGCCATGTTTTTGTGTGTTGCCTTTATTATGCGGGTAAGGTAAATTGCGATTTTTTAATCGTGTACTATTTCTAGCTTTCGGCAGGGTGGGGTCCCCCGCCCTACTGGCCTGGCAAATATTTCACCGAACCTATGCCCACAAATACAAAAATGCCGCAGCAGACTGTTACATCTGCTGCGGCATTTTATTTAGGGGTTAATGGGCTGGTTACAGCTCATTGTTCGGCTGTGGGATTACTGCAGAACGCCGGTGTTCTTATCAAAGTGATAAGTACGGCCGTCGATGACTGCATCGCCCTTAGCCATGGTGCCATAGATCGGGTCGAAATAGTAACGCTTGTCCGCGCTCCAGCCCTTGATCATGTGGCCCTGTGCATCGTAACGGACCCACTTGCCGGTGCCATCGGCGCGGTCAGCCCACTGGCCAGCTTTGGATTCCTGATAGACATCCTTGCTGGTGGCTTTCTTGCCCTGGTCAACAGAGTCCAGCCAGTACCAAGCATCAGAAGCCGGGTCATAGATTTCCTTGCCGCGGCCATCCAGGCCCTGGCGAACGCCCTTTTCGTACCAGAAGTCAGCGCCTTTGATGGTCAGCCACTGGCCGTCCAGAGCGATACCGGTGTACTCGTCAAATGCGCAAGGTACACCATCAATATCGCCTGCGCCCTTAGCCATAGCGCCGGTGATCAGGTCAAAGTAGTAGGTGCCCTTATCGGTCGTCTGCCAGCCCTTGACCATGTGGCCGTTCTCATCGTAGCGGACCCACTTGCCGGTGCCATCGGGCTTATCAGCCCACTGGCCGGCGGCAGATTCCTGGTAAACGTCCTTGCTGACGGTCATTGCGCCGCCCTGGACAGCATCCAGCCAGTACCAGGCGTCGGAATTGGGATCATAGATCTCTTTGCCGCGGCCGGTGGTACCCTGCTTCACGCCCTTTTCGTACCAGTACTTCTTGCCGTTTTCTTCAACCCAGCCGTTCTTCTCGCCGTACTTGGCAGTGTAGTCCTTGCCGTTGAAGGTGACAGCAGCGGTGGTAACGCCGCTGGTCTGCTTTACAGTTGCATCTACAAACTGTGCACTTGCGCAGTTCTTATCGGTGCAGGTAAAGACAGCCATTGCGGTAACGGTGGTCTTTTCAGCGGCACCGTGAGCGGTGCGCTCCTCGGCTTCGAGAGCCTCGGTTTCGGTGTTGTCGCCGCCGTTCTCATCCGGAGTGGTGGGTTCGGTGGGCTCAGTAGGTTCAGTAGGCTGAACAGCAGTGAAGGTTGCTTCGATCTTCACATGGTTTTCAGGCATAGTGAAGGTGTAAGTGTTGCTAGCTTCCTTAACCTTGGCTGTAATGTCTGTAAGGTTGTTGCCTTCCTGATAAGAAGCACTAGCCAGCTCATATCCAGTCTCTGCGGTAAAGGTAGCAGTAACATTCTCGCCAACCTTGAAGTACTTCTTGCCACCCTCAAAGGTAACAGAACCATGTTCAGTCGGTGCAACCTCAACACCATATGCAACGATTTCAAACGTTGCGGTGACTGTTACGTTGTCGGCAGGCATGGTGAAGGCGTAAGTGCCGTCAGCACCAGCGGTGCATGCAACTGCAGCACCCTTGCTGTCAGCAACTTTCAGGCCGTCCTCAGCCAGCACAGCCTGAGAGTACATAGTCTCGTCTGCCTTAACAGTCAGGGTAACGGTATCACCTGCTGCGGCGGTTTCCTTATCTGCGGTCACAGTGCCGTTAGTAGCTTTGTTCACTGTCACAGTGTAGGCTTCCGGTTTCTTTTCGACATACTCTGCAGTGACTTTGACATCAGCTGCGGGCATCTTAAAGGTAGCCTTGCCTTCTGCGTTCGGGGTCAGCTTTTCGGTCTTGGTATCTTCGCCGCTCTTATAGCTGTAGGTCAGGCTGTCAGCCTTGAGCTGGTAGTTATCAGCTGCCTTAACGGTAACGGTAACTTCGGTGCCTTCAACAGCTGCGGTTGCGCTCACCTTGGTTTCGCCGTTCGTGTTAGCAGCGTCTGCTACAGTAACCTTGTATTCCTTAACAAACTCTGCGCTGACGTTGACAGGGTAAGCAGGCATTGCAAAGGTGTAGGTGTTGGCTTCGGTACCAGCTTTCACTTCAACGGTCTTATCGGTGTTGTCAGCGTCTTTGTAGGTAACCTTCAGGCTGCCAGCCTTCAGGGCATAGCCGGTTGCGTGCTTAGCAGTCAGGGTTACGGTTTCCTTCTCAGCTGCTTCTTTAGCGGAAGCAGTGATCTCACCATTGGTCAGGGAAGCAACATTGACCGCATAGGTCTTGGCGTTTTTGGTAACACTGATGTTCACATCGCCGTCCGGCATGGTGAAGGTGTAAACCGTCTTAGCCTTTTCGGTGGTAGCCTGGGCTGCGGCTTCGTCCTGCGCTGCTTCCTGAACTTCAGTCAGAGCAACATCGGTATCGCCGTTCTTTGCGGTAACGGTAACGATAGCGGTGCCTTCCTTTTCTACGGTCAGGGTAACGGTATCGTCCTTGATGTAGGTGTTGTTGATGGTGCCCAGGGTCAGGGTAACGCCTTCAACTGCTTCCGGCAGGGTTACAGTGTGGGGGGTGCTTTCGGTTGCGGTATGGCAATCAGAGCACAGGTACACATCGTTGCCAACGGACTTGGTTTCCAGCTCGTCCAGCTTCCAGGTATGGCCCTTGGGCAGTGCGCCGTCATCGTACTTCTTTTCGCCCTTGGTCAGGCCGTACTTGGTGGTGCGGGCCTGGGTATAAGCAGGGGTATTGCACCATGCTTCAACGGAAACATCGGTGGTTGCGCCGCTGCTCAGGTCGCTGACCATGTCGGACATCGGCATGCTCTCAACCAGGTTAGCGCACCACATGAACTCTTCGTTCTTGTTCTTCTCGTCAGAGCTGCCCATGTTCTGGTTGTAAGTCGGGTTGTAGTTCCAGGACTCGGTCTTGTAGCTCTTGCGTTCATCATAAGAAGTGCCGGCGGCATCGGTCTTAACAACCGGCTTGCCATCGGAACCCAGCTCGTCCAGGCTCTTATAGGTGTTGGACAGGTTGGTGCCGACAGAAACGACCAGCTGATCCTTGGTGGTGTTGATGCCGGTGATCACAGTCTGGCCCTGCTGGGTGGTGGTAGCAAAGCTGTAGCTGTCACGCAGGGTCAGGCCCGCCAGAGGATGGTTCTTGAAGGTGCCCAGATACTTCACACTGCTGGTATCCTGGTCGCTATCCATGATAACCATGCTCATGCCGGTAAAGTGGGTATCGGGAACCATGTTGCCGTCCTTATCCTTGGTCAGCTTAATGCCGCCGTAGACAGTGTTGTATTCCTTCACTTCTTCCACTTTGCCGGAGGTCGGGTCCATACGGTAGATGGCGTTGTTGACGTTGAAGTACAGCTGGCCATCATACAGTGCGGTAGAGTGTACCAGTGCGGGGTAGATCCGCTTTGCAGCAGCGTCTGCCAGGCACTCGGTGTTCAGGTTGTTTTCAACCTTGGTATGCTTATCTGTTGCACTGGTATCGATCTTATAGATGGTGCCAGCTTTGGCCAGAACCTTGGCATTGCTGTCGTCATCATTGAAGTTGCTGCTGGTTTCCTTCAGATCGTTGTAGTACATCAGGATGATATCAAACGGGTCATCCGTCTTGGTAAAGCTGCTCATGCTGAAGCCGCCGGAGCTGCTGCTGGAATCCGCTTTGCGGATATAGTAGTTCGCATTACGCGGACGTGCTTCCAGAGTATCGGGGCCCTGGTTCTGCATCTTCTTCATGAACTGCTGCATCTGGGAGTTGTTACCAGAGCTGCCGGAACCAGAGCTGCCGCTGTCGCCGTTCTCGGCCTGCTTGCGGCGCATGTCGTTATACAGGTTCTGGTTGGTCGTGGTATCAACGTAATAGAAGTAATTATCGTCGAAGTAGATGGGGCTGCAGATAGAGGTGAACCAGGTATCCTCGTAGCAGGTATCGGTGTAACGGGTCTCGTTCTTGTTATCCGCCTTGGTGTAAGTGTAATGCGGCTTGCCGTTGTTCAGAATGACATTGCCTTTATCGTCCTTATCGGGTTCCTTGTTCTTGGTGTAGGTGTAGCCATCGTACAGCGAGTCAATGTAATCATAGTACTTGCTGTAACGACCTTCCAGACCGGAGGGAGAAACCAGGAAGTTGACATGGCGCAGGTCGCCTGCGTTCTCAACGCGGGTCTGGGCCATGCACTCGGTGTTCACGTCGTCATAGCAGACGTCAACATAGTACCAGTTCTTGTTGGGTTCGCCGGTGGTCATCGTAGCAGAGTTGCTGTCGCCCTGCAGCTTGTTGACCTTGACTGCGTTGAAGTAGTGGACGTTGTTGAACATGCCGCCGCCGAACGCATTACCGGCAATACTGGTATCAGAAGTATCGCAGTAATACAGGATCTGGGCAAAGTCAACAACAGCGTTATCGCCTACTTCATCGGGGGTCTTCCAAACTTCTTTGCCGTCAACGGTCTTTTTATAGATTTTCTTGTTGTCAGGCAAATTCTGGACCATGTAGTTAAATGCAGATGCATAGCCCAGGCAGATGCAGCCATACTCAACGCCCTTAGCGCCGATCTCGCCGCCCAGCAGGGCGCCGAAAGCAGTCATCTGGATGGGGTCGTTGTTGCCGCCGCCGGTGATATCGCCCATGGAGCCCATATCGAATTCTGCAACCTGGGAGATCCAGTCGTGCAGGATCAGCAGCTTGGTAACATAGTCAGCGCTGTCACCCAGCTCGGCAACCCGTGCCAAGCCTGCATCACGGATGGCTTTCAGAGCTTCGCCATAGTTCATGACATAAGACATGAACGCCTGCGGCAGCATGTTCAGCATGAATGCCATGGTTGTCGGCGGGACATCATCGTTCGGATCAATGCTGCACAATACCTTGATTGCGCCCATGGTGCCGGTGATGCTGCCATCCTCGCCCTGCTTCTGAACGCCCTTGGAGGTCCAGAACGGAGCAACCACGCCGAAGTACTCTGCTTCGTCCTGGTTGAACTGCGACAGCTGGAAGTAGTAGTAGTTCATCTGCGCAGTCGAGACATCGTAAGTATTGGTGACCTGGTTGCCCTGGTCGTCCACATACACGGCAGTCTTCTGGCTGTCGTACAGCAGCAGGCTGTTCTTACCCTTGTTGTCGCCGCTCTGATAGGTGAAGTTCACCTTGCTTGCGTCAACCGGGTTGTTCTGCATATCGTACCAGCTGCCGCCGTCCATTGCGGACACCAGGGTAACGCCGGTGCCGCCGGAGGTGGTATCCAGGGTCGGGGTGCCGCCCACATTGATGTAGACGGAATTGTCATTCTGGTCTACCACAACGCTGACCGGCATGGTCATTACCGGCTGGGTTTTGATTTCTTTGCCGCAGACAGCGCACTTGAAGGTGATGCTGGTGCATTCCCAGTCAATGGTAACGGGAGCGCCGGCAGAAATTTTGCCGGTTTCGCTGTCATAGAACAGCTGGGCGTTGCTGTAGTCATCGGCCAGCTTGCCTTCGACCTTCTTCATTTCCCAGTTGAAGGTAGCAACAAAGTTGCCATCTGCATCCTTGGACACAACATGGCTCTGGCAGGGCAGGGCGGCAATGTCGTCGGTGCGGGTGGTGGGTTCCTTGTATTCCTTCTTAACCGGGCTCTTGTCAGCGGGCACGCTGGCAGAGTAAACGGTCTTGCCGGCAACGCCGGGCTTTGCCTCGGTGGTATCCTTGGTTACGGTGCCTTCTACCTTCTGGTAGGCATCGTCCTTTTCACAGGTATACACAGCGGTGTAAGCCCAGCCGTCATCGGTCTTGGTCCAGTAGCCATCGGGGGTTTCCTTCCAGGTATGGGTGTGGCCATCCGCCGGGTTGGTGTCATTCCAGTACCATTTCGGCTCGCCATAGGTATGGCCGTCTGCAGCGGCGCTGGCCGCAAAGGTATCGGAGTTTTCAGCAACGTAAGCCTGTGCGTAGCTGTCAGCCTGCTGCGCAATCACTTCATCATCGCTGTTGGTCATGGACTCCATCGCAGAGGTCATGCCGGAGCTGCCGGTAAAGGTAACGGCGGTCACAACGCCTGCGGCGTTCGTCTCATAGCCCAGGTCGGTAACGGCGCTGGACAGATGATACGTTTTGATGGTGGCAGCCATCACCGATGCCATCTCGTCCTTGCTCAGGCCATAGGCTTCGGTGTTGATCTTGCCGGCTGCGGCGTTGGCGTACATGGCATCGGCCAGTGCATTTTCCAACGCTGCAAGGCTCATGCCCGCCTTGCTCTGTGCAGTCGCTTCCAGCTTGGCATCGTCCTGCTCCAGTTCATGCACTTCGCCCTGGGCAGCCAGCGTTTGGGCTGTCTGCTTGATCAGGTCTGCGGTGCTGGTGAACTTGGGCAGGGACTGCACAGCGCTGGCCGCGCTTGCTGCGCTAGCTGCAACAGACTGCGCTACCGAAGAATCAATCTTGGTAGTTTCTGCTGCTGCGGGAAGCGCCACGCTTTGGGCAACCATGGCTGCAGCCAGCACGGATGCACCAAAACGCTGAAGGGTTTTCTTCATAGTTTTATCCTCCCTTAAGTGTTACTACTTTCCCCTTTTGTGTGAAAAGTGGTACGGCAGATGTGCGGCACTTTGCAGGTGTTGATTACAAAACACCTGGTTGTGCTCCCTCGGTCTGGCGATCCCCTGCCGGGCTGCGGCCTGCTTTTGGGGCTTTTGGCCCCGGCACAGCGGCTGACAAAACGTTGTACCGGCTGCATGCCTTGATCCCGCAAATGATAACCTTTCCGACACAACTAGGTATATACATTATATCACAGTTGCCAGAATTTGCATAGTTAATTAGCGCGATTTCTATGTGAATTTTTGTCCTTGAATCAACTGAAACCTGTTTTTCGCATATTATTTGCGCTGCGGTGCGGTGACCCTTTGGCGGTATTTATTAACATTTTTGAATGGTTTATTCCTGTTTTTATCAAATAATTGAACATTTACCCCGATAATGTTCTTTGCAATCTCTTAATCCAATCACCCGGTATTGTGATCGCGCATTTTTTGCCATTTCGGTTTGGCTTGTTGTTGAGAGATTTGGCAGAGATTGGAGGAAACTTGAAGGGAAAATTGGAGGTTGAGAATTGCCCATTATAAATTGTACTGTAGAGAGCGTTCCTGACCGTTCCGAAAACTTAGGGATAGATCAACCCTTGCCTCTTAACCGCGACCTGAAATACACCTTCCCAAGGTAGGGCGGTGTGAGTGCCCCCTCCTGCTCCACTTTTTCAAAGTTCCGAATAGTGTCCTCTCCCCTATCTACAATTCCTGATGTTTTCATGATGCCTTCCTTGGTCTTCCACACCCGGCCTTTGCCCCCTCCCCGCCCCATAAGTCGTACACAACAAAAAGGCCCCTGCCTTAACAGCAGGAGCCTTGAAAGCTATATCACAAGCCGAAAATTACTTCTCGATCTTGGAAACAACGCCGGAACCAACAGTGTGGCCGCCTTCGCGGATAGCGAAACGCATGCCTTCTTCCATGGCAACCGGGGTGATCAGCTCAACGTGCATATCAACGTTGTCGCCGGGCATGCACATCTCAGTGCCTTCGGGCAGGGTGATGATGCCGGTAACGTCGGTGGTACGGAAGTAGAACTGAGGACGATAGTTGTTGAAGAACGGGGTATGACGGCCGCCTTCTTCCTTCTTCAGGACGTAAACATGGCCATCGAAAGTGGTGTGGGGATGAACAGAGCCGGGAACAGCCAGAACCTGGCCACGCTCGATCTGGTCACGGTCAACACCACGCAGCAGAGCGCCGATGTTGTCGCCAGCCTGAGCGAACTCGAGGCTCTTGCGGAACATTTCCAGACCAGTGATGGTGGTGGTCATCTTCTCTTCCTTCAGACCAACGATTTCCATCTGATCGCCGACATGAGCAGTACCACGCTCAACACGACCGGTAGCAACGGTGCCACGGCCGGAGATGGTCATAACGTCCTCAACGGGCATCAGGAACGGCTTATCAGCAGCACGGTCCGGAGTCGGGATGTAGTTGTCAACAGCGTCCATCAGCTCCCAAATGCACTTGTACTCAGGTGCGTTGGGATCGGTAGAAGTGCTCTCCAGAGCCTTCAGAGCGGAACCACGGATGATCGGGGTGTTGTCGCCGTCGAAATCCTGGCTGTCCAGCAGCTCGCGGACTTCCATTTCGACCAGGTCGAGCAGCTCTTCGTCGTCAACCATATCGCACTTGTTCAGGAACACAACGATCTTGGGCACGCCAACCTGACGAGCCAGCAGGATGTGCTCACGGGTCTGCGGCATCGGGCCATCGGTTGCAGCAACAACCAGGATAGCGCCGTCCATCTGAGCAGCACCGGTGATCATGTTCTTGATGTAGTCAGCATGGCCCGGGCAGTCAACGTGGGCATAGTGACGCTTCTCGGTGTGGTACTCAACGTGAGCGGTGTTGATCGTGATACCACGAGCCTTCTCTTCAGGAGCCTTATCGATGCTGGAGTAATCCATGAAATCGGCATCGCCCTTCAGAGCCAGGGTCTTGGTGATAGCGGCAGTCAGAGTGGTCTTGCCGTGGTCAACGTGACCGATGGTACCGATGTTGACATGCTCCAAAGAGCGGTCAAATTTTTCCTTTTCAGCCATTGGAAGTATCCTCCTTTAATTCAAACAGATAAAATAGCCTGTTGTAAGGCTATCATACTAGATTTTTCAAGAAAAATCAAGTATTTTGCGCGAATTTGTGCAGAATCAGCCCTTATTGCGCTCGGTCATGATCTTATCTGCAACACTCTTGGGAACCTGCTGGTAATCAGCCGGCTCCATGGAGTACTGGCCACGGCCCTGGGTCTTGGAACGCAGGTCAGTAGCGTAACCGAACATCTCGGACAGAGGAACCATAGCGGTGACACGGGCAGTGCCATCGGTGGATTCCTGGTTCTGGATCGCGCCGCGGCGGCTGTTCAAGTCGCCAATGACGTTGCCCATATACTCGTCAGGAACAACAACGTCAACCTTCATGATGGGCTCCATAATGACGGGATCAGCCTTCTTCATAGCATCCTTGAATGCCATGGAGCCGGCGATGGAGAACGCCATTTCAGAGGAGTCAACTTCATGATAGGAGCCATCCCACAGAGTGACCTTGACATCCACGACGGGATAGCCAGCCAGAATGCCGGACTTCATCGCGCCCTGGATACCGTTGTCAACAGCGGGGATGTATTCCTTCGGGATAGCGCCGCCAACAATACCGTTGACGAACTCATAACCCTTACCCGGGTTGGGCTCAATCTTGATCTTAACGTGACCATACTGGCCCTTACCACCGGACTGACGTGCGTACTTGGTTTCCTGGTTAGCATCCTTGCGGATGGTTTCACGGTAGGCAACCTGAGGTGCGCCAACGTTAGCTTCGACCTTAAACTCGCGGAGCAGACGGTCCACGATGATTTCCAGGTGGAGCTCGCCCATGCCGGCGATGATGGTCTGACCGGTTTCTTCATCGGTCCAGGTACGGAAAGTCGGGTCCTCTTCAGCCAGCTTAGACAGGGCAATACCCATCTTCTCGCTGCCAGCCTTGGTCTTGGGCTCAATGGCAACGCGGATAACCGGCTCGGGGAAGTTCATGGACTCGAGGATGATGGGATGCTTCTCATCGCACAGGGTATCACCAGTGGTGGTGTTCTTCAGACCAACAGCAGCGGCGATATCGCCAGCGTAGCAGATGTCGATATCCTTACGGTTGTTTGCATGCATCTGCAGGATACGGCCGATACGCTCGTCCTGATCCTTAACAGAGTTGTAAACAGTGGTGCCAGCCTCAACGGTACCAGAGTACACGCGGAAGAAGCACAGCTTACCGACATACGGGTCAGTCATAATCTTGAATGCCAGTGCAGAGAACGGCTGATCATCGGAAGAAGCGCGATCTTCTTCCTCGCCAGTCTCCGGGTTGGTGCCCTTGATGGCCTCAACGTCGGTCGGAGCGGGCATATAATCAACGATTGCATCCAACAGTTTCTGAACGCCACGGTTCTTGTAAGAAGAGCCGCAGACAACAGGAACGATCTCGTTGGAAATAGTAGCCTTACGCAGAGCAGCCTTGATTTCTCCCTTGGTCAGCTCTTCGCCTTCCAGGTACTTCATCATCAGCTCTTCGTCGGTCTCAGCAACAGCTTCGATCAGCTTGTCATGATATTCCTGAGCCTGTTCTTTCAGGTCTTCAGGAATTTCCTCAACGCGCACATCATTGCCCATATCATCATAGTAGATATCGGCTTTCATGTCGATCAGATCAATGATGCCGCGGAAAGTGTCTTCCTGGCCGACAGGCAGCTGGATAGGCACACCGTTGGCATGCAGACGATCATGCATCATCTGTACGCAGCGGAAGAAGTCAGCACCCATGGTATCCATCTTGTTGACGTAAACCATGCGGGGAACCTTGTACTCGTCAGCCTGGCGCCAAACGGTTTCAGACTGAGGCTCAACGCCACCCTTTGCGGCCAGAACGGTAACAGAGCCGTCCAGAACACGCAGAGAACGCTGAACTTCAACAGTAAAGTCAACGTGGCCCGGGGTGTCGATGATGTTGATACGATGACGGTTCTTTTTGAACAGAGCCGGATCGTGCTGGGTCTCGGTGTGGCTCCAGTAGCAGGTGGTTGCAGCGGAAGTGATGGTGATACCACGTTCCTGTTCCTGCTCCATCCAGTCCATCGTGGCAGCGCCGTCATGAACTTCGCCGATCTTATGGTTAATACCGGTGTAGTACAGAATGCGCTCGGTGGTGGTGGTCTTGCCTGCGTCGATGTGGGCCATGATACCGATATTTCGGGTCATTTGCAGGGATACGTCTCTCGGCGTTGCCATGGCTTAAACCTCCTCAGTAAGCAGATCAATAACGGTAATGCGCGAAAGCCTTGTTGGCTTCTGCCATCTTGTGGGTATCTTCGCGCTTCTTGACGGCGCCGCCAACGTTGTTGGTAGCGTCGATGATCTCGGCGGCCAGGCGAGCGGACATGGTCTTTTCACCACGGCTGCGGCTGTACAGAGTCAGCCAGCGCAGGCCGAGGGTCTCGCGGCGGGCGGGGCTGACCTCCAGGGGAACCTGGTAGGTGGAGCCGCCGACACGGCGGGCCTTAACTTCGAGGCTGGGCATGATGTTTTCCATGGCCTTCTCGAACATTTCGAGAGGATCGTTGCCGGTCTTCTCTTTGACAGTCTCAAAAGCTTCGTAAACGATCTTCTGAGCGACGCCCTTCTTGCCATCCAGCATGATGCTGTTGACCAGACGGGTGACGAGCTTGGAATTGTAAATAGGATCAGCCAGAACTTCGCGCTTTGCGATTTTACCTCTTCTGGGCATCTTTCTTCCCTCCTTCACATTAATGATATCATCGGTACTCGAAAGTTAAAGAAAACTCCCGTTATGCCACAAAAGGGTCAGCTGACCATTTTATGGCGAAAAGATGTTTCCTTACTTCTTGGCACCGGCCTTGGGACGCTTTGCGCCGTATTTGCTGCGAGCCTGGTTACGGTTTGCAACACCCTGAGTATCCAGAGTACCACGGATGATGTGGTAACGGACACCGGGCAGGTCCTTAACACGACCGCCACGGATCAGGACAACGCTGTGCTCCTGCAGGTTATGGCCGATACCAGGAATGTAGGAGGTGACCTCGATACCATTCGTCAGGCGGACACGGGCAACTTTACGCAGAGCAGAGTTGGGCTTTTTGGGGGTCATGGTACGAACAGCGGTGCAAACACCACGCTTCTGGGGGCTGTTCATGGTGGTGTACTGCTTCTTCTGGGAGTTGTAGCTCTTCTGAAGGGCAGGAGCAGTGCTCTTGGTTACCAGGACCTCACGGCCTTTGCGTACGAGCTGGTTAAAAGTAGGCATTTCTTTTCTCCTTTCTTGATTATTCCGCGCAGTTTTTGCGGGGGTTGTGCTTCCATTTTGGCCGCACTTGACCCCTTAACTCACGCATTTATTATAATAGCGGATAAACCACGCTCTGTCAAGAGTATTCACAAAAAATATTTCAAATAATCGTGCAAGATGCTGATTTTCTGCACTGGGGGTTCTAAGGCAATACCGCACAATTCCCGCCTAACGGCTCAAGCACCGCTCCGGCGGCTG
>ERZ791740.1117-NODE-1117-length-16127-cov-6.104654_pt1 | contig 16127 bp, 9 predicted proteins | sample MGYA00510041_ERZ791740 | MGnify/ENA primary metagenome ERZ791740 (study PRJEB30046, sample SAMN00791959) | human gut metagenome | study: EMG produced TPA metagenomics assembly of the A metagenome-wide association study of gut microbiota in type 2...
CTATCTCAATCATTGGCTTTGGCTTAAACTGGCTTTCCTCACTTATTCTTGTTCCAAATCCACCGGCTAATAATACTACTTTCATTTATTCCTCCGCATTATGTATAAAACTCTCATATATGATGTGAAGTCGTTTAAATGTTACTATCCCCCTTTGCCTCAAAAAATATGTTTTACTTATGACAATAACTAACAACATCTCATGTATGATATTTAATAAATTAAACATTCATTAATATTCTATCATATATTAATGGTCTAATCTAGAAAATTATATGCACACAAAATATAATTGTCAAGTTGCTATACTAGTTATTAAAAAAAATACAATAAGCATGTTACTGTTTACATGTCAACAAATCCATATAACAATGATGGTGGGGTGGACAGATGAAATTAATTCTCTATCTGTCCACCATTATTACTTTATTATATTTACCTGAACCTATCTCCTCTTCTATAGCCAAACATTCTCATAACACTGCTGAATCTGAATTTCCTTCCTGAACAAAAGTCAGAATTGCCTGAATCACCATAGACTTTCCAATTGAATTTCCACCTGCAAACAATGTCAGATTGTTTAGTGTAATTTCTGAATCACGGGATACTTGAAAAGCAACTACTATCACTTTCAAAAGATACTAAGTCATCTCCCATTCTCTGCTCTCTCCCTCTGCCACCTTGCCTCATCACAATACACATCATACAATCTGTAATATATATCTGCTGCCTTAGTGTATCTTGTGCTTAAGTAATCTGCATTCTCTTTATATCTTTCTGCCATATTCTTTTCTTCTCTTCCCTGCGTAGGTGTATATATTCCACGACCATAATATATTGCATTTACATATTGATCTATCATATCTTCATCTGCATATTCTTCCAGCATCTCTCTTACAGCCTCACATGGATAATATCCATCTTCACCAGCTGGTGAATTTGCCAGAAGTCTTCCCATATGATAACTAAAGCGGTCTATCTGCCCGTTCTTTTTAAGCAGTTCCCTAAAATGTTCTATCCATTCTTTGATTTCTGTAGTATCCACTTTTCCACACTTTTCTGCCGGACAGAATTTTGTCTTTTTATATATATGATATACCGCTTCTATGTATCTGTTTTTCTCCTCATTCTCCTCTTTATTTTGCTCTTTTGGTAACATTTCAGCATTATCTGTTGTAGCAGCCTCTGTTATTTTTTCATATTCTTCAATTTCTTTACTTTCCTTATTACCTACATTCCCATTCACTCTATCTTTTTTAAACAGCAAAGATACAAGTTCTGCATAAGCCTCTGGTGATGCTTTCATACTCTTCTGAAATGCTTTCATATCATTCCACTTAAGTACACCTGAGTATCTTATTTCTATAGAAGCAAGTACATTACATTTTTCATCATCATCCATATACTCATCCTGTAGGATTGAAATTAGTTTCTTAAGGTAGTATGGCAGCTCTGATACGTTCTTTATATTTTCCATATCTTTTATTTCTATGAAATAGTCATATATCTGTGTTTTCGTAAAATCCTTTTCTCTCACTACACCATACAACATCATAAGATACACTTCAACAGTTCCATATTTCCTACATTCTTTAAGCGCCCATATATATTTATCTGTCATATAGCCTTCTGCATTTTCCCAGAACATATGCTTAATGTGTTCTGGGGCATCATTAATCTTTGGTATATTTTCGCCCGAAAAGCATGATTCCAGTCTATATATCTGTACTATAAATTCATCATCCAGCTTTATTTTATCCTGCAATTTACTGATATGTGAATATATATCAACACCCCTAACGGCAAGTTCACGGCAGTAGTCTATTGCCATCAGTTTTCTATGCTCCTGTGCTTTATACAAAATTAACAGTATATTTTCATCATAGTCATCGCTAAAATAGATGCCAAGCCAGCTTCCAAGTGTTGTCCACTTTTCTTTTGCACATATGGATGCAAGCCTGGCTATGCTAAAGTTTTTCTGTCTGAATTCTTCAATCTTAGTCTTTATGAGCTGCTCTGATGCTTTTTTATTTTCATTTCTTCTGTTATCCTCACCATAAGGTACTGGATTAAGCAAAATACCGTTATTTTCCTGTATAAACAGATATTCGTATTCATATTCGGGTTCTTCTGTATGTATTTCATCAAGAAGCTTCTCATACTGTTTTATGACATTTTCCGGAAGTGCCCATTCTGCAGTATTAAAGTATCTGTTATTATATATTTTATTTCTCAGATGATTTTTAATATATATTCTTTCTTCATCTGACATCTGTGTCACTTCATATAACATATTATCAATCAAACTGTCCTTGTTTATATCTGGTATATCTTCCACTATATCAAGTAATGCCTCCCAGCGCTCCGGCTTAAAGTTTGCTTCTTTTATAAGAAGCTTCGTATACTGTTTCATCGTATCTTTTAAATCTGACAGTAAAACGCTTTCCGTTGTCACGTACTCTCTATAATGTGGCTTTATTATACTTCCTATTATACTGCTGTTGCCTGACGGCAATGCTTTATATACGTGATTCCATCCATTTTTATCATATGTAAGTGCCATCTTTGCTGCACCAGCCTTTTCATCAACCGTTCTGAATGCTGACAGATTAATCCAGCTGCATATCACCTTCTTTATTGAATCCTTAGGCGAATTAGACTGATACTTGTAACACATATCATCTACACGCAGCAGCCATTCAAACGCTTTTTTAGCATATTTTCTCTGGACAAGCAACGTATCAACTCCCCATAATATATCTATGTATGAATTTCTTTCAAACATTATATTATCACTCTGATTTGCAAAAAGGCTTAACAAACCTGTAGGATTACTCCACTCATTTTCAAGTCTTTTAAGAATAACTGATGGTGACAATTCGCATAATTCTGTAAAGAATTTTGATATGTATTTCCACTGCTTCTCATCATTTACATGTGCTATTATTTCCGTAACGATAGTATCCATTATTTTCTGTGAACGCCAATTATCCTTAATGCAGCCTTTCATAAGAAGTGCGTTAAGCATGCCTTTTCTTATATTTCCTGACCAGAACAGCTTTTCCCCTTTGTATTGAGCCTCGAATTTTTCTACATATGAATATGTAAAAAGTGATTCTGTCTCAACCATTACATCTACACATACTTTTGTAAAAGTTTTCCAGATTTTACTATCTGTTGATATATCAAGATATTCCCATGTATTCTGCACGCTTGCCAGATAATATTCTCTTTCGCTTCCATTTTTCACTATGTGTACAAAAGGTTCTTCATCATATGAATATTTTCTTACCTGTTTGATGAACTCATTATATTCAAGTTTACTAAGCTCTTCTATAACTGCCTTATCCCCCTCCGCACCCGTCCATTGTCCTACTAACATACAAGTAATTTTAACATTGTCTGACAATCCGTTAATCCATTTCGGCTTTTTTAAGAATGCGCCATTAAATATTTTTCTTTTCATTGGTATATATAATCCATGTGTTTCACTCACCAATGCATCTGCTTCACTTACATCCATTCCAGCACGTACAAGCGCAAGTTTTAGTGTTGAATATGTTCTTGGGCGCAGTACTATTTCCTTATCTGAAAATGATGGCAGCCCATCTGTAAATATAAATATATTGGTATTATTTTCTATTACAACTATCTCTTCCGCATAAAACCAGGGTATATATATATTTCCCGTCTCACCTATTGCCGTTAACTTATCCCAGTCTTCCTTACTTTTTACAACGAATATTGGACGTTTTTCTTCTGTTTTCCACAGTTCATTAACGACACAATATATCGCCTCTTCCATGCATCTGGCTCTTATATATATTTTTTCATTATTTTTTTGTTCATTAAATTTATTTATAAAATCATCATCATCTATATCAAAAAAATCTATTCCAATCTTAGGATTAACTGTTTTTCTTTTTAACTGGATATCAAGCTCATCCGTTGAATATACAGACATGCTGTTTTCTGCATATATCCTCATCTGATTACTTATATTTTCAAGCTTCTGGATAATCTGCCCACTTACTTTCTTTTGTTCTTCTCTCCAGTCACTCTGAAAGTATCTATCATATTTATCTGGTGCAGCTTCAACAAGCTCATACAACACAGCATTTAATATTCTGTCAGCATACAGATATGCTTCCTCATGAGGTATCTCGTATGCACTCATAAGATTGGTAAGTCCGTTACTAAGTCTTGATTTAAGTGTATATCCTGAATCTTTTGCAAGCTCTGCTGCCAATGCTTCCAGATTTTTTTCACATAAAATGTCAGCTATATCATCTATTATCTTATCTGCATCTGATTCATGTTCGATAAAAAATCTACTGTTGTCAACAAGCAGTTTTTTAAGTGTCTTTTTATCTTTTATTTTTCCTAAGAATTTCTTTCCAGCATCCACCAGATAATTTACCGCATTATTTTTAACTATTTCTTCAAGTAATTCGTCTACAACCATATGCTCCCTCCAACTATCCCGTTATCAGTTTATTTTTTTCTTTATATTCCTATCTTTCTATTTTCTATTTTATTATAAGTCCATCAAGGTTTATATATTTATCCTATATATTTTTTATATTTTTTATTTATTATGTATTGACATTTTAAATCACACATTATATAGTATAACTATACTTAATTAAGTCTTGAATGTGCATTATACGCTTATATTAAAGTTCTATATTACGCATTTCTTATGTATCACACTGGATTCAGTACAGCATTTTATAATCAGATTTTACCCATATATACACAACAAGGCATGATTCTATATTATGATCATTTTATCATATGATGTACCTGATGTAACAACTCACTTGTTATATATTTGACCACATGTTAAAATATATATGATTTCATAGCAGAATTGCCTGTTGTTAATTTTACTTATTGAATAAATGAAATTTTAAGGAGATTTTGCTTATGAAAATTAACGATAAAGATAATAATTATTACAACAAAAACACTGATAACAATATAATTATTAAAAATGATAGTAGCTCCTCTACTACAACCAAACGATATAGTGATAACGTATTTTGTCTATTATATTCAGATAAGAAGAATTTACTGGATTTATACAATGCCCTGAATAACTCATCTCATACAGACACTGATAATCTTAGCATAACAACGCTAAAAGGTGGCGTGTATATGAAGTATAAGAATGATGCCTCATTTGTATTCAGCTATGAGTTATATATGTTTGAACAGCAGTCATCACTTAATTTTAATATGCCATTAAGGTTCTTACACTATGGCTCAGAAGTATACAGGAATATATTTCCTAATAATATGCTTCATAAAAGAAGTATGCTTAAGATTCCAACTCCACATTTTATTACATTCTATAATGGAAGAGAACGTATGAAAGAGCGTATTAAAATTCTTAAACTGTCAGATATGTTTGAACATCCTACAAAGCATCCAGAGCTTGAGTTAATCGTTACGGTTATTAATCTTAATCCTGCTGAAGATGCAACTGATATTATACATAGCACTACTGATGACAACTTTTTTGATAATAATATCAGACCAGCCATAAACGGATTATTCACGGATAACATATTAAACCGCTGCAAGTCACTCAGAGATTATATGACTTTTGTCACCAAAGTACGTAATAAAATGGATTTATCCGGTCTGGATGTCAGGACATCAGTTATCGAAGCTGTAGATGAATGTATCAAAGAGGATATTCTATCAGATTTCTTTATAAAGCATAGAGAAGAGGTGATTGATGTGAGTATATTTGAATACGATGAAGAAGGCGTTATGGAGATTCTACGTGAAGAAGCCCGCACTGCTGGACTTGAAGAAGGACGTGCTGCTGGACTTGAGGAAGGACGTTCCGCTGGGCTTGAAGAAGGACGTATAACCGCAGCTATCGATGCCATTAAAAATATCATGACAAAGCTTGGCAAATCTGCTGATGAAGCTATGGACATACTTGATATTGATATTGATAAAAGAGAGGCCATTAAAAAAAAGCTGCAATAGTTATTTACCCGATTAAATATTAAACAATAAGTGGGGCGTAAACATTAAGAACATATTTCTTAATGCTTCGCCCCACTTATGTACTTTATCTGACAAACTCACAACTGTTATATTTTATATCTTCCTAGAACTGGTTATCTTTAAAGAATTCCCGCTTTCTTTCAATCATCTCATCTATTCTGCTGATATAATTCCTTACATCCTTGACATTCTCTATTCTCTCAATCCTTACTGAATGATTATCATCCGACTCATTATGGAAAACAACCTTGCTGCTTGCTCCGGCTCCACATGCTATTATGGTCTGTTTTTCCTCCATAATAAGTATGTTATATATACACTCCTTACCTTCCTTTGAATATCCCACATTTTCAAAGTTTCCAGCCATATTCTTCTGTCTGTACATATAATATGGTTCCATATCAAGCTTTTTTGCTGTTTCCTCTGTCATTCTTATGATCTCATCCGTATTTTTTGTTGACAGCTGCTTGTACTTATCTCTCCATATATTAAGCGCGGCTGCTCTCTTTATGGCAAGTGAATGTACTGTAAGACTTTCTGGATCCATAGCCTGTATCTCGCTAAGTGTATGCTTTACTTCGTCAACATCCTCACCGACAAGACCAAGTATTATATCCATATTAATATTATCAAAGCCTTCTTCTCTTGCCATATTGTATACATTCTTTATCTGTTCTACAGTATGCTTCCTGCCTATCAGGTCAAGCGTTTTCTGATTCATCGTCTGTGGATTGATAGAGATTCTTCCAACATTATGTTTCTTAAGCACCTTAAGCTTATCAAGTGTTATGCTATCTGGACGACCTGCTTCTACTGTGAATTCATGGCATCCATCTATATCAAACAGTCTTTTAAGCTCCGTTATCAGTCTGTCAAGCTGCACTGCACTAAGTGTTGTTGGTGTACCACCACCAAAATATACTGTATCAAGTCTTCTCCCCTTCATAGCTTCCGATACAAAGGTCATTTCCTTGATGAGTGCATCAAGATAACTGTCAACGTAATCTTTATAGGCTCCAAGTGCATATGATGAAAATGAACAATACAAGCATATACTTGGACAGAATGGAATTCCTATATACAGACTATAACCATTTTTATAGTCTATACGATTTAATATATCCATTTCTTTTCTGGCTACCTTAAGTGCAAGTTCTGCCTTCTGTCCGCTTGCCTTATGCTTATCCATAAAATATCTTTTTATTGTTTCTTCGCTTTCACCATCTTCAAGCATCATATATGCTATCTTACTTGGACGCACTCCAGTAAGATATCCCCATGGAAGTGTCTTTCCGGTCTTTTTACTAAGATACTCATACAGATATGACTTGAACTTATCATGCATCTGGCTTTTGTTAAGCCCTGTAACATCTGGTACCTTTATGTCTATAATCGTATCAATAATATCCACTGATGTATATTTTGAATCGTCTTCTATACCGTCTTTATGATTATCTTTTAGATTCTCTTCTGTACTGTCTTTATGATTATCTTTCAGATTATTTCTTGAATTATCGCTTTCTTTATATGCTGTAACCTCTGTTCTTGGATAGAATGAACGCACCAGCACTATGGCATCATCATAAAATCTATTATCGTCTATTTTAATATATATCATCATTATTCCTCTCTATATACAGCTTCCCAAAAAAACACCACCTGCACACAATATTAAATATTCTGTCTAGTCTATATATACATAAAATATAAAATTTATAAATCGATTCCAAATTAAAATTTTAATTCACCAGAAACGGATTATTCACTCTTTCATAACCAACACTTGTGCCTTCTCCGTGTCCCGGATATACCTTCGTATCATCAGGAAGTACCATTACTTTTTCTTTTATTGAACGCACTATTTCACTCATGCTACCTCCAGGAAAATCCGTTCTTCCAACTGAGCCACAGAATAATGTATCTCCTGAAAAAAGCACTCCTATTTCTCTTATATAATAACAGCTTCCACCTTCTGTATGTCCCGGAGTATGAAGTGCTTCTATATCAAAGCCTGCAAGTTTAAGTATTTCGCCATCTTTATGCCATACATCTGCTTTTACTGAAAGCTTAAGCCCATATGCTTCACCAAGATTAATATGTGGCTGTTCAAGTGTATTCTTCTCATCACATGATGCATATAGTTTAACATCATATTTATCTCTTACGGCATCTGCTGCCATAATATGGTCAAAATGTCCATGTGTTAACAATATTCCCTTAAGGCTGCATCCTGATTCATCTATCATTCTGCTTATCTCATCCTGGCTGTCTGCTGGATCTATAAGAACACACTCTTTAATATCCATATTACATAACAGATAGCAGTTAGTGCCTACCATTCCTAATATTCTTGAATCTATTTTATACATAATTTTTCCTTTTCTTTATATTATTATTTTTAATATTTGCCACCGATTGATGCATACATTCGGACCCATTGCTTCGCAATTTATAAGAATCTATATATCATCGTAATATCATTATATGCTATCAAAAAGCCGTTATCAAGAATAATCCCGACAACGGCTCTAAACTGTAACATTTATATGCTATATTTTACACATTATATTTGTTATTTACATTCTCTATTGCTATATCCACTACACACAAGCTTCTGCATTATCTAAATTCAGATAATACCTTTTCTGCCGGTACTTGTCTTTATCAGCCCGTAGCTCTCTCAATATCTGTGACACCATCTATTTTTCTTAGCTTGTCGATAAGTCTGTTAAGCTCTTCCTTACCTGATACCACAAATCCTAAGTTAATAGTTGCAATATTCTTCTTGTTTACACGGCTGTTCATGAATCTTACATCTATGTTAGCTTCTGTAAACAATCTTGATATATCAACAATAAGACCTTTTCTGTTACCTGCAAATATGTTAATCTCGGCACTGTATTTTTCATCTTTGTTCTCTGTCTGTTCCCACTCTGCTTCTATGAGTCTTGCACGCTCACTTGCCGGGAAGTTTAGTATGTTGATACAGTCTGTTCTGTGGATTGAGATACCTCTTCCTCTTGTAACAAAACCTACTATTTCATCACCTGGAACAGGATTACAGCATCTTGAAAATCTGACAGCAACATCGTGGATTCCTTTAACAACGATTCCACCCTTGCCCTTTTTATTGTCCTTCTCCTTTTCCTTGCTTTCACTTGCTGCTATCTGTTCAAGTGCCTGCTTGTCTGTAATCTCAGACTTCTTTGTCTTTAAGTATTCTTCATTAAGCTTATTGACTATCTGCCCTTCTTTTAAAGCTCCATGTCCAACGGCAGCCATAATAGAATCCCAGTCCTTATAGCCATATTTTCTTAAGGCCTTTTCTACGAATTCAGGCTTATTTATCTCTGAAAGAACTATGCCCTTTCCTTTACAATAGTTGGATATAAGCTCCTTACCCTTTATTATATTGTCTTCCTTAAGCTCCTGCTTAAACCACTGGTTGATCTTGTTACGTGCCTGTGTGGACTTAACCATAGATAACCAGTCACGGCTTGGTCCTTTTGAGTTCTGTGAAGTTATAATCTCGATTCTGTCACCATTTTTTATCTCATAATCAATATTAACAAGCTTTCCGTTAACTCTTGCACCTACCATCTTATTGCCTACAGCACTATGAATACTGTAAGCAAAGTCTATAGGGTTAGAACCTGCCGGAAGTGTCTTTACATCTCCTGTAGGTGTGAAACAGTATACCGAATCAGAAAACAGATTAAGGTCATTCTTAATAGATGATAAGAATTCTTTATTGTCTGACATATCTCTCTGCCATTCAAGTATCTGTCTTAACCAGCTAAGCTTAGCCTCTTCACTCTTGTTTGTCTCACCTGTTTTGCCTTCTTTATACTTCCAGTGAGCTGCAATACCATATTCTGCTATTCTATGCATTTCATATGTTCTTATCTGTACTTCAAAAGGCTGGCCATTGGATGCTATAAGTGTTGTATGAAGTGACTGATACATGTTAGGCTTAGGCATAGCTATATAATCCTTGAATCTTCCTGGAATAGGCTTGTACATCTCATGTATTACACCTAAAGCCGCATAACAGTCTTTAACTGTATCAACCTTAATACGCACTGCAAATATGTCATATATCTGATCAAGTGTCTTATTCTGGTTAACCATCTTTCGATAGATTGAGAAGAAATGCTTAACTCTTCCATCTATCTCTGCTTCTATGCCGGCATTGCTTATATGCATACCGACTTCCTTTATTATACTCTTTATAAATGCTTCTCTACCCGGTCTGTTGATATCCACCTGCTTTACAAGGTCATTGTAAGTATCAGGCATAAGATATTTCATGGAAAGATCATCTAATTCTACCTTAATCTTAGATATACCAAGCCTATGTGCTATAGGAGCATATATATCCATAGTCTCTCTGGACTTTTCCACCTGCTTTGCTGGTGACTGGTACTGCATTGTACGCATATTGTGAAGTCTGTCGGCAAGCTTTATAAGGATAACTCTTATATCCTTAGCCATAGCAAGAAACATTTTTCTTAAGTTTTCTGCCTGCACTTCTATCTTGTCATGCTGATAGTTAAGCTGTGTAAGCTTTGTAACACCATCTACTAAAAGTGCAACCTCATCGCCGAATTCTTTTGCCACATCTTCACTTGTCATAACAGTATCTTCAACAACATCATGTAAAAGACCAGCTATAATAGACTCTTTATCAAGCTCAAGCTCTGCTAATATAATAGCAACACAAAGTGGATGTATAATATATGGCTCACCTGACTTTCTAAACTGGCCTTCATGAGCCTTTTTTGCAACCTTATATGCACGTTCTATATCTGAAAGGTCAGATGATGGATGGTACATTTTAACTTTTTCTATAAGGTCATTATAAAGCTCCTCCGGGCTTGTAAAATCCGCCGGCGTATCCACTGATTTTTCTACTTCGCTTGTCTTAATATTCTTATTTCCTGCTAATTCTATATTGCTCTCTGGCATATAATCTCTCCCCCTCGTGTATCTATAATCCGGGTGCACAGCCTGTATATGACTGTTTTATTATATTATAATTTACTCGTTCGATAATGGTTATAATTATACCTCAGCGTATAACTTTTCCATAAATTCTCTTGTTGCCACTGCATTTTCCGGAACAGTATTCTCAAGTGTACAATGAACATATGGCTTATGTTCCTTGATTTTCTTAAGCAATAGTGGATAATTAAGTCCACCTGTTCCTGCTGCTATTGACTTAAGCTCATCATTCTCAACTACATAATCCTTGCAGTGGACTACTGCGATATCTTTTAATAACAGGTCAAATGCCTTTCCTATAATCTCATCCTGTTTATCAATGTTTCCTGTATAAAGAAGGTTAACAGGGTCAAATATAATCTGAAGGTTTGGAGAATCTATAGCATCAAGCACCTTTCTTGCCCTCTCAACTGTGTTGACTATATGCTTCCATACAGGCTCTATAGCTACTATAACGCCAAACTGTTCTGCATATTTAACTATAGGTCTTAGGTTATCTATAAAACACTGAAGTGCCTCATCTGAATGATTCGCTGGTTCATACTTGTACTCTTCATTGACAGCACCTGTCTCTGTTCCAACAACTCCACATCCAAGTATACTTGCAAATCTTATATGTGCTTTATACTTCTCGACTATCTCCTTATGCTTTTCAGGATTAGGATTGCAAAGATTAAGATAGCATCCAAGAACTGCCACATCAACCTTATTCTCTGCACATAACTCCTTAATATACATAGCAAGTCCAGGTGTCATAGTCTCAACTCCCGGCTTAAACTCCTTTATAGACTTTGAAAGTGCTATATGCATACAATGAAATCCCTGCTTATGTATGTTAGGGATAAGCTCATCAAGTGGTGCATATGCAACATCATGTGCTCTGATACCTATTCTCATAATAATCCTCCATTCTTGCGTGCGAAAAATCTTATTTTCACACTAATCCTCTTTTCTACGCTCATTTATCACTAAACTTCTTTTCTGTGCGTGTTTAATCTTGAATATTTTATATGTCTTACTATATTCATACATCATGCTATTTAAAATCTACAGATTTATTTCAGTTTAACATATCAATGCCCAAATGTCACTTATAAGTTCAATTTAAGCTTGAAATATAAGCTCTATTTAAACTTTGACCTGATACAAAAGCCCCTGTAATGATAATAATTACTCAATAATAAATAAATACTACCATTACAGAGGCTCTCTTATTTTATATCATCTATTGATATACTAGATTGTACGATTAATTATAACATAATCAATTTAGAAACTCATATCATTCTTACTTATAGCATTATAAAATGTAGTCAGTGGTATAAAGCTCTGTGCAAAGCTTTTTCCTGAATCACCCTTACATATAACTGCATCGTCTGTTATTGTCTTTATACCTACTGCTCCACCAGATGCTTCATTTATAGTTTTTCTGAATGTTTTAAGTCCGTACTTCAAATATGAGGCATCTCCTGTAAGCTCATAAGCTATCGCAAGTGACTCAAGTAGAAGTGTGTTGTTACCATTTCTTGCAAGACTAGGAAGTTCCTTATAGTAGAACAGTCCGTTATCCATATAGCAGTTCTCTACAAGATCATCCACCGCATGTATTAACATCTGTTTTACATCCTCTCTTGGGAATACTCTGTAGTATCTCATAACACTTCCGACTGCAACTGATATCATGAAACCTACTCTTATTGCTGTATTATCTGTGTATGGTGATAACCAGTCTCCATATTCTTCTTCCCATTTCTTGAAGCTGTCTATAATCCAGTCGCATTTAGTAAGCCACTTCTTATCATTAGTTTCTACATAAAGCGCTATAAGTGTACGAAGTGCCCAGCCTGTTTCCCTTGCATTGGCTTCACCTGGCACCTGATACATCGGAGTTTCAAGAAGTCTTAAGACATTTTCACCGATTCCAACAGCTGTCTCATATCCTCTCTCATCTCCTGTAAAATGATAATAATCAAGAAGACCTTCAACCCATTCATGTGAGCATACCATAACACCATTCTTACAATGCCCTGCTGTATGCTCCCATTGTCCACCGATTCTTAAAGGATTGCTGCTATAGTGGCATACATCAACATCCATCCAATGTTTTGCTGCTACTATCAGATAATCAAGGAATCTTCTTACTCCTGTTCTTGCATACATAAGTGCGCAGGCATGCGGATAGTCATATTCATTGTTGCTCCAGACCGGCTTTCCGCCACCTCTTCCCTGGACTGTGTAGCCCATATCTACTGTATCACCCCAGTTAAGCATACCATAGCATCTTGAATGTCCATCTGCTTTTGCCATAAGTGCTATTTCCACATCTTCATCATATTTATCAGGAAATACATCAAGCATTGCACCAGACTCTTTAAATATCTGAGGTGCTATATATGGTCTGTCTGGCATCTGATATATAAGACTTCTGTTATCTATCTCCCATATATGAGTTTCTGGACTATGCCAGTGTATAAGGAAGTTCTGTTCTTTTGCCATACCTGACTGCATAGTTATCTCACCTACGCCCTCTGGCACAAGCATGACCGCTACACCCTCTGCACATGACTTGATTGCCTTAGGATAATTCTGCTGTGCCTGATGCACTGTTACGCAAAATCCATCATCAGCATCTGTATAGTCAGCCATAAATGTTCCATATAACACTTCTGCATAATGTTCATTAGCCTCTTTTATGAGATAACTGTCATCTATCGTCTCATTTACTTCTTCTCCATTCTTACCTATGATAAAGCTTGTCTTATAGTTTGAAGTGGCAACCATAGTTCTGATATCTGAAACAGGAGCCCTGTGTTCTATCATATCAAGTTCTCCTATTCCTCTTGTCATAAATATAGGTCCATTGTTATTAGAATTGTCTGTAAGAATATCCCCACATCCAGTTGAATCGTTGCCAGATGCCATATCTATATGTACAAGCTTATCTGTTATTCTGCTGTCCTTTGATTTCTTAATATAAAATACAAGTGATTTTATATTAAGTTCTTCGTCTGATGTATTGATTATTCTATATGATATGTTTACCCATGGTTTTCCTGCATAGGCTGTGATTCGTATCTCAGACTCTATATTCTTATTTTTTATACCTTTTTTATCTTCTTTATCTATAGAAGCGGTATTTCCATCTTTATCAGCCTCAACAACATTATAAGCCTTAGCTGAAAGTGTTACCTCTACAGGACCTGGCTTTACTACACGCCACTCTCCTATAGACATCTTATAATCATTTCCTTCTCTATCCTTTAGAACCGGTCCTTCAAAGTTCTCTTCGGTATATATCTTTCTTCCATCAACTAACCTTGTAAATATACTTTCAGAGTTATCAGATACATCAAACTCTAATTCACCACTGTTTACTGTATAACCTGCTTCTGTCTTCTTTACACATACTTCAGCTTTGTGTACATTTTCATCCTTTTCTATAGGATTATCATAAGACAGCTTAGAAGCTTCTACAGCTTTATCATACTCTTCACTGCTTACAGAAAGAATCACTTTTGTGCGTTTGTTAGCTGGGAGATCTGCCATAAAGCTTATAAACAGAAACTTAACACTTCCATCATCATAGCTTGATGTCACTTCAGGCTGTATAATACATTCCTTTCCATTCTGTAATACTGCTATCTCTGATATGCTTTTAAGTTCACCTTTCTTAAATGGAACTGCTACGCTGACGCATTCCTGAATCCTTGGATACCTATATAACTTATCCAGATAAATATCTAACATGCTTTATTCCTCCTTGTTATTCCACTGTGCAAACCATTTTTAACACAACAAAACTGTATTAATATGGGTTTTTACCGGTTTTTTTTCGCATTTAACTTATATCTTATTATACTCACATTAATATCTGCTAACTACTGTTAAGATTGTCCTTTTTATGATATTATACATATTAATTGACCTTTACCTGCTTTAAGTTAGCAATCAGTACTAAGCATGAAGGTAAATTTATTCACAGAAAGGACTGTACACTTTGAATTATGCTGAAATAAAATATAATGATATTGCCAATGGTCCCGGCGTAAGAACAAGTATATTTGTAAGCGGCTGCACTCATCACTGTAAGGGTTGCTTTAACGAGGTTGCATGGGATTTTAATTATGGCATGCCATTTACTGATGAAACTATTGATGAAATAATAGAATCAATGAAGCCTTCTTATATAGCAGGATTAACTCTCCTTGGTGGTGAGCCCTTTGAGCCAGCTAACCAGAAAGGACTTCTTCCTTTATTAGAAAGAGTAAAACATGTATATCCTGATAAGAATATATGGTGTTTTACAGGCTATCTATTTGATAAAGATATTATGGAGCGTATGTATAACACATACCCAGAGACTGCAAGAATGCTGTCTTTTATCGACATATGTGTTGATGGGAAGTTTGTTGAACAACTAAAGGATATGATGTTAAAATTCAAAGGATCATCTAACCAGAGAACTATTGATGTACAGACCTCGCTTAAGGATGGGCATGTAGTCATAGCTGATGGTTACTAAAGCTATTTATGCTAATCACAATATATAGAAATGAGGATTTATTTTTATGAAACAAAATGTAAATATTAAAAAACTTACACCTGATGCTATTATACCAACTTACGGAACTGAATACTCAGCTGGTGCAGACCTTTATTCAGGTATGACAGAAGCAGTCACTATAAAACCTGGCACAACTGAATTCATCAAAACAGGTATTGCCATGGAGATACCAGCTGGTCTTGTTGGTCTTATTTATGCAAGAAGCGGTATGGCATGCAAAAAGGGTGTTGCTCCTGCCAACAAAGTAGGTGTTATTGATTCTGACTACAGGGGAGAGATAATAGTTGCCCTACACAACCACTCTGATGCTGTTGTTACTATAGAACCAGGTGACAGAGTTGCACAGATTGTACTTGCTCCTTATATAACAGCTGCTTTTAACGAAGTGCAGGAATTAAGTGATACAGTTCGTGGAGATGGCGGATTCGGTTCTACAGGAACTAAGTAGGAATATTGTTGTTTAGCACACATTCTTAGCGTACGGACGACAGCATATATGAGGAAAGCAGGTGTTCATACATCAACGATGCCA
>ERZ791740.1136-NODE-1136-length-15887-cov-4.119568_pt1 | contig 15887 bp, 10 predicted proteins | sample MGYA00510041_ERZ791740 | MGnify/ENA primary metagenome ERZ791740 (study PRJEB30046, sample SAMN00791959) | human gut metagenome | study: EMG produced TPA metagenomics assembly of the A metagenome-wide association study of gut microbiota in type 2...
ATGTAGCAACGGTAGCAGGCATCCTCGGCCACAGCCAGCCCTCCACCACGCTGGACATCTACACCCACGCCTTCGACAAGAACAAAAAGGCCGCCAGCGCGGGATTGCAGGAAATCTTGGAGATTTGAATCACACATCCGCACACATATATCGAAGCTCACAAAACTGCATGGTTGAGATTGTTACATCTTTATGCTATAATTGATAAAATACCACACATTACAACTCCCATTCGTGCTTTGATTAATGTGTAAGGTGGGTGGATATTATGCGCATGAGCGAAGCAGAGTTTCTGAACCGATTGAACAAGGCATTCCCGGAGAAGGTGATATTTGCTGAACAAGCTCGCCTTAGCGTATATTTGTCGTTGTTTGTGGAAATCCGCAGATACGCAAGAGGCACTGGCGTATCATCTGTTCAATGGCTTACTGATAGAGGCTTTATCTGGAAAGAAACAGGGTATGTCGAACCCGATATGCACAACGTAGATAAATGCGGACTGTCTACCGATTATACAGCTTTTGAACTGGCCGACTATGTGTTTCGAGCCTATCCGTTAGCCGGAGAGTACCAGTTGACCGATGCGGAAGACGCACTGCTCTATCAATCCGCAAGCGAAACCGTCAAGAAAGTGTTGATAGATGGAGGACGCACTTCCGTAAGAGAGGACGCTGTACTCGTACTTGAAACAATAAACCTGTTGAAGGGTTGGTCCTCAGAATTAGCAGATGAGGAGACTTCCGGGTCTCTTTGGAATTATATTTTCCTTCAATACGGATTTAATCCGGAAAATTCTGAGGCCGCAGCCAATAGATTATATAATTATTTCAGAGGTGCAATCAAAGGTACACTGGCACACTACAAGCGTTTTTTCGCACCTGAGGGAACGCAGCGATATTACACCTCTCTGCTGCTCCATGCTCTGGCACCAAAGCAAAGCATAGAATCTCTCTACTCCATTCTATTTGATTTTTATGTGAAAAACTTAGATTTCCAATATGTAACGGAGGATATCAGCTACAAAGTATTTACGAAAGGCATGCGTGCGCGTTGGGATTCCCGCGTTGCCAAGAATGATGAACTGCAATTAAGGGCAGATGCCATATTTTCCGGTTTGCAGACATTGTTTAAGGAACGTCCCGGATATATGGCAGTTCTCTGTGACTCCATCGTAAAAAAGATGGACGCGATTCTCCGGAATGAAAACACCGACCTAATTGATCCCGACCGAAATTATTGGGACACTATCCTCGTCGAATGGTATCAAAGGAAAAGCAGTACCGAACGGGTACAGGCACAGGGAGAACAGCGGCAGCGGAAAACAGAATATGTTGCAACGACGACAGACCGCATCTATGCTCAATATACGATGGAGCATTCCTCCGTTGGCATAGCAATACCTAAAATCCGCTTGTCTAAGATAGCGCAGCAACGTCCTGTAATTAAAATCTACCAAAGTGAAATTTGTATCTATAACGCTGAACTTTCGGTCACTGGGGATGAATTGTGCTTAACAACAAGAAGTCGCTTCATTCCGTTTGAAGAAATGTCGTATGATTTTTCAAACACACCGGCTATACGGGTAGAGATCCACTATGACGGAGAACTTCTCTATAATTCGGCTGAAAAGCTATATCGCCAATATATCTTGTTGGATGCATCGGGGGCTGAAAGAACTCCCCACTGTGGAACAATTTACTTGTTTGCCAGCAACTTGCAGGAAGTAACCTTTCCCGATGATACAGACGGAATATATAGCTACCCATATCCGGGGCAACTGTATCGCATAAATTTGGACGAGGTGTCATCAGCTGCCATTGATGGCCGAGAGATCTTCGTATGCGCATCGACTGCGGCACAGTTCCGCCATCATACCTCCCTGCGTAAAGCGGTCTCTGCCCAAGTAATACATCAAGGTGTATCCTTCGATATTTTTCCTGCCCCCTTCCAGCTTTTTATCGTTCTCCCCGAGGGAGAAAAAAGCATACGATACCAATTCTCCATCGACGGAGTGCGTCACAATGCAGATGCTTTCTGTGATGGCGGAAATGAATTGGAAATTCCATCAGAAAATGATGGCCTTTGCCACTGTGTCCGTATAATCGACCTTGCTACTGACTTGGTAAAATATGAATTCAATTACATAGTTCTTGCAGATTTCAATGTTACTTTAAACGCACCCATCTACTATGCAGACGGATCACAAGCAACTGCCAATATTTCCTTTGCCGCCAAGCAGTTCCATTATTCCCTGGTCTTAGAAGATACCTCTGACAGTATAATCGTCCCCGTTTCCGGAATGGCTTGGCAGCTTGAACTGTACATTCCTTTGGTTCACTGCGCGTTGATGGGGCATAATGCATTCAAGATTCCGGGTATGATTTGGCACAAATCCATTCTGCACGACGAATTCGTAAAGCTGGAGTTGCCAGAGGGATGGAGTGGACAGCTCATGCTTGGTATAAGCCCTGTTCCAGAGGTGAGTCCTTCCTATTTCGAACTTGGCAATACGCTCCGTGCGATAACGGCGCCGCAGGCAGAGTATGATCTGTGGATTTCTCTGGAGAATATAGCAGGAAATCATATAAACCGAAAAATTACCACCATTGCCTGTAAGCCCACCTTTGCTGCTCCGCCAATCGAAGTAATTGACAGCACCCTGCACTGGCAACCGGAGGGCAACTATGTTGGCGATCCCGAAAGCACCTTTCAAGTCGAAGTCCAACGCTCCGGCGGAAGTATCGACACTTATGCGACATCAACAGAAAGCACCGCCCTTGCCAACACCAGTTCCTACGCCTTGGGAAACTATTCTTATCAAGTTTTCCTAAAAAAGAAAAGCCTGTTTTCCGGCGGAATGAATGAACTTATTTTCAAGGGTTCATATTGCGTTGGAAATCCACTCGAATGGCTTTATGACGGGAAAGAGCTTATTATAGGAGATGCGCTCTACTGGGATTTTGAGACAGAGACCCTGAAAGCGTTGCTTATGAAGTACGGATGCGGAATCCTGACAAATTTGGACTACCAAGGGACAACTGTCGCATCTGGTGAAACAATGCCCGCACCGTGCTATTCGGCAACGCTATCCTTTATTAGCAGTACAGGACGACGCATCCCGTTTAACTCCAAGCCGTCAAATGACTTTGAATTGGTCAACCCTGTTAAGGTTTGGATTGTCAACGAACACTTGCTGATCCTACGGTGTACAACGGAGGATGCAGTATATGTTGATAAGGATTTTTCCACAATAGTCAACCGTAATCCGGCCACTTATATGAGCAAAGCTGAACAGCATCATCGATTAAAGACACCCGACTATTTCAAGTACAGCATTAGAGAGGGCTACCAATATGTTTGATCCCATCAAGGCTTCTAAGGAAATCAAAGATAGTTATATCGATTATATCACGACCACATTTGATATGGCTGACACTGACTATGAGCGAGAATTTCGGAAAGAGTTGCAAACGGACGGTATGGTAGCCAGCGGGCCCTTTCTTGATATTGGCGGCTCCTATGAAACAGGGCATACATTGCGAGAATTGATCCAAGCGCAAAAAGCAAGTATCTTGTTTGAAAACCTGGAGCCTGTTGCAGAAAAAGAGCGTGAGCTAAAGCTGGACAGACCTCTTTATCAGCATCAGGAAACTGCCATGCTGAAAGCGGACAAAGGGGAAAATCTGGTCGTTACGACGGGAACAGGTTCTGGTAAAACGGAGAGTTTTTTGCTGCCCATTATCAATCATCTATTGCGAGAGCAGGAAGCCGGAACTCTTTCCGCCGGTGTCCGTGCAATCATCATTTATCCGATGAACGCGCTGGCCAATGACCAGATGAAACGTATGCGCGCTCTTTTCAAGAATTACCCTCAAATATGCTACGGTGTTTACAATGGCAATACCGAGCATACACAGTCCAAGGCGCTGGCGGAGTACCACCGCACCTACCACGATGAAGCTGGGGAGCCGATAGGCCCTGCTCCCAATGAAATCATCTCCCGTGAGGTCATGCAGGAGCGGCCTCCCCATATTCTTATAACCAACTATTCCATGCTGGAATACATGATGCTACGGCCAAAAGATGACGCAGTATTCTCCGGTGCCAAGTTAAAGTTTATTGTTTTGGACGAAGCACACATCTACAAAGGTGCAACAGGCATGGAGACTTCCCTGCTGATGCGCCGACTCCGGGCGAGGATCAGCGAACCCGATAGTGTTCAATACATTCTGACAAGTGCAACACTTGGTGGGCCTGATGCAGATGGTGATATCCTGAGCTTTGCTGAAAAGCTATGTGGTGTTGCATTCCAACGATCTGGAATTATTCGTTCCACAGAAAAGCGACCTGCCATGGAAGATTTTTTGGACTTTGCACCAGCACTTTTTGAGGAACTGCAAAGAAGTCCTGATATTCCCTCCGTGTTAGCCCGCTATCACGCTGACTTCGCTCCGGGAGGGAGCGAGGGTGAAAAACTCTATGCGCTTTTCTTGCATTCCCGGCTGTTTGCTTTGCTTCGGAAGGTCGCACACCAGCCAATTACGGTCGCACAGCTACGTCAGGCCCTGTCCGAAATATGCCCTATGACAAATGAACAGGTCATATCCTTCATTGCAGTCTGTGCTCGCGCCGGAAAAGATGGCGCAAATCTGATCAAACCCCGCTATCACTTTTTTGTGCGAGCCTTAGAGGGGGCATATATCACGCTCGCTTCTCCGAAGCACCTGTTTTTACATCGGAAGCACTCGCTTACAAGCGAAAACAACAAAACCGATGCCGCGGTATTCGAGGCCGCTGTCTGCACAGATTGTGGAAGAATGGCTATTGTCGGCAGAGAAGAAGGCGGGGCTTTACGCCCATCAGCGCGGAAGGGGCTGGACGACCCTTCCGACTTCTACTACCTTAAAGACAGCGCAGAAGATGTACTGATTGACGAGGATGATTGTGCAGATGATGCCACAAACGATTTTGTCATTTGCTCGGTTTGCGGGGCTATCTCTTCGGAAGCAGACACAAAGTTTAAGCCACTATGTGAACACGACGAATCCAACTATCGCAGGCTTCGCAAAATAGAACAACACAAAAACCATGTTGCCAGATGCCCCGCCTGCGGCTTTGGTTCGTTCCGCCGCTTCTATTTGGGAAGCGAAGCAGCCACCGCTGTATTGGGAACCGAGCTTTTCGAGCAACTTCCCAACGAGGAAGTCACCATAACATCAGCACTAAAAGAAAATCAAAATTCTGGTCGGCGCAGCATCTTCGCTGGCACAGCGCAACCACAGCAAATACGTAAAAAGCTGATGCGGCAGTTTCTTTGCTTCTCTGACAGCCGAAGTGAAGCGGCGTTTTTCGCCTCCTATATGGAGCGTTCCTATGATGAATTTTTGCGTAGACGAGGTATTTGGCACATTGCGGAGAAATATCGCAATAGCGGCATAGGAAAAGTAAGCGTATTTCAATTCGTCGATGAACTCAGCCGCTATTTTGAAAACAACAGATCTTTTGCCGAGTGGGATGCTGGCGAAAATCAAGATGTGGGTAAGTTATCTGCTGCGAGCCGCAGTAATGCGTGGGTGGCGATTCTGAATGAAATGTTCAATGCCCGCCGCGGCACCAGCCTTGTGTCAATGGGTGTACTTTCTTTTGCATACAGGCGAAACGCTCAGGTAGCTACGGCGTTTCAGGGCGACCCGTATAACCTCTCATCACAGGACGCCATTGCCCTGCTCGAACTTCTGACACAGGACGCAGTATTTTCCGGTGCCGTCGATGCGGGAAAGGAATACACGCTGACAGCCGCTGAACGCGAGTATATTTTCTTTACGCCCTCGGCAAAGAAGTTGGTATTGCTGCGTACAGGAGACTCCGCAAAACAAAGCTGGATCTCCGGGTGGCGTGGTCGAAAGCGTCCCAACGGGAATTATTATCCCAACAGTCGACTCGTGCGGCTGACGCGGGCATTGGGTATTTCCGATGATGAAGCGGACGCCATTTTGGAAGATTATTGGATGAATGTGTTCAAAGCGGAAACGGAGGAATTTGTACTCGATGCGAACGATTTTGATATTTGCATCGGTGGCACAAATGGCACCCAATTCTATCGGTGTAGGAAGTGCGGCCGCATCACACCGTACAATGTAAAAAATCAGTGCGCTTCGGTAAAATGCACCGGGACTCTGGAACCCTGTGATCCTCTAAAGGATTCTGCCATGAACCACTACGCCCGTCTTTATAGCAGCAGTCACTCTGAACCGTTATATATCAAGGAGCATACGGCGCAGCTTGCAAAGGATCAGCAAACACGGTATCAAGAAGCCTTCGTACAAAAGAAAATCAATGCGCTCAGCTGCTCCACGACTTTCGAAATGGGTGTTGATGTGGGCAGTCTGGAAACCGTGTATATGCGTGATGTCCCGCCCAGTCCATCCAATTATGTGCAGAGGGCAGGCCGTGCCGGTCGAGCAAAGCATTCTGCGGCATTTGTTATGACCTATGCGAAATTATCCTCTCACGACTTTACATATTATGGCGACCCGACGGCCATGATCAGTGGAAAGATCAAAGCCCCAATTTTCGAAATCGAGAACGAAAAGATACTAAATCGCCACATTTTTGCTGTAGCTCTGAGTTCCTTCTTCGCACTGCATAAGGAAGTTTATGCAGGTGATGACCAAACTGTCTTGTTGAATGAAGGCGGCTATGAGCTGCTGAAGGAGTACTTAAATACACAGCCGGAAAATCTCCGACAACTCTTACTGCGCTCGATTCCAACAAAAATGCATCAACGCCTTGGGATCTCTGATTTTGGTTGGATAAATCGACTTTGCGGAGAGAATGGTGTTCTTGAAATCGCCGTACAGGATTTTCGCGGAACGGTAGCTGAAATGGAAAGGGAACTGTTTACTTGCCGCCGCAGGCATGATGACGAAGCCGCTGGAGTTTGGAGCCGCACGCTTAGAAATTTCAGGTGCAGCAAGGATGATAATGCCGGGAAGAAGAGCCTTATTGGTTTTTTAGTTCGGAACAATGTACTTCCCAAATATGGTTTTCCTGTCGATACGGTTGAGTTGATTCCGGACATCAATGCCGTGGGACGCGGAAAGGCGCTACAATTGGCACGAGACTTGCAGATGGCTATCGCAGAATATGCCCCCGGCGCAGAGGTCGTGGCAGACGGCAAAATGTATGTCAGCCGTTATATTCGCAAAATGCCGGGCAAAAATGCGGATGCCGCATGGGAGAAAGGCTTCTACTGCCCCAAGTGTCCTGCTTGCGGCCAGCCTAATTTCACTAAAGATCCTGTTACTGGCAGTGGTCGTGAATGCGTTTCCTGCCATACACCCATCAAACGCCTGTCTTGGAGAAAAACGTTGGAACCTCGCATGGGATTCTGTGCAGAAAAAGACGCCAGACCTGTTCCTATGCACCGCCCCGAACACGATTTTAAGACAGACGATTACTACATTGGAGACCCGCATCGTAATCTAATCGCCAAGCAAATATTTGAAGTAAACGGTCAAACTTTGCAAATTGAATCTACTTCAAATGACTCTCTCGTAGTCATTGGGCAGACTGATTACAAGGTTTGTCCTGCTTGCGGATATGCAAGCGAAACCGGAATCCCCCTTGAGCACAAGAACTCCAGAGGATACCGTTGTGTTAATAAAGAGGGCAACTCAACAGAATATCGTTTGTCGCATGATTTCAAAACAGATGTGGCAAAAATCACCCTTGCGACACAAGAGGCGGCAGATATAAATGTGATGCTGTCAGTGCTCTATGCTCTGTTAGAAGGATTGTCCCGCGAGATGGGGATAGAGCGCACCGACATCAAAGGATGCTTGTTCTACACATCTGTGGATGGGTGTATGATCTTCTCTGTTGTTCTATATGATGCAGTTGCTGGTGGTGCAGGGCATGTTCGCAGAATTGTGACAGCGGACGGGCAAGCATTCCAACGAGTCCTCGCAAAAGCAATTTCCGTTGTAGACAACTGCGATTGCGACTCGTCTTGCTACAGATGCCTAAGAAATTACTACAACCAAAAAATCCACGACAATCTGAATCGAAACCAAGCTTCCGCGTTTTTACACCAGTGGGTGGGAAACATGAACCCATTACCGGTGGAAACAATTGAATAAAGTATTTTCCCCCTGCCATAAGCAGGGGGAAAATATTGTGTCAGGTGGCTCCAATTCGAATATTTTATCCTCAAAATTCTAGTAAACTCTGATATCAGCTATGTAGCAGAATCATTTGGTTCTCCAAATACCCACTCAATTGCGTATCCGTACATCAGGTTTGGTTTTTGTATATCGAATACAAATTTCTCACCTGTTGAATCCGAGACCGGAGCAATAGACTCCCTGAGAACCTCCAAATCCTTTGTCATTCTTGTATGTAAACTGCAGTAAAGTTTCTTGTCACAATATCGTCACAAAAAGCTAACAATAAAATTCAAAACCATGTAGAACGCTTCCCCCGTAATAACGCAAATTCCAGACTACCAGAATTGGTAGCCTGGAATTTTGACGTTTATAGGTTCATTTCCGTAATAAACTGACGTATCTGAACGTATACATCGTCGCTTAAATCTGGATAAGTCTCTAACACCTTATTTACCCACTCAGGCCCATGTCCACCGACTTCTCTAACAAATCCCTCCAGTTCTCCAACTGGTACAATATATATTCCATGCTCCCTCAGCGTACGCTCTATCCTTTTAAACGCCGCAGCCGCATCGCCTGCCGGGATTGCAGAGACACCGTGCGATTTAAGTTCGGCCCACTTAGAAATTATACTGATTGCTGCACGAATATCGTGTATTTCCTGAGAAGATAAATCGGTTGTTGCAGAGCCATCCAATACTCTGTCAATCGTTGTCTTTGCATCATTTCTATTGACTCGCTCTCTTGGACTATGTAAATTCGATACAATTACTCTATAGTCTCTTTCGATGCTCTCCCACTCTATTCCGTATGCCTCAGTTGTCGATCTGAATACCTCTTCGTTATTCAAGATATCGATGTCTGGAATTAAACGCACATCAATGTTCAACGATTTGAGCGCAGTCGCTACTCTTGCCATACGATGCTTACCGCCGCAATGAATAAAAAGTGTCTCAGAATACTTTCCTACCAATTGCTTCGTATAGTTTTCAACAATGGAATACATCTGGCAGTCAGAATCACTCTCACATAGTACGACAGATTTATGGAATAAGCTGGACATAATGTTTGAGTGCTTTAATAGCGGGTCATTCCATACTGCACTAAACTGATCATTATCCAAAATCGAAAATGAATTTGTATCGTTGATACGTGTAATTCGGACGATCTTGATCCTCTGAGGGCAAGTTTCCAACAACCCTTTGATTATTTCCTCGCTATGAGTTGAAATGAATGCCTGCTGCATATCGGATAAGGTATTTCCGATTATCTGCCCCATAATTCGAGCCTGCGGTGGATGGAGAAATGATTCAGGCTCGTCAATCAAATAGGTGCGGTAGTAGTCTAACATCAAGTAGAGTAATATTCCCGTGAAGCTTTTTACTCCATCTCCTTGATCCTGCACCTGCTTATATGTTTCAAGGACTTCAGCATACGCCTCCAATCGTTGTTGTTCATCATCATAATCTTCATTGTTAAGGCTTACTGGCTCGCCAATACATAGTGGTACCGTCGCTCCATTCAGGACATTCGGAGTAACCGCAACTCCAAAAGCTCTTTTAAAATTATCTGAAAGCCATTTCCGATACTTCCTGTCAGATGTTGCATAATGAATGGGATGCCTTTTGGTCTCCGTTCTATTAACAACTTTAGGAGGAGTGCAAATACCCAGTCGTGCCGCAGTATCCAAGTTTATCAAGAATAAATCACGAAATCCTTCATAATATGGATCTCGCAGAAACGACTGATCTGAAGACTTCTTCCAATAATGAACACTATGCCCCAGGACCGAATAGGTGATGTACTCTCCCTGCTCGCTTCCGTTGGATACATTATTCAGCAGTGACTTAAGAGAGCCTCTTTGCTTGGCAACTTTAATATCTGATACCACGACCGTCTTTATCTTCTTCTCTGATAAAGTATATATATCCTTGAGACATTGGCTCTTTCCCGCGTTATTAGGTCCGACAAACACAACAATATCGTTCTGTCTAATAGCAAGAGACTCTCCACTGTTAAATTTCAGCTCCAAGATATGGCCTTCCATTCTCTGTTCATCATCCATGCCATCTACCTCTCTTTCTCTACAATGCGCATGTACCAGTGATAGGTCACATTTTGTTTCATTCAGTCTTCTATTTCATGGGAGCCAGTTTAGTTTCACATTGCATTTAGAGAGACTCCAAATATACAATCGCCTCTTGGACCGTAGTGAACGTCTTGCTGCTTTGATACAGCCAGGAGTTTCGATCGTCGGTATCCTCCAATGTTGGCAGTCCTTCGCTTAATAGATTATGTAATGTTCTTGATCCATTCTGCACAGCTATCGGATAATGCTCCGCTATCTTGTTGATGGTATCTTTGTCTCCCTTTTTATATCCAGACATTCTTGTCTCCAGTAAGTGGCGTATCCGTTCCTTATCAGGAACGGTAGAAATCGCAGGCGCAAACATTTGATAGTGCAGCATGAACCAATACTCCACACAAGCTGTTGTCATCAACAATCGCACACGGATATTCGGCCTCCGTTTCATTTTACGGAGTTCCTGTATAATTGCATAGCGCTCTGTCCATTTCCCGTAATCTGATTCCTCAACATCAAAGAAAAACCAAATCTCGTCAATTACCTCTACAGTCTCCTTATACCGTATATCTTTGTGAAACTTATTCCTTGCCATACTAAAAGGGTCGGTCGATTTCGGATACCGAATACTCGCTACATCATAGAACCGCTCTTTTAAGAACTCGGCATACGCCTGTTCACTCTCACCCTCGCAAAAGATAAAAATGAGCTTTTTCTTGTTTACGAGCTTTCGCGCCATTTAATCGACCTCCTCGATCATCAAATCCGGAGTAGCGCCGTATTTTCCCATAAGATAGCTCTTCCGCACATTTTCACTGGTAGGCGTAGAAAACTCACTGATACTGTATAGCATAGACGAACCATCTTTACGATTCTTGTCCACGAAGTAAATCTGGTCTTTTCTTAACAATTCCATATTAAGAAGTTCTGTATTATGCGTTGTAAAAATCAGCTGTGCGCGATTTGGATTAGCTTTCGGACTCTGGAATTTGGAAACGACCATTTCGACAAGCATTGGATGCATTTCTTTTTCCAGTTCATCAACCAGCAATACACCCCCACAGCCTAATACCCTCTCAATTGCCGGAGCAAGCGCCATCAGCTTCCGCGTGCCATCTGACTCGTCTGCAAGCTGCAACTCATAACGTCTGGGATTTCCCATGCTGTCAATACCCTGGTGAAAAGACACCGCATTGACTTCGCCCATTTTTAATTGACTCTCTGCAATATTAGGCGCATTAGACAGCGCTTTCATAAACTGCACCAGTGCTCCCTTTATGTCCTCCGGCAAATCAGCTGGGAGCGCACCCTCATCAGGGATTTCTGTGTTCTTCACCTCAAACTGCATATCCTGAATACCGACGTCCGCCACTTTAGCATAATCGGAAATTGCCCGCAGCATATTAGCATCCTCAGAGTAGTTAAGAAGTTGTTCCGGAATATCTGTGTAATCCCTTGAGAAATATACTCCCTCACGGAACCAGCGCATCGCATCGATGCACGCCTTTTCGTTCATAGTGCATGCTACTGCAAAGTAAAGCTGGTTGGGAGCCACTGCCTCACTGATCATCTGGCGTTTCTTCTTGTCAGCGTTTTCACTAAACTGAAATGCTTGTCCGTCTCGTGTAAAAACTCTGGATTTTTGTCCTTTCGGAGCATGATAAAGGTACTCTTTTGTAATTTTCTCCTTTGTGGCTGAAAATCCATAGCAATATTTAATGCCCTCGTATACATAGTTGAATTCAAATGTAGTAGGCTCATTGGAAGAAACATCATCAAGAAGGAATGGACGCACTGGGATCGGAGCATTTTCGTGCTGGGTCCGCTGCGCATTACGAATAAACTGAACCGCCAGCCAGAATGCACGAATGATGTTACTCTTCCCCCCACCATTCTTCCCGTAAATAGCAACAGATGGAAGTAGTTTTATCGGATTCTGTGTAGATTTTCCAGATGGACTGAACTCAATAAGGCTGTTCTTAAAGGATGCGACTCTGGTCGCCTCCATAGACAAAATCGCCTCATCACGAAACGAACGATAATTAGAAAATTTAAATTCAATAAGCATCATGTCTCACCTCTGTTTTCTTATTGTACCCCATATTTTCAATAAACGCAACGATCAAAATTAAATTTTTCAATTTTATTTGTTTAATTTCTCGAAAACGGTCGAAATTCGCTCACATGGATTATCATTATATTCTAACCTATTTTGTTGCCATTCTATCTCATATTTTTATTTCGATATCTACTGGGAGTACAAGGTGATTTGCGAGCCTTAGATGGCAGCCAGCGTCTTCTGATATTCGAAGAGCATTAAAAAACTACGGCAGAATCCTCCTCCGGAAACAGCGAGTGGCTATGTCAAATAGTTTGGCTATAAAGGTACCACCTCTCTATCTTTCTTAAGATCAAGCTGCGTAGTCAAAGTGGCCGGACTTCTGGATCATGTACTTGCTATACACTGCCAGGGAATGTGCGTCGGGACCTAAATTGAAGATATCATAGATTTTCTCAATCTTGCAGTCGGCCTTGCCGCGTTGCCAATCTCCAGAGCTTTCAACAGTTCTATGCAGTGCGCATGCTGCTTGCGGGGAATGGGAAATGGAATGGCAGCCACACCGTATTCCGGATGGTCGGAGTTACTCAGAACTGCGCTCATCATGATCATTGTTCTCCTTTTTATTGATCTCGTTCATCCGGCTCCGCAGGCAGGTTCCGTCCACACCCCAGCAGAGAAAGCCGTGGCGAGGGTAGGGGCAGTCCTTGCAGTCTGGGGAATGACTGCAAACAGGCTCCGGCAGCGGCTCCGGCTGAAAGCCAGGGATGTGCGGAAGAATGATCCTGAAGTAGATCGTGCCTTGAATTTCCATTATCTTTTTCTCCTAAAACAAAAAATGCCGGACATTTCTGCCCGGTTTGCGTCTCTTGTTTATTTCATTGTCATACTGCTTTGCTCCGGCGTTTCTCGCTGCCGCAGAGCAGCTTCCGGCAGCAACCTGCCGACCTGCTCTATGAATTCTGCCAGCTCCTGATTCCATCCAAATGAAAGACTTTCATCCCGTTCAAAGATGAACTGCAGCGCGTGATAGATCTCCGCAAGTTGCTCCGGTTCAAAAAGGGCGTCCCTTTGAACGAGGCTGCTGCGGACGGTGAAGTCTCGCTTGGCAGTTTCGTAGTCCTCGTAGAAATAGTTGCCCTGATGAACGCCCTTGCGGTCCCAGCCCCACTCCCAAGTCACAAACTGTACGCCGCGCTCCGTAGGATGACCCGCCAGCACCGCGTCACCGAAGTCTGCAAGGATGCGGTAATCGCCGACAAGACCGCTTGCCTTGAGCTGCGGTGCGTATTCCAGAATCGCCATATATTCCGAAGTCATTTTGGCGGTGTCAATGACGCTGTGCAGAGCATCCTGCGCATTGGCGCGTTTGACATCTGCCTCTCGGTACAGGACACTACCTCTGCCAGAAATACGGCAGAGATAGTTGTCGTTCCGCTTGATGGGAAGGTGCTGATCCTCCATAGGCATGGTTTCAAAACCCATGCAGCGAAGGCGGGTACCGATTTCTTCAAGATAGCGGAGTTGCGCGGCTCCATTCTGATTGTCCATTTTGTGGTCCTCCTGCAAATAAAAAATAAGCCGAAGCATTTTGAAAATGCTCCAGCCAGTTGACGAATTGAAGTGAAACGCCCTTTTTGACATTAGAAAATGAAAAAGGGCGCCTATCGTATATCCCGCACCGCCAGTACACGGCTTGTGACAACAACTTTTCGGGACGCTTATGCCAAACGCGGAAATCCTAAAAATCTGACTTTTCATAGTGACAGAGGTAGACAGTACATTTCTGATGCACTTTCTAAACTGCTGCGACAGTTTGGGGTTAAACAATCCTTTTCCGCAACCGCCCGCCCTCATGACAATGCTGTTGCAGAAGCGTTTTTCGCAACATTTAAGAAGGAAGAAGCCTATCGGAGGGAATATACATCTGAAAAGCACTTCCGTAAAAGTGTGGATAAGTATATTCGCTTTTACAATGAAGTCCGGCCACATCAAACCCTAAAATATAAGACACCACAAGGGTTTGAGGCTGCATACGATGGCAATTATATCGAAAAGTTGTGTTCAAATAGCGGCTCTGAATAGAAAAAAGTTCTTTGCAATTTTATCATTTCACAAAAACCGCGTGGAAATATAGAAAAACGGAAAACCCTAATAAATCAAGGTTTTCCGCATAAGAAACCACCCGTATTTCGATAAAAAAGTTCGAAACACGGGTGGTGTTCAACTTGGTATGCCCGACTGGATTCGAACCAGCGGCCTTTGGAGTCGGAGTCCAACGCTCTATCCAACTGAGCTACGGGCACATATTTGATTGTTCTCTACGGGAATAGTAGTCAAATAGTAGTCAACGACTACACTTTCTTTCTCTGCGCTTCCCACAAACGCAGTCGCCGCAAGGGTTTGCACCACATCTCAAGAGGACACGCCTTACATGTCGGAGTCTAACGCTCTATCCAGCTGAGCTACGGGCGCATATTCACTTTCGACTCAAAGGATTATAACAGGTTTTTCCCGAATTGTAAAGGAAAATTTTAAAAAAAGATTGTTAAAAAAGTTGACAAGTATGGGCGTTTGTTGTACAATACCCATAAGTTATGTGGAGAGGACCCGGCGGAGGGGATAAACCGCCGGTTGTTCCGGTATGAAGAGGAAGATTCTATGAAAAAGCAAAAAATTTCTGACGCAGTCATCCACCGGCTGCCCCGGTATTACCGGTATCTGGATGACCTGTACAACAAGGGCGTGGTGCGCATCTCGTCCAGCTCCCTGGGGGACAAGATGGACATCACTGCCTCCCAGATCCGCCAGGATCTCAGCTGCTTCGGCGAGTTCGGCCAACAGGGGTATGGCTACAACGTGGCGGAGCTGCGGGCCGAGATCGGCCACATTCTGGGCATCGACAACGGCCACCGGCTTATCATCATCGGCGTGGGCCATCTGGGCCATGCGCTGCTGCAGAACTTCGATTTCGAAAAGGTGGGCTTCCAGGTGGACTCCGCCTTCGACGTGTCCCCTGCGTTGGTGGACACCCAGATCCGGGGCGTTACCATCCGCCCCATGGACCAGCTGGCGGAGTATGTGGCCCGCTACCAGCCCAACGTGGCGGTGCTGACGGTGCCCCAGAACGTGGCCCAGCCCCTGGCGGACCAGCTTATCGACCTGGGCATCCGGGGCTTCTGGAACTTCACCAACGTGGAGCTGTCCACGGAGGTCCCCGGCGTGTTCTTTGAGGACGTCCACTTTGTGGACACCCTGCTGACCCTGAGCTACCGCATTTCCCGCAGCTGACCGCACCTTTCCCCGGCCCCGGCATACTATGGGAATGAGACCCCACCACGGGTCCACATTCTTCATAGGAGGCTAACATTTATGTGCAATCAGGGTTCTTCTTGCTGCTGGTGGATCATCATCGCCATCATCATCCTGTTCCTGCTGTGCGGCAACTGCGGCAGCTGGGGCTGCGGCTGCGGCAATAATAACAACAACAACGGCTGCGGCTGCGGCTGCTGACCCTTGGCCCCCGGCCGGGGGATAAAATCTGCACTTTCATCAGAGGCGGGGCCTGCAAGGCCCC
>ERZ791740.1148-NODE-1148-length-15792-cov-2.477537_pt1 | contig 15792 bp, 9 predicted proteins | sample MGYA00510041_ERZ791740 | MGnify/ENA primary metagenome ERZ791740 (study PRJEB30046, sample SAMN00791959) | human gut metagenome | study: EMG produced TPA metagenomics assembly of the A metagenome-wide association study of gut microbiota in type 2...
TAATCCACTTATGGAATGTTCTCCAAATGTGCGATTATAATTCAATATCAACTGAGCCAGAGTCTGTTGTTTATCGTACATTTTTCGGAGGAGGTTGCTCGGAGAACTGTTGTTGTATAATTTTTGAGTATAGGTATCAGTCAAATCATCATAAGCATATTGATAATATTCCTTACGGTAACTTTCATTGTTGTCCAATCGGTAATCGTAACTAAACAATGCTTTTGCCGACAAGCCTTTTAAAACTGGTGTTATTGTTCCAAAATCAAAATTGAGTGATGCTGAAGATTGGATATTTTTCTGTTTGTTCTTTTTGTATCCTGACACATCGGAAGTCATGAAGGCAACCGTATTATTTTCCAATTCTAATCCTTTGTAATTTAGCATTGTATTTTTCGGATCGGCATACGCAGGATACAATACCCCTTGTGACCAATAGTTGCGAATAATATCGACTGAACTGTAATAAGGAGAATTTCGTTCATCGAGGAAAGCACTAAGATTGAGTTCGAAAGTCAATCCTTTAAGAATTCTTGTCGAGATGTTAGAACGAATATTATATTTCTCATAATTCAAATCTCCTGATTTGAAAAATCCTTCCTGATAGAAATATCCCATACCTATATAATATTGGGTTCTTTCATTTCCTCCTGAGATGCTGATATCGTGTTGAGTTTGAGGAGAGTGATCTGAAAATATTAATGAATTCCAATCTGTAGCTCGGCGGGAACCATTGCGGAAAGCTTCGAACTGATCTTCACCGTATATAATATTCCCACCATCTACTTTATTCATCGCCTTTTCATTATATAAAGTCATTGTTCCATACGGATCGGCCAGTTTAGGCATGTCAGATGGCTGTTGGATGGTAAAGGAACCATTGTATGAGACTTTTGTTTTTCCCTCTTTTGAGCCTTTTTTAGTAGTTACTAATATAACACCATTGGCAGAACGTACCCCATAAATAGCAGCCGAGGCATCTTTCAGTACAGATATATCATCAATGTCATTAGCATTCAAACGCTGGAAGTCTTGCACGTCACGAGGAACACCGTCAATGATGACCAATGGAGCATCATATCCACGAATATCAAAGTTATTACTATAAGACCCGGGTTCGGCACTTTTTTGCCATACGCGTACTCCGGAGATTTTACCGGTAAGCATATTCTGCGGATTCTCATTTTTTGTTTTCAATAGGTCGGTACTTCTCACTCCTGCTATTGCACCAGTAAGGCTTACTTTTTTTTGTACACCATATCCCACAACCACTACATCACTAAGAGTGATGTCATTGGATTTCATAGAAACATTGATTTGTGTACGCCCATTCACTTTTTCTTCTATAGAATTATAACCTATAAAAGAGAATACTAAAGTAGCATTATCTGGAGCTTCAATACGATATTGACCATCTATACCGGTTATCGTACCTACGGTTGTGTTCTTGATTACAACATTAGCCCCGATTACAGGTTCATTGGTTTCATCTGTAACAATACCTGATATGGTTCTTTTCTGCGCCCATGATGGTGAGCTCAAAGTCAGAAGAAACACCATAAGAATGCAAGAATACAGATATTGCATTTTTTTTGCACGTTGTGTTTTCATCATAATGATAATTATTAAAATTTAGTTATGTTTTTATTCAGTATGAACTGGTTGCTACTCGAATCTTTAGCCTGAATAGGCAAACAAGCAAAAGATTCGAGTAAGAACAGTGTCTTTTTTAGTTTAATTCGACGCTGTGGAATACCAGCTTATTTTCATTGCTGCTCTTTTCTCCATTAAATACACCTATGGCTAACACTACATTACTGCCGTTAAATTGAGCTAGGTCGTATACGAATGTAGCATAGGTATTCGGGTTGTCCGGACCTCCTGCATCATGTTTGAACTTCCAACAACCATTTTCTGCAGCAGCTGCTTCTTTGGCCGTATTAGATATTGGATTTAGATTGACGAATGTTCCGTCTTCTTTGATAGCAGTAAGTTTAAAGAATGTCCATTGATCACCAAACGTGCGGGTTTTCAACGTTAATTTATTATTTCCTTCTGCAATTGCAAATTTAGCATAGAAGTAGGCCTCGGGTTTATTGGTATTAGCGGCTCCGTTCCCTGTTGTTTTTATCAGATAACCTTCACTGGGGAATACTTCTGGGTCTTTTACTGTCGGCATAAATGCCCAACAATAGGCTATATGATTTACATTTCGCCACTCACGGTATGCTGCATAATAATCGCCGCTACCACCGCGAATGGGGCTTATTCCAGTGAATGATTTAGTTGTTTGAACCATTGTTGAACGGACCATTTCTGCAGTTAACTTCCATTCTTCCAAACCTGTGATAGCGGTGCCGGGCAACCAGTTCCATCCTTCAACTTTTTGTGGAGCGAAGCGTATAGCGCGAAGAACCAATTGTTTCCAATAATCACCTGTTGCGGTACGATAGATTCCGATAGCTATAATAACTTCTTTTCCAACATAGTCACTTAAGTCAAAATCATAATCTGTATAACTTTGCGAACCACAGGTTTTGGTTTCTCCCACTTTCACAGCTACAGGTTCTGCAGCAGAAAGATCTACTACTTGCACTCCAAAATACGCCGGTGCTTTGTCATCTGCATTATGGGTGCGGATTCTTAATGACAAAATCTTATTATCTTCCGTGATTTTCTTGCTACCATAAGTATAAGAATCAAATGCGTCCAGATTAGCCGGATTTTTTTGTTCGTCACCTGTATTTCTGATCCTTAAAGTGGTTCCTTCATTCTGTTCTTCCATATTACCCCAGAAACTCAAAGTACACATATAATCGGTTGACCAATCCCAATGAGGATAGCTATCAGCATTTTTTCCGCCTCTGTATTCATTATAAAGCCATTTATCAGCCTCTTTCAAATCATCAGCTGTTAAACCTGGTAATACTTCTACTCCACCCAGACGAATATCGAGAGTGGTTATCTTATCTATAAACTGGGCTTTCTTGATATCCCTTGAAACTGCTACATAACCGGTTTTACTAAATGTAATAGAATAATCATCAATAATGAGACTTTCAAATAAGTATGTACCATCATTGGCGGTAGTTGTAGTCAATGAACCCAGTTTTACTGTTACCCCTGCAAGAGGAGCATTGTTGTTCTTAGCATCAGTTACAGTACCCATCACCTTTGCTGCTGCACTTAGCATCTGAATACTTATAGATGCTACTTTATTAGCATCGAACTTGCTGGCTAAAACAGTTGCGCTGGTAGTCAGATAATCTTTTTTGGTGAATGTAATGGTACGTTTATCCATAGGTGCATTGGAGAAAGAGTACTTTCCATCGGCACCAGTAGCTGTAGAACCTTCGACATCAGAAATAGTAACTGCAACACCACTGATAGGCGTGTTGTTTTCGTCAGTTACCATACCTGTTACAGTACCATAGTCAGACTTGGTCGAATCATCGTCATCGCTACACGAACTAGTTGTGAAAGCGATAGCTCCCACTAACATAAAGAACGTAAACGTTCGTAAGTTTTTCATTAGTTTCATACGCAATTCAAAATAAAGTTTTTTGTTTTTCATAATTAAATATCTATGTATTGTAAGTTTACCGGAATTGTCAAATGTGTTTTTCTTTTTTTCGATTTTTATATGCATTATAATTCGTTGTGTAATTTTTGGCAAAAAAAGAGTATGACGGTTAATTTATAGGTTAAAAAGCGGTTATTTATCTAGGAAATACATTAATCTTTGCCATTTAAAGTCAATATTTTGATATATCAATAATGTTGAGAGTTCATTGTTTTTCATTAATGTAAACATATACAGAAGTTTTTTTCTATAAATATGATACCTGGATATATCTCTGTGGAACTAAGCGCTTCTTTAATAGTGGTTTATTTAAAAATAGGAGAGATGCTAGTTATGATTATTTCTTCTTGGAGAATAATTTTGAAAAAAAAATGAATATTAAAGGTGTTAAGCTTATTGTAATTTGATATTTTATTTTAAATTTGCATTCAATTCTTTGATTAGAAACACACAAATAAAATATTATGAAGTTGTCATCTTGCCATATCATAGCTATAATAAGTATACTTTTCTTATCATCGACCTTATACGGGCAAGGATTAGAATTTAAAGGGAATGATTATCCCATTGATGAGCGTACATCTTATAATGTTTTTAATGATACACCTATTCAGTTTTCGGATAAGTTTAATATAAGTTTTGAAATGTCATTAACGCGTCCTTCTCGTTTAGGTTATATCGTTAGGATAAAGAATGAAAATAATAAGATTTATAATTTATCTTATTATAACGATGGTATATTCTCTGTGTTTAAACTAAACGAAGAAGGAAAGAATAGTCTTATTGCTGCCAAGTTTGAGACTAAGGATTTAGTAGCATCTCGTTGGTTTCAAGTATCGATGGAATTTGATTTACAAAAAGATTCTTTATGTCTTGCAATCAAACAACAAAAATTTTTTGTACACAACCTTGAGTTACCTTCTAAATGGACTCCAGACATATATTTTGGAAAGAGTGATTATATGATTGATGTGCCAGTTTTCTCAATAAGACAACTTATAATTTCTGATGATAAACAACAGTACAATTTTCCCTTAGATGAAAGTGAAGGAGAGGAGGTTTACTCTATTGAGGGAAAAGTATTCGGACAAGTTAGTAATCCGAAATGGCTTATAAATGAGTCTTATAATTGGGTACAGAAGTATAAGTTTACATCTTCTAGTGTAGCAGGCTATAATTTTGATGATCTTACGGATAATATCTACATATTTAATAAAGATACTCTTATTACCTATAATTTGTACTCGGGTGACGTAATATGTAATAGTCTTGCAAATAAGTGTCCTATCGATATTTTTCTGGGAACAAATTTTTGGAATAGTGGGGCTAATAAACTTTATGTATATGAAGTTCATGTAGATGATGCTGGCAAACCAACAGTTGCAACTTTGGATTTGCGAGCGAAAGAATGGACTGTAGTGAGTAATGAAAACTTACCCATGCAACTTCATCACCATAGTGTTGCTTATGATCGGGAGAATGAACGGCATTTCATATTTGGCGGTTTTGGAGACATATACTATAGTAAAGAATTGTATGTGTATAATTATAACAAAAACAGACTGGACTCGGTCGTTTTGAAAGGAGACCGGATAGAACCACGCTATTTTTCATCAATGGGATACCGTAAGGATGACAATTCTCTCTATATATATGGAGGTATGGGTAATGAATCAGGCGAACAAATAGTGGGACGTCAATATTTTTATGATTTACATAAAGTAGACTTGAACAATAACACGGTTTCCAAGCTGTGGGAAATACCATGGAATAGAGAAAACATAGTTCCTGTAAGAGAAATGGTTATTCAGGATGATTCTTATTTTTATACGCTTTGTTATCCGGAACATTGTTCTAATACTTATCTCAAATTATATCGTTTTGCATTCAAAGACGGAACTTTCCAAATATTGGGTGACTCTATACCTATACGTTCCGAAAAGATAAAAACGAAAGCTAATTTGTATTATAGTGACAAACTCAATAAACTCTTTGCGGTGGTTCAGGAATTTGACGACGATGATATATCTTCCAGTGTGGGTATGTATTCATTGGCTTTTCCTCCGATAAGTCATGCGTCATTGAGTGCATACATACCTCACAGTAGAAATAGTGAATTTACTTTCCAAATATTGATAGCATTACTTATATTATTAGTTATAGTAATTATATCTGCTTTGATCTTTTTTATCAGACGTCGTTCCCATGAGAAACAAGGAGCAAATGATAAAAAAACTGTTATAAATCCAGTAAATGTAAAATGTTCCACTTCCTTGGAACAAAATTTAGTAAAAGCTAATAGCGTTTATTTGTTTGGGGAGTTTATGGTACGTGACAGGCAAAATAAGGATATAACCTATATGTTTAGTACCAAATTAAAACAGGTATTCTTATCAATTCTTCAATATAGCCCTAAAGGAGGTATCTCATCACAGAGGTTAAGTGAATTGTTTTGGCCCGGTAAATCTGAAGATAAGGTGAAAAATTCACGTGGGGTTGCCATTAATCATGTAAGAGGAATCTTAAAAGAAATTGATGGAATTGAACTTGTATATGATAAAGGTTTGTTCAGGATTGAATACACGGATGAATTTTATTGTGATTATCTTGCTTGCGTCAAACTTTTGATGATAAATAATACTGGAGGAAATGCGACAGAACTAATTGGAATTGTATCTCGCGGGAAGTTTCTTCGGTCAATTGATATGCCAGAGTTCGATTCTTTCAAAGGAAATCTTGAGCAAAAATTAGAACCGGTATTATTGATTGAGATCGAAAATTGTTTTAAAAAAGAAGCGTATAAGATAGTTGTTGCACTTTGTGAGAGTTTATTTTATATTGATCCTATAAATGATGAGGCTCTTTGTTATGCAATTCAGTCTCTGACAAAAATGAATATGGTAAATGAGGCAAAAGTGCAATATTTAAAATTCAGTGTCGAATATATGAATACGATGAATACAGAATATCCTTACTCATTTACCGATATACAAAAAAGAGTATGATGTTGTCCCCTTCATCTTTTGTTGTAAAGGCTGATAAATAGGTATATACAAGGTGAAGGATAGCTGATTCACCCGCCCTTTCCCCGTGTACTTGTTTGGTGAATATAAAGCTATGCTTTAGAGTATGCAAAGCATAGCTTTAGCCTACTTAAAGCGATGCTTTACAAAAATCAAAGAGTTTGTTTCAATCATTTAGCGTATTTAAAATAAATATCCCAATGTTTGTTTCAACTATCAGGAAGAAAAATAAATGCTATGAGCATACTGCATTTAGCTATAAGCATATTCCGATTTGCTATAATGAAATCGGGAGTGAACTCTTGGTGAAGGGCTGCCCTTCACCCGCAAACACCGATGAACAGGGAAAGGTGAAGGGGTGAAGGGATAAATGGCTTTTGCTTCATATCTCTATTTGTTCTTTATGCACTTTGGGTTTGTTAACTGAAAATATAAACAATAATTCCGGTAATCGCCACATACACCAACGCATAAGGAATAGCTGCTTTCAGTATTTCACCTTCTTTTCCTTGTTGGTTTCCCGCAGAAGTAGCAATGGCAATACTTTGTGGAGAAATAATCTTACCACCTGTAGCACCTACTGTATTTGCAGCGGACAGCCAATCCGGACTGACATGAATTTGCCCTGCAACACTTGCTTGCAACTTTCCGAAAAGAATATTGGAAGAGGTGTCGCTTCCGGTGATAAACGTTCCCAGACAACCGATGACCGGAGCAAACAGTGGATACAAACTTCCCGTAGCCGTAGCCAGTGCCGTGGCAATTACAGCAATCATTCCGGCACTATCCATAATTGTGGATAATCCCACAAGGCAGATCACGGTGATGAATGTTTTCTTTAATTGCTTCACTGTATTCCAAAGAACGATGAACAGGTCTTTTACTTTAGCTCCTTGAATCAATCCACCGATAAAAGTACCGATGAAAAGCAATACTCCGGCATGAGTCAGCCAGGAAATGGTATAATTGACGGTGGAAGCATTGATGGGCAAACTGATTCGGGTTATCCAGTTATTCTCTAATGTATGACGCAATTCCGGGAAGAGGGGACTGGTCAGAATGATTAAAAATAGAATCAGCAAATAGATGCTCCATGCATTCAGTATATCTTTTGTTTTCAGATGGCTTTTCCGTGCTTTCTCTTTTTTAGAGGCAGTCAGTTTTCCATAAAGAACAATCACGATAATCGAAAGAATACTGCCGATAATGGCCGGAGATTCAGCACCCATATACTTGGCAGCCAGATACTGGCTGACTAAAGAAACTCCGCCTACTAATAAGGCAAGAAATATATTTTTGGGAAGCGATTTAAGTTTGGAGTCAGTAAGGAAAAGCAAAACCAGCGGAATCAGGAACATCAAAACGGATAACTGCAATACGACATTCGTGCTAAGATGCAATACATCCAAATTCGTTTCTTTGGCTAATACCAACACCGGAGTTCCGATCGCTCCGAAAGCGGTGGCTACACTGTTGGCAATCAAACTTACAGTTGCCGAAAAGATAGGCTTGAATCCCAGACTGATAAGAATTGCCGCCGGAATAGCTACTGCTGTTCCGAAGCCGGCCATAGCTTCCAATAGACCTCCGAATCCCCAAGTCAGTAATAACACCTGAATACTTTTGTCGGTAGAAATAGAAGCGAATTGCTGTTTAATAATCTCCATCTTTTCAGTTTTCAGCAATACATTATAACTGAAAATAGCCATCAAAATAATGATTAAGATAGGAGAGACAGCTTTTAATGCTCCATATAAAAAGGAGTAAAACAGATTGTCTACCGAGAAAGCGAAGCCGAAAAGAGCAATCAGCATCGTCACAATCAGAGAAATGATACTACTTTTATCACCTGACATTTTAAAAAATGCCATCAGTATAATCAACAGTAACACCGGAATAACAGCAAGGATCAAGGTCATAATTATCAGATTTAAAAAGTGGAACGTCGTTTATTATTGATATAACAAACAAACGTCCCACTTTGGTCGGTTGAATAAAAAGATTTTTCTATTTATTTCATCTTCACGCTAAGAATTTGTTGTAATTGTTTTAAGTTGGCCAGCGCAGCTTCGTTACCTAGCTTTGCTGCCTTTCGGATAGCTGTTGGCTACCTGATACATTTCGTTCAGACTAAGGTATTTCGGATTTTCCCGTATAATGATGCGACCTTGTTCAACATCGAAGTTGACAACGGTATAGGTTTTATTAAAAATGATAAGCGATAAACAGAAAAGCGGGGAAGTTTGTTGTCGCAACCTGCAAAAAAAGCTCCCTAAATAAATGGATAAAGATGTTTTAAGGCATAAATGCTAACATTTTCCACACATGAGGCGTTCATTATATAAAAGTACCTTTGTGTAATCAATATGACAATGATTTCATTTATTACTGTTTATTTTTACACACACACATACAACTTTAATAATTACAGCCTATGAAAGAGCTTATTAGCAACCTGGAAGTACTGAACAGGAAAGCAGAAAAAGGCGGCGGAGACGCTCGCATTGAAAAACAACATTCTGTGGGCAAGCTGACCGCCCGTGAACGCATCGATTTATTATTGGAGAAAGGTTCGTTTATCGAACTGGATAAGTTGGTAACCCATCGGTGTACCGATTTCGGTATGGAAAAGCAGAAATTCGCCGGAGACGGGGTGGTGACGGGATATGGTATGATTGGCAAGCGCCTGGTTTATGTATTCGCACAGGATTTCACCGTATTTGGAGGAGCTCTTTCGGAAACGCATGCTAAGAAAATTTGTAAAGTGATGGACATGGCCATGCAGATGGGAGCACCCATCATCGGATTGAATGACTCGGGAGGTGCACGAATTCAGGAAGGAGTACGTTCTTTGGCCGGATATGCCGAGATATTCCTGCGCAATTCTATGGCATCCGGAGTGATTCCGCAGATTAGCGCGATCATGGGCCCATGTGCCGGAGGTGCGGTTTATTCTCCTGCATTGACAGATTTTATCCTGATGGTGAAAAACTCCGGTTATATGTTTATTACAGGACCGGATGTGGTGAGAAGCGTGACACAGGAAGAAGTGACAAAAGAAGAACTCGGTGGAGTAGGCGTGCACATGACAAAGTCCGGTGTAGCCCATCTTTCTGCGGAAAACGATATTGAGTGCATCAATTATATTCGTGAATTGATCTCCTATCTGCCGGGGAATAATATGGAAGAGCCTCCGTTTGTAGCGACCAGCGATTCGCCGACTCGCCTGACTCCGGAACTGGCAGATTTGATTCCGTCCAATCCGAATCAGCCGTATAATATAAAAGAGATGATAGAAGCGGTGGCTGATGATAATAGTTTCTTCGAGCTTCAGGCAGAATATGCTGCGAATATTGTGACGGGATATATCCGCCTGAATGGAAAAACGGTGGGAGTGGTGGCTAATCAGCCATTGGTGCTTGCTGGTACACTGGATATCAATGCGTCTATCAAAGCCGCCCGTTTTGTCCGCTTCTGTGATGCTTTCAATATCCCTTTACTGACACTGGTAGATGTGCCGGGATTCCTTCCGGGAATCGATCAGGAATATGGCGGAATTATCCGTAACGGGGCAAAATTACTTTATGCTTATTGTGAGGCTACGGTGCCGAAAGTGACGGTTATTACCCGCAAAGCATACGGTGGTGCTTACGATGTGATGAGTTCCAAGCATATCCGTGGAGATGTAAATCTTGCTTTCCCTACCGCCGAAATCGCGGTGATGGGACCGGATGGAGCTGTGAATATCCTTTTCCGTAAGGAAATAGATAAAGCCGAGAAACCCGAAGAGAAACGGAAAGAACTTCAGGATGATTATCGCGGGAAGTTTGCCAATCCTTACCGGGCGGCGGAATTGGGATATGTGGATGAAGTGATTGATCCGGCGGTAACCCGTTTGCGGTTGATTCGAAGTTTCGAGATGCTTGCCAACAAACGGCAGTCTAATCCTCCTAAGAAACATTCGAATCTTCCGCTTTAATAAGTTGAGAGTGGAGAGTTGAGAATGGAGAGTGTTCATTAAAAGAATAAAAAGATTATGATAAAGAAAATATTAGTAGCCAACCGCGGTGAAATAGCGATGCGAATCTTCCGTACCTGTCGGGTGATGAATATCTCGACGGTGGCTGTTTATACCCATGTAGACCGCGGAGCTTTGCACGTGCGTTATGCGGAAGAAGCCTATTGCATCTCTGAATCGCCTGAAGATACTTCCTATCTGAAGCCGGAATTGATATTATCCATTGCCAAAAAGACCGGAGCTGCTATTCATCCGGGATATGGTTTCTTGTCGGAGAATGCGGATTTTGCCCGCCGTTGCGAAGAAGAGGGAGTGATTTTTATCGGACCGAGTGCGGATATTATTTCCAAAATGGGAATCAAGACAGAAGCCCGTAAGATTATGCGTGAAGCAGGATTACCCATTGTTCCCGGAACCGAGACACCTGTGCAGGGGATTGATGAAGTGAAGAAGGTGGCCAATGAAGTAGGTTATCCCATTATGCTGAAAGCACTTGCGGGAGGTGGAGGAAAAGGTATGCGTCTGGTACGTACGGAAGAAGAGGTGGAAACTGCTCTCCGTTTGTCGCAATCCGAAGCAGGGACATCCTTTGGCAATGATGCGGTATATATTGAGAAATACATCGAGAATCCCCATCATATCGAAGTTCAGATCATGGGAGATAAATATGGCAATGTGGTCCATCTTTACGAACGTGAATGTTCCATTCAGCGTCGTAACCAAAAAGTGATAGAGGAAAGTCCTTCTCCTTTTGTGAAAGAGGAGACGAGAAAGAAGATGTTGAAGGTAGCCGTGGAAGCCTGTAAAAAAATAGGTTATTACAGTGCCGGGACATTGGAGTTTATGATGGATAAGGACCAGAACTTCTATTTTCTCGAGATGAATACCCGTTTGCAGGTAGAACATCCTGTGACGGAGGAATGTACGGGAGTTGACCTGGTTCGGGATATGATAACAGTTGCCGCCGGAAATCCGTTGCCTTATAAACAGGATGATATTCAGTTTAGCGGAGCAGCTATCGAATGTCGTATTTATGCGGAAGATCCGGAGAATAACTTCATGCCCTCTCCCGGTGTGATTACTGTCCGTGAAGCTCCCGAGGGACGTAACCTGCGTCTTGACAGTGCCGCTTATGCCGGATTTGAAGTCTCTCTGCATTATGACCCGATGATTGCCAAGCTATGTTGTTGGGGGCGTACCCGTGCATCGGCCATTTCCAATATGGCACGTGCTTTGCGCGAGTATAAGATTTTGGGAATTAAAACAACAATTCCTTTCCATCAACGTGTATTGAAGAATGCAGCTTTCCTGAAAGGCGAATATGATACAACGTTTATTGATACGCGCTTTGATAAGGAAGATCTGAAACGCCGTCAGAATACCGATCCGACAGTGGCTGTCATTGCTGCCGCAGTGCGACATTACGAGCGTGAGAAAGAAGCGGCTTCCCGTGCAACAACACTCCCGGTAGTAGGAGAATCACTCTGGAAGTATTATGGTAAGTTGCAGATGACTGCTAATAATTATTGATTTGACACTAAAAAATAACAGAACAGATTATGGGTACAACATTAGCTACATATTACGCCAAGCTCCAGGATATGCCGGACAGTGAATATAAGGTGGAGATTCTGGAGGACGGACCAATCAAGAAGATTGCAGTCAATGGTAAGATATATGAGGTCGATTATAACATGGGTGGCGACTCTATCCATTCAATTATCATCGATCACCACTCGCATGGAGTGCAGATTTCTCCCTCTTCCAATAATTCATATACAATCATGAATAAAGGGGAGCTTTATCAGATTGAATTGCAGGGAGAAATGGAGAAGATACATAATGCCCGCACTGCTGCTGAATCCGTAGGGCGTCAGGTGGTACAGGCACCGATGCCGGGAGTTATCCTGAAGACGTATGTAAAGAAAGGAGATCTCGTGAAGCGGGGTGATCCGCTTTGTGTATTGGTGGCGATGAAAATGGAGAATGAGATACGTTCGGTGACGGATGGAGTTGTGAAAGAAGTATTCGTGGAAGATGGCATGAAGGTGGGATTGAACGACCGGATTATGGTAATTGAGTAATTCTTTGAAAAAAACGGGGTAAATACGTGCTTTTATTCAAAAAAATATTTACTTTTGGCAGATAAGTACGTATTTACACCGTTACATTATGAGTATCGAACAAAGCAAAGAAGCATTATTAGAACAGTTAGAAGCACTTAAAAAAGAAAACGAGCAGCTTAGAAAAGAACTTTCTACCCTTAGGGATGAGAAATATAACGATCGTCCTGTTAGTTTTAAAGAAAAATATGCTGTTAGAATACTAGACTCTCTTCCCGATATGCTGACTGTCTTCAATCAGAGTGAGGTAGGTATTGAAGTTGTTTCCAATGAGGAAACCAACCATGTAGGAATATCAAACAAGGATTTTAGAGGGATGCGTATGCAGGATATGGTTCCACCGGAAGCATATCAGAATATTCACTCCAATATGCGTCATGCTATCACCACCGGAACTGTTTCAACTGCACATCACGAACTGGATTTTAATGGTGAACGCCATTATTACGAGAACCGTATTTTTCCGTTGGATGAGGAATACGTGCTGATTATGTGTCGTGATATAACGGAACGAGTAGCTACCCAAAGGCAGTTGGAAGTTTTTAAAAGTGTGCTCGATAAGGTGAGTGACAGCATTCTTGCTGTGGCGGGAGATGGAACGCTGGTTTATGCAAATAAGCAATTTATAGAAGAATACGGTGTAACGCAAGAGTTGGGTACACAAAAAGTATATGATTTGCGTGTCTCTATGACCGACAGGGGGGCGTGGGAAAAAAGATTGCAGGAAATTCGTGATAACGATGGTAGCTTTGCTTATCGGGCGGCTTATATACCTTACGGGCATACGAAGGAGAGAGTACATCAGGTATCTGCTTTTCTGATTCGTGAAAATAATCAGGAACTCATTTGGTTCTTTACGCAGGATATTACTGATGTTATCAAGAAACGGGATGAACTCCGCGAACTGAATTTATTGTTGGATGGTATTTTAAATAATATTCCGGTCTATTTGTGTGTGAAGGACCCGGAAGATGATTTTAGATATTTGTATTGGAATAAGGCATTTGCCGATCATTCAGGTATTCCGGCGTCTAAAGCTATCGGGCATACGGATTATGAAATATTTCCGGTGCATGGAGATGCGGAGAAATTCCGTAAAGATGATTTAGAATTACTTCAGACTCATAAGCGCATTGATATGCAGGAAACTTATTTGTCCGCTAATGGAGAAGCGCGTATCGTGCAGACTTTGAAAGCACTTGTACCGATGGAGGGACGTAAACCGTTGCTGATTGGCATTTCATGGGATATTACTAATCTTCAGAATATTGAGCAGGAACTGATAAAGGCAAGGATTAAGGCGGAGCAATCCGACCGATTGAAAAGTGCTTTCCTTGCTAATATGAGCCATGAGATCCGGACACCACTGAATGCAATTGTAGGATTCTCTCAATTATTGCCTGCTGCCGAAACTGCTGAAGAGAAAAAGCTCTATTCGGGTATTATCAATCAGAATTCGGATATTTTGTTGCAACTGATTAATGATATTCTGGATTTATCGAAGATAGAAGCCGGGACACTGGAATATATCAAACGTCCAATGAATCTGGGAGAGGTCTGCCGAACAATTTATACTGTTCATAAAGAACGTGTGAAAGAAGGGGTAACTCTTGTCTTTGATAATGAGGAGGAGGATTTGCTCATGGAGGGAGATCAGAACCGTATCATGCAGGTGATAACGAATTTCCTGACTAATGCAAGTAAGTTTACCTATGAAGGAGAGATCCGTTTTGGTTTTGGACGAATGGATAAAGATATTCGTGTGTATGTAAAGGATACAGGAATAGGGATAGAACCGGAAAAGGTAGATCATATCTTCGAGCGTTTTGTCAAACTGAACTCTTTTGCCCAAGGGACAGGATTAGGTCTGTCTATCTGTCGGATGATTATCGAAAAAATCGGTGGAGAAATAGGGGTGACTTCCGAACTGGGTAAAGGCTCCACATTCTATTTCACGATCCCTTATGAAGAAACCGGAGAGCATGGTAAATTCTTTAAAGAGTCGAAAGTGGTATCTAAAGGAAATACAGTCAATCGTGTACAACAGATTAAGAAGATTCTGGTAGCAGAAGATGTGGAGAGCAATTTTATCTTGCTGAAGAATCTGATTGGCAGGGAATATACATTGCTTTGGGCTAAAGACGGAGTGGAAGCTATCGAAATGTATAAGCAGTACCAACCGGACTTAATCCTGATGGATGTAAAAATGCCGCGTATGGATGGACTGGAAGCAACCCATATTATCCGCTCTTATTCTAAAGAAATTCCAATCATTGCTTTGACGGCTTATGCTTTTGAGGCGGATAAAGAATTGGCATTGGAGATGGGTTGTAATGACTTTGTGACCAAACCGATTTCGGAAAGAACATTGAGAAAGGCTTTAGATAAATATTCGACTACTGTTTAAAAAAAGGATTATGGCTATATGTATCCGGTGAAAGTTACTTATGATAGCCATAATCCACAAAAGAGTACGATTGTTGTTGAGTGAAAGTAGTCGGTGATTACTTTTCTATAGATTCTTTTTTATTTCCGGAACCAGTATAAACTTCGTTTCCGGAAAATACTTTTTCAGCCAGGTCCGGATAAATTCCATTGTATCATTCTGAATCGTCTTGTCTTCTACGGTAGGATATAAATTATATAATACGGTATCTAGTACAATGCCGCGTTTTTGTATTGCTTCGAGACTAAGCAGGGTATGATTGATACTCCCCAGTTTGCCCGAAGTAACAAAGATAAGCGGATATTTTTCTTGGACGATGTAGTCAATGGTTAAAAGTTCAGTTGTCAGGGGAACCATAAGGCCGCCTGCTCCTTCAAGTAAAACAGAGTCATACCGTTCACTCAATTCTTCGGTCGCACGTTTTATTTTATCAAAGTCGATGGGGCGGTTATCCAGCTGGGAAGCAAGATGCGGAGAGGCGGGATAAGAGAAAATCTCCGGCATGGTTAGTCCCTCTTGGTCTTCTTTGGTGAAAGGGATTCCCATGATTTGCCGATGTAGGTCAATATCTTCGGAATGACCTACATTTCCCGTTTGAA
>ERZ791740.1155-NODE-1155-length-15759-cov-3.174733_pt1 | contig 15759 bp, 33 predicted proteins | sample MGYA00510041_ERZ791740 | MGnify/ENA primary metagenome ERZ791740 (study PRJEB30046, sample SAMN00791959) | human gut metagenome | study: EMG produced TPA metagenomics assembly of the A metagenome-wide association study of gut microbiota in type 2...
CGCCCCAGCCGAGCACACGACGCACGACGGAGCTTTACACAGTCGTACAGCTCCCCCCACACTTTTATATATAAATATCCAAGATATATATTATATATACTTAAGATTTATAATATATGTGTGTATATATTGTGTATATATCTTTCTATAGGTATATATAAAATAAGCGCTGCCAAGAAGAGAGTGAACCGCACACAGAAAGAATACACACAGCCACCGCAGAGCAATACCACAAAGAAGAGAGAGAACACCGCCAAGAGAAGCAAGGACACAGCAACACCCAACACAACACGACACTGACTGTCGAACCATTTTAATACAGTTCTTCAGACGGGGAGTGTCGCCGACTCGCGCTTGTTCACGATCTCGGGAGCATTTGCGAGATTTTGCGAGTTTTCAAAAAATCCACGAAAACCGCCGTCAGCGCAGCCGAGGCCGTCCAACTCTAGTCATTTGTGTAATAATGGCCAGAGATAGCACCCCACCCCTACTTACAAAACCGCGCGGGGGCTTGATTTTTCAAGGTTTTCCGGTGGCAGTCCCCATTTCATCCTTGTTCACTTCCTCCTTCCAACCATCCCAGCTTCCATCCCCTCCCCCTACTTAAAAATCAAAATCAGGATTTCAAAAAGCTCTCCCTCTCAAACTGTTGCATACGCCACACTTCCGCATATTCAATTATAATTTGGTTGAAATGTAGATGATGATTTGCTCTGGTTTTGCGTTATTCGCGTCTGTCGCGTTCTCTGGTACGTTTTACTCGTCTCGGTGGTGTAGTTTCATTCCTGAATATCGAAATCGATTTTAAGGCCGTTCTCGTGCGTTTTAAGGCATATGGTTTTCAAGCAACTCTTAGCCTACTCTCAGCTAATAACCGGTTCACACTCAGCAGAGTTTCGCCTGCTGGTCGGACATGGTTGAGATAGTGACCGGCTTGGAGCATAAAAAAGAGGCCACCTCCGTAGAGATGACCTCTTGATATTTTATTCGGTATAATCAATTTCTCCGGCTTTTATGCGGGGGATCTCGGCGGTGACTATTCGTCTTCCGCACCGTGGGCAGGAAAACGGCTGAAAATGCCACTCGCGCATGTACCCCGATGACGTGTTTCCGCGAAGCGACAATGATGGAAGCGTATAACCACAGCGTTCGCATACTGGCTTGAACTTCATAGTCGTTGTATCTGACTCTTCGCCGAGGAAGGTTCCTTCAAGCAAATCCGTCGAGTGGTCAACCTCCGCAAACCGCACCAGTTCGGCCATTGCGTCGTAGGCTTCGCAAGAAGTATCGAAGAGCATACCTCCCGTCACCCCGTTTGTGTCGTCTGTGCACAAGAGGCACTCGCCCCAACCATCGTGGTGGATGCCGTAGCTCAGACCGCTCCACGGGTCTGATTCGTATGCACAGCCGAGCTCACCATGATAGTTTCCCTCGTCATCATGCACGCCGATGTGCAGCTTCTCCTTGCCGCAGAACGGACACCTATACATCTTCGGCGTCCCGTTGAGAGCACACACAACGCCGTAACAGTACACGTCGCCCTCCTCCATGATTTTGAACTCTGCGTGCGGTAGCTCAGTCTCGTATGCCCATGAGCAGTCTCTTCCTTCGGGGCACCACACTGCTTTGATGGGCAGGGAACGTCCTTCTCCACGCTTGAGCACACCGCCCTCGAAACAGTCGCACTCTCCGTCTATTGCGCCCCTCAACTCTGCAAGGTCATCAGATGCGCCGAACACGACGAGGAAATCCAGATCCCTTGCGAGGATTGCTTCATCTTCTGTTATCTCGTTACCATACTGCCGCCCATCAAGTTTCGCGGCAAATTCTTCAACTGTCATTTTTCTTCCTCCTGCGCCAACCAAAGGCACCAACATTTAAGGCAATCATTGTTCACATTCCTGCAAATCATGAGGGGCGGGCAAGCGTTGGGAATCTGCCCGTCCATGAACGCTGCAATCTGCTCGTCAGTCTCGGCTTTTCTGATTCTCTCCCCATTCGTCATTTCTTGTCCACCTCGTCTATAAAGGTCGCCGCCTCATCTGCGACGTGCAGGAAGAATGCCAGCGGATTGCGTCGGAAAGTATCTCCCGCTGCTCTGGCTTCTCCCTCCTGCCATGAACTCATGTGATAGCGAATTGCGGTCGCCTCGTCTACTGACAGAACCATGAACTGCTGGAGAATAAAAACGCTCTTTTCTCCGTGGCCGAAAATGAACTTCTCGTCAATATCGTAAGCCTGTACTGTCTCCCAAATGAAATCTCCACCCGCGTCGTGCTTCACTGTCCACTTCTCCGCAGCGGCAACCTTTTCAGGATCGTATGTTTTCTGGTTGCGGCAGTTCGGCTTGTACATGTTGGCCTTGCAGAGATCATGAAAAAGCGCGACTATTGCGATGGTTTCTTCGGTATATGGGCAGCTATCGCCATATTCCTCGCGCAGAAATCTGCACAGTCTATCATACACATTCAAACTGTGTTCGCACAGTCCGCCAGGTACTGCGAGGTGGTGGCGCGAACTCGCCGGGGCTTCAAAGAAGTCCGAGTTCAGGTCAAGCCACGCTATCAGACCGGTCGTGTTGTCGCGTGTGATGTTCTCCGTGACGATATTGACAAACCTTTCCTTGTTTTTCTCGATGTTAATCATTTTACTTTACTCCTCCTTGATAATCCCCGTAGTTGAAGTTCTTGGTAGATGTCCCCTCAAGCTGTCTCAATTCTGTAGATGTCAGCGCGCGATTTGTTGTGCGCACAGTAGTCGATGTCGTTCGGTTCGGGCAAGCAGTACATTCACACCAATGGCTGCCATTAAATCTGTTTACCCTGAACGGGCAGTTGCTGGCGTAACAATCCATCACTCCACCTCCTGCATCCAGAACTCACGGCGACAGTCAGTGCAATCACTGTCAATGTGTGCGCATCCTCCGCGTGTATTCCTATGCGATGTAGAAATTAGAGAGGGACACACTCGCAACACACCATAATCGTCAATCCCCGCCTCGGGGTATTGCTTCAGAAATTCGCTCTGTCGTGTTTTGACCGGGTACTGTTCAGCCCATCGCTCGACAATACCAACTGCCTCTTCTGCGTGGTCAAAACACCATTTTGAACACATGACACTGGACACTTCATCCAACGGGCAGCCATCGCATTTAGTCGACATGGCTCTAAGGAAGGCCGCACACATGCGGTTCTTCGTTTTAAGAAATCCAACTGCGTCCATCATTTACCCTCCATTTCTCGCCGCAGCGCAGCTCCCATCTTTACCTGCTCCTCCAGCGTTGGAGCGTGTTTGCACACGAAACTGCCGCTGAGGGAACAACTCCAACACATAATTCCTCCTGTAAGCGCCCAACACCGATTGCTCAACCCTCGACAGTCATCCATGAGGTTGGCGTTTTCTTCTTCCAGAGAGTCCACCTTTTCCCGATACTGCTTTTTCAGCTTGGACAGCTCCGCCTTGAGCCTTTTATTTTCCTCGGTCGCGTCCGAGGACATTTTGTTGCGAAATTCATTTAAGTCCATTTGTTACTCTCCTTTCCGCATGCGAGCAAAAATCTTTTTGGTGTGGATTTTGCAGCCCGTCTTCATGCACGCAAAATCGCTAGCCCTGCGGCCACAACTGTATTCGGAATATCAAGTGTTATTTTCATTTTTGCTCCCCCTTACCACCCGTAAAAGAGTACGGTTTTGGTTTCCCAGTCTATGGCCTTATACAGCCTGACCAACTCGAAAATCTGGTGTTCGTACTGCCATGAGTCGCTTATAGATTCATGCGTTTCATCAAGGTTGATAGCGCCGAGCCTCTCCCACCATTTAAGTCTTTCGTGGATAAAGTCGCGTATTTTATCTATGCTCTTGATGTCATCCCGCTCTATGGAAAAACCTCCCGGAAGAAATTGCTTTCCGCCGTCCACAAGTAAGTTTTTATACGCCTCTATGATTTTGCGCTTGTATATCTCGATAGCTTCAAGCACACCGGGCTTACCAACGACATACGGATCATAGTCCGAAACGTCCTCCTGAACTTCTTTGTCTGTAAACAGCGGTTCGCCTTTGCTATAAATCCGGTCTGCCGTATCGTCCCAATACAGTTTCCCAAATTCAAAGATTTCCTTTTTGTCAAGAAACTTGTTGTCGTTAAAAGAGAACCAACCGTCCCCGCCTTCTACGCCCTCTGATTTTGCATAGTTACAAAGCTCACTCATAGTCATGTTTCTGATCGCTTCGCACTTGCTCTTGTCTACAAGATAAAAATAATGCCTATATCCCATTCTTACCGTCCTTTCTAAACATCACTATCCGAACCACGTCATCGACCTGCACTTCCGTGTCCTCAAAGCGCGTTCTTGATACCCGCCATGACTTTCCGACGCAACGCAAGGAATCTTGCGTAAGCTTTCTCCATCGTCACTCACCTCCGCCCCAATTTTAGCCACAAGGCATCCGCGATTGAGAATAGCGCCCATGTTATGAAAAATTCGGTTTCAAGTTTTTCCTCATTCATGTAATACCAAATTGCCACTAAGAAATACAAAAGACTCATTCTCTCTCCTTATTCGTCAAGCCCAAGACTCACAAACAGTCTCTTGGCTTCCTCGTCATACGCCTTATAATCCGGGTACTTGTCCAAAATATCAGCGTACTTACACCGCTTCTGTCCGCCGCATGCCTTGCGGTCTTTGCAATATACGCAGCCATACTTCTTCTGTGAGTCCGGATTAACACCTACATACCCCTCCGAGCTGCCCAAGCCCTCGCGCGAGCCTTTTCGCACCTTGGTACAGCCGCAGTTTCTGACTCGTCCTGTGCGGATATCATAGCCACGGCGGACAAAGGTTTTCCCGCATATCCGGCAGCGGCAGTTGAAATACGCCCCCAGAGTTCCGCCAGAGCGCTTTTCGTTATAACTCAGGACTTCTACGTCGTGGAATGTTTGCCCTGATATGTCGATGATTTTCATGTTGTCTCCTCTATTGTCTCAAGCAAAGCAATCAGCCCGAAGAACGACCGCGGGTTTATCCCGGTCTTTTCCTTTGCCGCTGTCAAATGAAATTCCACTGTGGAGTTGTTCATGTTCAGCGCTCTGGCCGTAGCTGTGGCGTTCATATTGTTTTCGGCATAAGTGCAAATTACGCGCTTACACTTCTCGGTTAATGGCCGTTGACTTTTGTCCATTCGGCTTCCCTCCCCTCTGCATAATGCGAATATTTATTCATCCGGTAGAAATTCCGCGGGGCATATCATATTTGTCTCTATCAGGAACGCCAATTTGAACTGTGATACTGTAAATATTCCCTCTTTCACGAGAAATTCTACGCCGTGTTTCAGCGCTTCTCCATCAATCACGGTTCCTTGCGGATAGTAAACAAACTGCGCAACAAAGCGCTTTACCGCCTCAAATTGTTCGCTCGAAGCCCACACGGTAATCCCTCACCTCCGACATGTCTACGACGCGCAACCTTGCTTGACAATGAAAAGCACCAGAACCGTCCTGCCGAAATCTCCACTCTATGAAACGGCTAAGCTCCTTGGATGTAACGAGCTTTTCTATAAAGTCCCGCTTGGTGATCTCCTTTATAATATCTTCGCCGAAGGTTTCCACCTGTTCGCGTGAATATATCCTTGAAACTACGAACGTTTCAGGACGCAAATTGATCTGAACAACTTTAGGCGGCGGCAGTTGTTCGGTATAACCGCCAAGTTTGCGTATGATCCAGCTCTTAACTTTGTTCATTGTTCATTCTCCCTTCCATCACGAAAAGACTTTGCTGTGCCGTATACTCGTTGAAGCGCTCTTCTTGAAGCTTGAAATACGTTGGGTCTATTTCGCAGCCCACGAAATCAAGTCCTGCGTCATAGGCCGCGATTCGGCTGCTCCCGCTTCCGAGATGCGTGTCGAGGATTCGGTCTCCGGCGTACGCGTAGTTTTTGAAAATCCACTTATAGAGTGCTATCGGCTTCTGGGTTGGATGGTAGCGCTTCTCGTTCAGTTTTTTGTTACCCTGCATGGTAGCGCCCTCTTCAATGCTCTTGCCCTGCAGCATTCCGTTCCACATAAAGCGGAATATCCTGACGCTGGTGAAGAGATCTGTCGCGGCCAACTCGCAGTCAGAGAAACTACTTGAGGAATTGCACTTGTCCCACACGATTCGCCCCGGTGCAAAGTGGTAATCAAAGTAATTGCATCCCCACACTATGTAATGCTTGGCTACACGCTGAAGAGCTGCAAAATACTCGACGCCGGGTATATCCCACTGTGGGGATATGGGATAATCTCGATGGACACCGATTTTGCTGACACGGCTGCCGTAATAGCCACGCCTTTCCGGCCCTGAGAAATACGGAGGATCCACAACTGCGAGGTCGAACGCCTTGTCAGGCACTCTGCGCATGTACTCCATGCAGTCGCAGTTGACTACTATGCTTTCGCTCATTTCATCACTCCCTTACACTTCATCTCCCCATGCGTCCCAGCCGGGGAATCGTTCTCTCGCAAATATCTCTATGCGCGGCTCATAGCTCACCAGTTCTATCATACGGCGCATTTCTTCGGGCTTGCAGCTATGCACAGTTTTGGGGGCATAGAATCCCGTTTTCCCCTGACAGCGTTTACCTTCGGGAGAAACTTTGTAAGGCAAGCGCTTCTTCGTCGTTGCAAATATGCAATGTTCAGTCAGTCCTCTGTAATACTGTCCCAAGCCCTGCTGATTCTTCATCCACGTTATCGTTGTCACATACTCGAATCCCCACGCCTTTACGCAATCAATTGCAGCGGGTAGATAATTATTGGTAGCCCAGCAGTACAGGTGGCACCCGTCAGGGGCTGCGAGCTGCATAACCGGGAGCGCCTTAATCTCGGCAACTGACATTAAACTGTAGTGCTTGTCCGCTCCGCGCTTGATTTTGCCGCCCCCCCGCTCCGGCCACGGCGGGTCTATGTAGATTGTGCGATACTTGCCGCTTGGAAAATCGCTCATACGCCCTCCTTGATTTTGAAAAACTGACAGCCGCGGCCTTTATCGCAGTCGTTGGCGCAGAACCGGCATGGATTCGCATCGAGCACCAACAGTTTGATGATCCTGCACAGCCGTTCTATCTCGCGCCTCTGGTTCTGAATAATCATGTCTTTAGGTGTCATATTTTGCCGTCCACCTTTCCAAAGCGTCACGATTCCATATCCGAGCTGCTTTTATCTTCCTCTTGTACCAAGGTCGCTGCGCTCCAGCTCCACAAACCGGGCAAATGTACCGGTAACGATTTTTGTGAAACTGCAGCACAGGACTGGCTTCTTCCCCACACTCACACACTAAGAAAATGATATTCATACACCCCTTCCTATTCATCGTCGGAACACTTGTCCAGCGTCACGACGCGGATAATACCCGCATTGGCAATCATCCTGCGGCAGATAGGGCAAGGCTCCGGGGCTTCGAGAGGTTCCCATATAATGTTTGTTATCTCTCCGCCGCGCCCCAATGCCATCCGCGCCCATTCTCCGTATAGATACATCGTCGAGCCAAGCATTTCGCTTCTGGAAGCCGATATAATAGCGTTCTGCTCCGCATGGACACTATGGCAATCGGAGTAGTCCCCGCTGTTGCTGGGCTTGTCCAGACGCTTACATAAGCCTATATCGCAGCAATTAGGCTCGCCGCGCACAGAACCGTTGTAGCCCGTGGCGATTATCTCGTCGTTCTTCACAATAACTGCGCCATACCGGCGTTTGAGGCAGGTGCTCCTCTGCGATACGGCTTGAGCTATTTCAAGGTAGTAGGCATCTTTTGAGATTCGTTTCATTCTGCATCCTCCACGTAACACCAGCTTTGCGGGGCACGCGTCAAATAGCGCTCCTTATTGACATACCACGTATACGGCTGAACTTTTTCAAGGACAAGCGGCTTGACAAATGAGGTCAGTTCTCGCGGTGAATCATAAATTTTTAGATTGGAAATGCGCCAGCCGTACATCGGTGACTGCACTGCATACGCCGCCGCATCACACGCGCTCATGCAAGCCGCTTTGTAAAACTTTTCATCGTGGCCGAACGTGTGATCTTCAATAATCTGATTGCAAAGAAATTCCCCTATGACTTTGCCGCTCCCACATTTATCAAACGCGTTATGGCTGTGATCGTCCACATAAGAATATCTCGGCCCTGTCCAAAACTGCTTTTTTGCGTCTCTCGTGCAGTAGATGTATACCTTGAATGGCGTTTCCAGCTTCGGGCGCGTTTTCCGCACCTCAATAGTTTTTTTACCGTTAACGATTTTTTCACACCACTTTGGGCGTATGCTGATTAAGACTGCCTCTTGCTTTGTCATTAACACACTGTTTCTCCTTTCAAAAATTTGTCTACATCGCCGAATATACCGGCATCCTCGTCTCCGAAATGTCTCTTTACGACAGCTATCGGAAACTGTTCAATTTCGCTTGCCCAACGGCAGTTTTCCGCGCCGTGGATTTCAGCCCAGCACAGCGGAAACCCGCCTATTCCATCGAACAGTGAGCCAAGCGTTGCGCCCTCCGGCAGATACTCGCTTATGCGGCGCAGAAGCCACTTCCAGAACGGGAGGGCAATGCTGTTGCCGAGGGCTTTATATTTCGGCGCATCAGCTTCCTTATGTACTCGCCCTTTTTCATCCGTCCATTCACCTATGTCAACCCATCCGTCTGGGAAGCCTTGAAGTCTGGTACATTCAAGCGGCGTTAATCTGCGCACCACATTTGACTGGCGGCATACATTGTTGAGATTGAGACTTGAGCCCCCAGATTCTTTAGCTTGAAGCGTACCGTTAACATTGCCGTTCTCAGTGAAATTTCTGCAATCTACGGCGCAAACGAGATCGGTTGGAGATTTATACTGCCGAGCGCTTTGCGTAGACGCTACATCACTCTCGGATAACGCCGAAGAACTTTGAAACGCATACGTCAGCGGTACTTGATTCCCGCCTGTGTCCATCCTTGCTTGTAGGCTTGGTGCGACCTCGCCGCACTCTCTTATGACATCATTCGCATGGCTCATATCTAATATTGTGTTGGACTTGAACGCTGCAACTATATGCTTGTCCGCCGAGGTGATGGTCGGCGCAGGATCGCCGTCCTTGCCGATTCCGAGACCGTTCCCGCTACCGTCGTTTTTGCGGGTATCTCCTCCGTTTTTGAATCGCGTCGCTTTGTCATTTATGGGGATGACTACCGGCTGATTGTTCCCTGACATTCCTGCCGCCGCGGTGAGCGTCGGCGCTTTATCGTCTGCCCTTATTTCAGCGCCGCCCTGTTGAGTTGCCATGCAAAAGAGCGTTTGGTCATTGCCCGTCCCGAGCGTGCCGCTCTTTTCAGTTTGAACTAAAGCGCCTTTTCCGCCTCCGTCACAGCCCCCCCGGATGCGGACTGTATAAGAAGTGCCTGCTTCAACTGTTCCGGCAGGTCTTTCCCTCTGCGTTCCGCTCTCCGTAAAATCCCCTGACACGCTGCGCGGCTCAAATAGTATTTTGTGGGCGATGCTTCCTCCAAAATCTGCGACAACCGAGATTCTACGGCGGCGTTGGGGCACTCCCCACCATTGCGCATCGTGGATTCTATAAGCCACGCTCCATCGTCCTCCCACATCGCGGTAGCCCCCCCATGTAGGCCATCCATGTTCAGGCACTTGAATATGGGGCGCTTCCGGTTCTGCGATTTTGATGATTTCTTCGAGGACTGCCGCAAAGTCGTTTCCTCCGTTGCTTGACAGGGCACCGGGCACGTTCTCCCACACCATGTATCTTGGTCGAATAAGTTCACCTGTCCGTCCAGCACTTCGTTCACGCGCTCTCATCTCCTTTACAATACGTATCTGCTCCATGAACAGTCCGGAACGTTCCCCGGCCAATCCTTTACGTTTTCCTGCGACAGATAGATCCTGTCTAACAAGGTGAGCCTCCGGTAATAACCCAAACCGGCTCTATTTCAGCGCCGTTTATCTTTGTTATATCTCCTAAATGTCTCACCCAAAACCACCTCCTTCATACCAGCGCAAGTGTGTCTGGCTCTTTGGTGCTGGGATGGTAGCACCCGTGTCAAGCGCAAATGAAGCGGACAGCGCAGAAATGCGGCATTGATTTATGCAAGTGTCACAAAATTTCAAGCTTAATAAGCGTAGAAAAGCAGCCCTTTCAATTTGAAAAGGCTGCTTTTTTCGTATACCTATACAAATTTTGATGTTTTAAAACTTGTCAAACTCAAAAACGCGCTTGACACGCCGTGTATCATCCTTGCACCGAAAAAGAAAGGAGCGGATGCCTATGCAGGAGGCCGAGCTTAAAGCCGCGGCAGTCGGCATACTAACATATCTTGCAATAGTGAATGAGGAGACCACGCGGCACAGCGGAGAGGAGGCGGAAATTATGGAGTTTGACGCGCCATACAATCCAGCCGCGTTCAAACTGGCGATGCAGTATCTCGCGCGGATGGACATGGAAGAAACGGAGGTGGAGTTATGGAAGCGGTAATAATACTGCTTATCAGTACGGTTATCCCCGTAACAGTTGGTTGCGCGATGCACATCAAGTTTGCGCACGAACGGTGGGTTTCTTATTTAGAGCAGAAATCAAGTTACAAACATATAACGGTCTCTCCTGAAATTTTCAAAACAATGCTTTACACCCTCTCCTATGAAATGAGCGCTTTGCCTTACGGCATAATGTGGCACAGACCTACATCACGACACCATGGGAGCGAGCCTGTCTTGGTGTACGGTCGAAATAAACTCGAACAAGAGCAGATGAACCTCGCGCTGATTGTATACCTCGATAAGCAAGCAAAAGCGCGGGAGAGACGCAAAGTGCTCGCCAACGATGCAACTATTGAAGCGGCAAATCGAATTAAAGACGACATCCAACGTATCATCAACGAAAATCTCCGCGCCGCGCAGGAGGCCGCGCGGAAAAATCAAGAGATTATAGACCGCCTATCGGGAACAAACTCTTCCCGTGGAGGCTCACCATGAACAGCCGGGACGATGCCGAGCGGCGTTACCTTGAGAATGAAAAACTCATTTATGGCGCTTTGCATAAATATTTCCCGGCGCTCGCGTCTGATGAGGACATTCAGCAGATCGCGGGGATCGGTCTCTGGAAAGCCTGTTTGAACTACGATGCGGATAAGTCGTGCTTCTCAACTGCCGCGTATAAATTCATCAAGACCGAAGTGCTGCAGGAACTACGAAAAAGGCGACGCCGAGGCAAAATCACAACAATACCTTTCACTTCATTGGTGTGCGATTTGACCACCGAGGGCAGAGAAGAGCTGGATATCCTTGCCATTAGTCCGAGTCTTGATGACATCGACTGGTGCGACGCAGAAACGTTTTGGGCATCATTGACCGAACGCCAGCAGTTCATTGTCAAGGCGCGTATATCTGGGCTGATTGATGAGGAAATCGCCGCCGCACTGGGTTTGTCTCGCACATTGATTATCCATGAAAAGAAAAACATTCGGCGAATAGCCGAGGAAACATTATGAATGGAGGTGGCTAAAGATGCCACTACTTAACTATACCACGAAAGTGGATGTCTATACCACGATAGGTGCTATACAGGGGCAGCTTGTAAAGCACGGAGCAAAGAAGATCATGCAGGAATATGACGATGCCGGTCGCATAACGGCTCTATCTTTCCAGATAGACACGCCCAACGGGATGCGGGGCATAAAGCTTCCGTCTAATGCAGAGGCTGTTAGGCATGTGCTCGTAAGGCAGAAAGTCAAATGTGATGTTGAGCAGTCTGAACGAGTTGCGTGGCGCATTATCAAAGACTGGGTAGAAGCTCAAATGGCCATCCTCGAAAGCGAAATGGTGCAGATGGATGAAATCTTTTTACCGTATATGCTCAACAGTAAAGGTCAGACAGTTTTTGAGGCATATCAGAGCCAGCAACTATGGCTCGGAGAGGGAGGAGAAAAATGAAACAGAAAGCCTATATAGCAGGGAAAATCACCGGAGACCCCGAATATCGCAAAAAGTTTGCAAGCGCGCAGGAAGAACTGGAGCGTCAGGGCTACATCGTTCTGAACCCAGCACTCCTGCCCGAGGGGATGGCTCCCTCAGACTATATGCGCATCTGTATGGCAATGCTTGATACTGCCGATGTGGTTTTCTTTCTGCCTGGATGGCCGAACAGCAAGGGCGCACAGCTCGAAAAACAGTATTGCGCCTATGTTCAGAAAACAGGCTACATATTTGAGGAGGCAACTGATGAAACGGCTAACTTTTGACGGCAACTTCTGCGATATCGCACAGTGTCGAGCGATACCGTGCCCTTGCAACAACGCCTGTACGCAGAAGCAGGTGTGGGAGCGGCTGAAAGCCTACGAGGACACGGGGCTAATGCCCGCCGAGGTACACAGTATGTACGGCGAGTGGCGCGCTATGATGTTTGTGCTGAACGGCATCGGAAGTTATGACCGACTGCGCGAGCTTGCCGAGGCCGACAGGGACGGCCGGCTGGTGGTGCTTGAAAAAGGGGAAAATCATGGATAGAGATACTAGAAGAGCTCTTGCTCGCAAATATAACGGGATGAAGCAGCGATGCTACAATCCGAAAAACTCTGAATATAAGAATTACGGCGCGAGAGGAATCGGAATTTGCGAAGAGTGGCTTTCAAACCCTGATTCGTTTTTTGAATGGGGAGTTTTGAACGGGTACGAAAAAGGGCTGACTATCGACAGGATAGATGTCAATAGGGGATATGAACCCGAGAATTGCAGATGGGCTACTATGGCAGAGCAACAGTCAAATAAGCGGTCAAACGTAATGGTTGAGTGTAACGGAGAAATGGTAACTCTGGCTGAAGCAAGTAGGCGCATCGGAATCAGCGAATCAGCGGTATGGATGAGAATAAAACGCGAAATCCAAGTTGACATGGAGCCATACAAGTGGGAAAAGCCTGTAATTCGAGATGATGGGGCAATCTTCCATAGCGTGAAAGAAGCAGCTAAAAGCGTAGGGGTACACGATACAAAAGTTTCTGCCGTTTGCAAAGGGAATCGAAAAACAACCGGCGGACATTCATTCCGGTTCCTCACCCGTGATGATGCAGAGAAGGCATTGGAGGCGATAAAAGATGATTGAATTAAAACCGTGCCCGTTCTGCGCCGGTAAACTGAACTTTTACCGAGAGAACTATGTGAATCGTTTCGGAAAGCGCGTCATTGAGCAATACTGGATGCACGATGATACAGATTGTGTCCTTAACGACATAAATCAACCTTTTGTTTTAGGGGCTGGAGATGCAAACCCGGAAACGGGTTATCCAGGAGAGTATGCTGAAAAATGGAACAGGAGGGCTGATAATGGCTGAATACATCGAGCGGGAAACATTATTGGAGCGCGCAGAATACGACAATAATTACCGTCTCATTATCCCTGCGGAAGCAATAAAAGCTGCCCCCGCTGTGGAAAGGACGAATGTAAATGATTAACAGGATAATCGACAAAGTTCTGGAAAAGCGTGGCTTTGTTTTGATTCGTGAAGGAGACCGTTGTGCGGAATACGAGTATCACAACAAGCAGGAGGGGTTTCGCCAGACCATCTCCATCTTCCGCAGTTCGTATGGCACACCATCGGTTCAGAGTCGCCAGATTGTAGAAGAGTTCTTCAGAGACAACGTTTGCGTCCATACTATCTGTAGTATTCCGGTTTCCATCCTTCCCCTGCTATGGCTTAAAGCAATAGTGCTCGCTCACAAGTATGGGTGGGAGAACTGGAATTGGGTAGGCCCTTCGGACAAAACCAAAAAAGAATTAAAGCGAATAAAGAGAGAAAGGAAGCATAACAGATGACTAAATCAGATCGCGCCGCCCTTATATGCGGCTTGGCAGAAAGCCTGAAAGAGAGCGTCTCCGTTTACGAAGAAGCGAAGCCAATGTCAAATGGCAGCCCATTGGCGGCCAAGAAGTGACAATCGAAAACTCTTGCGCTTCTATCGTCCGCAAGTGCATGACGCTCCGGGCTGAATTGAATGTGCTTATCCATGAAATGGAGGTATAGAATGTTAGTTGAAATTACAAAAATCGGGCGTGCGGAGCGCCCTTGCGTCACCAGCCTTGATGTAGCGCAGACATTTGGAAAGAGTCATCAACACGTACTGCGTGATGTACGAAGCCTTGAGTGTAGCGATGAATTTCGACTTTCCAATTTTGGACAGTCCTCCTACGTGAACGCCCAAGGGAAAAACCAACCTAAGGAGGTCATCAGATGCAGACAGCTGAACTTGAAATTATCATTCCCATTTACAAGCGCGGGGAAGCCATAATCCCCACGCTTCAAAGTCTGCTGTTGCAGATCAAAGACGAATTTTTCGTCACGTTTGTACTTGATGGGGCAGACGCCGTGGCGGAAGCGGCCATCAGCCGTCATTACGGCGACCGTCCGTATAATATCTATCCCATGCCACATAGGGGCGTTGGCGCGACGAGAAATACGGGGCTAATGCATTCGGACTCACCTTACGTCATGTTTTTGGACGCTGACGACCTATTGCTCCCAAACGCCGTAGGAACCATTCTGAACGCCATTGAGCGCGGCTTCGACATGATGGTAGGCAAGACCATGCGCGAAGCTGAGAACGGCAATTTTGAGGTCGTAGGCGGCGCACAGATGACATGGATTCATGGGCGCGTATATTCAAGGGAATTTCTGCGCAAGTACGACATTGTTTTTCCTAATCTTCCTATGTGTGAGGATTTGGCATTCAACATGATTTGCGCAGAGTTTGCCCAGCGCGTCCCTGAGACGCAATGGCCGATACATATCCAAAGGTATACCCTCGGCTCGCTGTCGCACTCAGAAGACTCCCTGCGGCTCCAAGCTGAGACATACATTGAGGCTTGCATATTCTACATTGAAAGCGCAGCCAAATTTAGGTCACTGGATAAGCTCATGATACTACCCGCCGCGCTTGCTGCTTGCTATTATTACCTCGATTCTTTGGAGCGAGAATTTCCGGGAGATACCGAGCTATATCACAAAATGTGCAAGCAGTTTTCGGACTTGATAGACACCTGCGATTTCTATGTGCTCAACTCAACACCCGAATGGCAAAGCCGCTTTGCAATGGCTTTAGCAACTTCCGCGAGACCGTTCAAGAAAACCTATATACCGGCGCTGACATTTGAGCAGCGCGTGGTAAATGCGAAATTGGAGGCTTTGAAATGAAGAAACTCACGAAAGAAAAGGTGTTCTCCCTAGAACACAGCATCCTCTTAGAGCAGGACCTTTCCTCCACTTTTGGATTGCCAGACTCAAGCAACGCATGGCTGGAGGCTTACATTTGCGGCGTTGTCGATATGACGCAAGCCATCATCGAGGCGCTTGAGGATGAGGATGAAGCAAAGTAATGCAAATTAAACTATTTGAAAACGAGGAGTTTGGCGTCAAAGTCTAAACAAAAGCTTCGCCCGAAGTCTTGCCACAAATATAATCCTTGTGTATTATAAGAGTGTCATATACGTGGGTGATGTTCAACTCCATATAATGTTACCTCCTTCTCAAACGAAAGCACCGCTTTGACCGGCGGTGCTTTTGTTATTTTTGAACTTCTCGAAAAAGTTACCGATTCAAAAGTGTGGACATGTCCACACTTGATGCAGTAAAATGCAGTTTTTTGCTTATTGGAACTGGAAATTGCATTTCTCAAAAGTTAAGAAAAAAGCCCCAAAACCTTAGTTTTTTCAAGGTTTTGAGGCTTTTTCTTTGGAGCTGGTAATGTGACTCGAAC
>ERZ791740.1156-NODE-1156-length-15727-cov-2.627808_pt1 | contig 15727 bp, 8 predicted proteins | sample MGYA00510041_ERZ791740 | MGnify/ENA primary metagenome ERZ791740 (study PRJEB30046, sample SAMN00791959) | human gut metagenome | study: EMG produced TPA metagenomics assembly of the A metagenome-wide association study of gut microbiota in type 2...
GGGAAAATTACGACCGTGTGATCGCCCGCTTTATGGAAATCGTCAAAAAAATGCAGGAAGGCGAGTGAAGTGCTGCCGAGTTCGGATTCTACTGCTTCTGGCTATGCACCGCGAACTTTTCTCGCAAAAAACCGGCACTCTACTGCCCGTAGAGTGCCGGACTTCGTTTTGTAGACTGCTGGGAACGAACCCGGAGAGCGTTTTGGGGCAGGAATCGGGAGACTTTTCCCTTCCATGCGGCTACACTGGAGATACAAACAGGCAGGAGGGATCCCCATGAAAAATCTGAAGATCTTCGGCGACTCCATCATCAAGGGCGTCACCTATAACGGCCAGAGCTATCACCTGTGTCAGGAGCATGATTTCGACACGCTGCGTGCGCAGGGCGTCAGCGATGCGGCCCTGGACAAGGTCTGCTGCCCCATCGGTCTGGGCATCGGCGCGGACACGCCGCAGCAGATCGCCGTCTCCGTGGTGGCCGAGCTCATGGCCGCCAGGGCGGGGACGCTGGAGGCTCTTCGGGCGGCCCGCTGAGGCCGTGGAGGCCCTCAAAAAAAGTGATTTAAAAATATCTAATTATTCCAATAAGTTATAAGAAAAAAGTACGGTTCGCTAACCTATTGGAATAAAAAGATTTTTCTTTATTGAACCTTAAGAGCAAGATAAGCCTGCATTTCTTGACGCATTTTGCAAAAAATGTTTAGCAGGGGATTCAAAGCCCGCTCGCTTTGCGGGCGGGCTTTCCACGTATCGGCAGTTCGCTGCTGTCCCAGGAGTAAGATATCATGACCGGAAAACAGACCATTCTGGCAACGCTGCTGTTGCTTCTCTGTTTCAGCCTTGCGGCATGCAAGGATGAAGGTGCTCAAAAAGGTCAGATGCCCGCCCCGCCGGTGGGCGTCTTCCAGGTGGAAGCCAAGGACGTGCCCTGGCCTTCCGAATTCCAGGCCCAGGCCTCCGGCTCCCGGTCCGTCGAAGTGCGTGCCCGTGTGCAGGGCATCATCGAGAAGCGCCTGTACCGCGAAGGCGAGTTCGTCAAGGCCGGCCAGCTCATGTTCCAGATCGAGCGCGACCAGTACGAGGCCGCCGTGCAGCAGGCCGAGGCCCAGTACGACAGCGCCAAGCGCGAATGGAACCGTGTGCGCCCCCTGTTCGCCAAGAACGCCGTTTCCCAGAAGGATCGCGACAACGCCAAGGCCGCCTATGACAACGCCAAGGCCGCCCTGCGCGCCGCCAAGATCAATCTGGACTACTGCCAGGTGGTGGCCCCCGTGTCCGGTTACAGCTCCAAGGAAAGCTTCACGCCCGGCAACCTGGTCAGCAACAACTCCCTGCTGACCTACGTGGACCAGACCGATCCCATGTACATCGACTTCTCCATCGCCGCGCCGCAGCACATGCGCCGTCAGCAGCTGGCCGCCGAAGGCCGCCTGCGCTTCCCCGAAGGCAATGTCTACAAGGCCCGCCTGCGTCTGCTGGACGGCAGCATGTACCAGGGCGAAGGCCAGGTGGACTTCATCGACAGCCGCGTGCAGCCCGAGACCGGCGTGGTGCAGGCCCGTGCCTCCTTCGCCAACAGCGACGGCCAGATCATGCCCGGCCAGTACGTGCGCATCTTCATGGACGGCGACGTGCTGGTCAACGCCGTGCTCATCCCCCAGAAGGCCGTGCTCATCACCCAGAAGGGTTCCTTCGTCATGACCCTGGACAAGGACAACGTGGTCGGCACCCAGAAGGTGACGGTCAGCGAGACCATCGGCGACATGTACCTTGTGGACTCCGGCCTCAAGGGCGGGGAACGCATCATCTGTGAAGGCATGGTCAAGGCCCGTCCCGGTGCCAAGGTCAGCGTCATGGGTGACGGACAGGCCCAGAAGGGACAGGCCGCCCAGAAGACCGCTCAGAAGTAGGTGATGGTCTATGGCAGCTTCGGCAAAACCAAATATCTTTTTGCGCAGACCGATCCTTTCGTCGGTCATCTCCATCGTGATCACGCTGGTGGGCGCGCTGGCCATGAAGGCCCTGCCCATCGCCCAGTATCCTGAACTGGTGCCGCCCACGGTCAACGTGACGGTCTTCTATCCCGGCGCTTCGGCCGAGACCATCGCCGGTACCGTGCTGGCCCCCCTGGAAGTGAACATCAACGGCGTGGAAAACATGCTCTACATGACGTCCACGGCCTCCTCGGGTTCCGGTTCGGGCTCCATCAACGTCTATTTCAGTCTGGGCACCGACCCGGACATGGCCCTGGTCAACGTCAACAACAAGGTCAACCTGGCCCAGACCACACTGCCCGAGACCGTGCGTCTGCAGGGCGTGCAGGTGACCAAGCGTTCACCGGCCATGCTGCAGATCATCGCCCTGTACTCGCCTGACGGGCGTTATGACGCCGTGTACCTGCACAACTACATGCAGGTGAACGTGGCCGACGAACTCAAGCGTGTGCCCGGCGTGGGCGACGTGAACGTGTTCGGTTACATGGACTACTCCATGCGCATCTGGCTCGTCCCGGACAAGCTGGCCAAGTACGGCGTCACCGTGGGCGAGATCGCCGCGGCCATCCAGGAGCAGAACTCGCAGTTCTCGCCCGGCCGTCTGGGCGACGCGCCCATGCCCGATACCGCCCAGCTCTCCTGGCAGATCGACACCAAGGGCCGTCTGGCCACGCCGCAGGAGTTCGGCGAGATCATCATCCGTACCGGTGAGGACAGCGCCATGCTGCGCCTCAAGGACGTGGCCCGCATCGAGATGGGCGGCAAGGACTACAGCGTCAGCAGCGAATACAACGGCATGGTGACCCGTGCCATGGGTATCTACCTGCTGCCCGGCGCCAACGCCATCTCCACCGGCGAGGCCGTCACCGCCCGCATGCAGGAACTGTCCAAGAACTTCCCCGAGGGCATCGACTACAAGATCATCGTGGACACCAACGACTTCGTTATGGAGTCCATCAACGAAGTGGTCCACACCCTGGTGGAAGCCATGATCCTGGTGTTCCTGGTGGTGTTCATCTTCCTGCAGAACTGGCGCGCCACCCTTATCCCCTGCATCGCCGTGCCCGTGTCCATCATCGGTACCTTCGCGGGCATGTTCGCCCTGGGCTACACCATCAATACCCTGACCCTGTTCGGTATGGTGCTGGCCATCGGTATCGTGGTGGACGACGCCATCGTGGTGCTGGAGAACGTGGAACGCATCATGAGCACCGAGCACCTGCCGCCCAAGGAAGCCACGGCCAAGGCCATGAGCGAAGTGACGGCCCCCGTTATCGCCATCGTGCTGGTGCTCTGCGCCGTGTTCATCCCCGTGTCCTTCATGGGCGGCCTGGCGGGCCAGATGTACAAGCAGTTCGCCATCACCATCTCGGTATCCGTGGTGCTTTCGGGCATCGTGGCCCTGACGCTGACCCCGGCCCTGTGCTCCCTGCTGCTCAAGCCGCATGCGCATGACCATCAGCCGGCCAAGCCCTTCGTCGTCTTCAACTACTTCTTCGGCAAGACCACGCACCGCTATGTGCGTACGGTGCGCTTCATCAAGGACCACGGCCTGATCTCCATGGCCCTCTTCGGCTGCATGATCGTCAGCCTGGTCTTCCTGTTCCGGGTGGTCCCCGGCGGCCTGGTGCCCAACGAAGACCAGGGCTACATCCTGGGCATGACCATCCTGGACGATGGCGCCGTGCAGAACCGCACCCGTGACGTGACCCGCGTGGTCATGGACGTGCTGCGCAAGAACCCGGCCGTGGACACGGTCATGACCCTGAACGGCCTGGACATCACCTCCATGTCGTCCAAGAGCAACTACGGTACCTTCTTTGCCGTGCTCAAGCCCTGGAGCGAACGCACCACGCCGGAGAGCAGCGCCTCGGCCATCAGTACCAAGATGCTGGGCGTGACCATGATGCAGCCCGAAGCCGTGACCATCGGCTTCACGCCGCCGCCCATCAGCGGCATGTCCACCACGGGCGGTTTTGAAGGCTTCATCCAGATGCGCGGTGCCGGCACCAGCCAGGATCTGGAAGCCACGGCCAATGCCTTCGTGGCAGAAGCCACGTCCCGTGACGAGAACGGCCAGCCCAAGTATCCGGCCATCGGTACCCTGCGCAGCCTGTTCTCCACCGGCGCCCCGCAGCTCTACGCCAACCTGGACCGTGAGCGCTGCAAGGACATGGGCATCAGCATCAGCGATGTCTTCACGGCCATGAACGCCACCTTCGGTGCGCTCTACGTCAACGACTTCAACTACCTGGGCCGTACCTTCCAGGTGCGCATGCAGGCCGAGGCCGATTACCGCCTGCTGCCCGAGTCCCTGCACGACATCTTCGTGCGGACCAACAAGGGCGGCATGGTGCCCCTGGACGCCATCATGACCCTGGAACGCCGCACGGCGCCCCAGACCATGGAACGTTACAACGTGTTCCCCGCCGCCCACCTCATGGGCGAACCGGCCCCCGGCTATTCTTCCGGTCAGGCCCTGGAAGCCATGGAAAAGGTGGCGGAAAAAATGCTGTCCAGCGATTACGGCCTGGGCTGGGTCGGTTCGGCCCTGCAGGAAAAGCTGGCCAGCGCCGACACCACCGTCATCTTCGTGCTGGCGCTCGTCATGGTCTTCCTGATCCTGGCCGCCCAGTACGAAAGCTGGTCGCTGCCGCTGGCCGTGCTCACGGCCGTGCCCTTCGGCGTGTTCGGAGCCCTGGTGGCCACCTGGCTGCGCGACCTGTCCAATGACGTGTACTTCCAGGTGGCCCTGGTCACCCTGGTGGGCCTGGCCGCCAAAAACGCCATCCTGATCGTGGAATTCGCCGTCGAGGCCTGGCGCGGCGGGCGCAGTCTGGACGTGGCCGCCATGCATGCGGCGCGCCTGCGCTTCCGTCCCATCGTCATGACCTCGCTGGCCTTCATCCTGGGCTGCGTGCCGCTGGCCATCAGCTCCGGCGCCGGTGCCAACAGCCGTCACGCCATCGGCACCGCCGTGGTGGGCGGCATGCTGGCCGCAACCTGCATCGCCACGCTCTTCGTTCCCTACTTCTTCCGCACCATCATGCGGATCTCCCTGAAGCTGCAGGGCAAGAAGGATCCCAACGAAGGCAAGAAAAGCTTCGATGAGGAGGAGGATATATGACCCCCCTGCTGAAAGCGGGCCTGACGCTGGTGCTGTGCCTGGCCGTCACGGGCTGCTCCCTGGCTCCCGACTATAAACGTCCCGAGCAGGACATCCCCAAGGAGTGGCGTTCCGTGGATCTGGGGCCCAGTCCGCTGAACACCGACTGGTGGACCCGCTTCAATGATCCCGTGCTCAATGCCCTGGTGGAAGAAGCCCTGAAGAACAACCAGGATCTGGCGGAAAGCCTGGCCAAGATCGATTCCGCCGCGGCCAAGCTGGGCGTGGGCACCAGCCAGCTCGCTCCTTCGGTGAGCGGCGCCGGTGCGGCCACCTCGCAGAGCAACTCCACCAAGATCGCCAACTACAACGATGTGGCGGACCGTTCCTATGTGAACTATCAGGGCCAGCTCTCGGCCAGCTGGGAACTGGACTTCTGGGGCAAGTACCGCAACAACTACACCATGTTGTCGGACGTGCTGCTGAACACCGTGGTCAGCCACGAGGCCCTGCGCCTTTCGGTGGCCAGCCAGACGGCCCAGAGCTACTTTGCCCTGCTGGCCCTGGACATGCAGCTGGCCACGGCCAAGCGTACCCTGCGCACGCGTGAGGACGCGTTCGGCATCTACACCAGCCGTTACCGTCAGGGCGACATCACGGAGCTTGACTGGCAGCGTGCCCGCGCCGAAGTGGAAACGGCCCGCTCCCAGGTGCACAGCTCCACGGTGGCCGTGGACAGCGCCGAAGCCAGCCTGGCCGTGCTGCTGGGCCGCTCGCCCCGTGACATCATGAGCGCGGTCATGCCGCGCGGCGGCGACATCAGCAAGCTGCCGGCCCCGCCCGTGCTGCCTGCCGGCCTGCCGTCCGAACTGCTGGAGCGCCGTCCCGACGTGCGCGCCGCCGAGTACATGATCATGGCCTACAACGCCAATATCGGCGTGGCCCGTGCCGAGTTCTTCCCGTCCATCTCCCTGACGGGCATGCTGGGCACCCTCAGCGCCAGCGTGGTGAACCTGTTCAGCGGGCCCGCGGGCGCCTGGAGCTACGGCGTGACCGGCTCCATGCCGCTGCTGGACTTCGGCCGTACCTGGTATAACGTCAAAGATGCCGAGGCCCAGAAGGAAGCGGCCATCGCCGTGTACCGCAAGACCGTGCAGAATGCCTTCAAGGACGTGCGCACCTCCCTGACCTCCCAGCGCGAGGCCGACGCCATCGTGGCCGCCAGCCAGGCCCAGGTGGACAGCCTGCGCCGCGCCGCGGAGATCGCCCGCCTGCAGTACGACAACGGCTACACCGACTACCTGACCGTGCTGGATGCCGAACGCCAGCTGTTCAGCGCCGAGCTGAGCCTGGCCAACGCCCTGCGTGACCGCCTCAATGCCGTGGTCAGCGTGTGCATGGCCCTGGGTGGCGGCTGGCAGGATCCCAACGTCAAGCCCTCCTTCCCGGTGGCTGACGCGGAAGAGCTGGTCAAGGCCCATGACGCTGCCGGCCAGAAGGCCTCCCAGCCTGTGGCCGCTCCCGCCAAGGAACAGCCCGCCGCCAAGCAATAGGCACGGCCTTAGCTCAAAAAGATATAGGAAGGACGCTCTCGGGCGTCCTTCCTTTTTTTGTGTCCCATTTATGGGGGGATCCTAAAAAGAGCGACACGAAGGCATTATGGGCCACGAGACGGGCGCAGGGGATGGCCTGCGGCGGGGATGTCTTTACAATCCGGCAGGATGACGGCTATCCTGCCTTCATGCTGCACAGAGTACATTTGTTTTTGGCTGGTCTGGCCCTGTCTGCCCTGACGGTCTCCCTTGTCCCCCTGCCGGTCCCGGCGGTGGAAAAGGGCAAGGCGGTGCAGGCCCCGGCGGGCAAGGCCGCTGCGGGCAACAGCAAGGGCGGGCAGGCCTGGAGCTTCGGCGCGTCCCGCGACAGGAACAACGCCCTGTGGCATGACGGCGTGGAGACGGAATCCCTGCACAAGCGGGCCCTGGGCAGGGACAGGGGCAATTCGGCCAGTATCGAGCATGCCCTGCGTGAAGCCGACCGGCACGCCAAGGCCGAATCCCGCAAGGCCAAGGAAGCCGAAAGGGAAGCTGAAGAAAAAAGCCGTCTCGGTATGAACATCCGGCGTGACGACTCCGTCTGGCGTGCGGAGCTGCCGTCGAGCGAGGCCCGTCCCGACGAGCTGCGTCCTCTGGAGCGGCGGCATGTGGTCCGGGCCTATGCCGACTTCATGGACAGCGATGACGCCTCGCTGACCATCGGCCCGGAGCTGATGCTCAAGGACGAGCACAACGAATGGGGCAAGAAGTCCCGACCCGAGGAGAACGATCCTTCCCTGGGGCTCGGTATGCAGTTCAGTCTTGATTTTTGACGCCATCCGGCGGGATGGCCCCGGTATCCGGGCTGTCTGCGCCGCGGATGCGCAGGCGGAGGACGATCCCGGAGATGCGGGACGATACGCTGGCAAAGAAAAGGGGGGACAGCCTGACAGGCTGTCCCCCCTTTGGTGTCCGATGCCCGGGGTGTGGTCCGGGCGCTGTCTCCGTCTGCCCCCTGATGAAGAAGCGAGGGAGGCAGGAAGGCAGACGGACTACCGGGCGGAGGTTTCCGGCTCGTGCGGCAATTCTTCCTTGCCCTGGAGACGGGTGATCCAGATGGTGCTCAGGCTGCTGATGACCGTCGCGACCAGCAGGTAGCCGCAAAGGTACCAGGGCTGGCCGTCATTGCTGCTGACCAGCATGGTGGCGATCATGGGGGTCAGGCCCGAAGCGAAGATCCCGGAGAACTGGTAGATGAAGGATACGGCGGAGTAACGCACCGTGGGTTCGAAGCTGCCCGAGAACAGGCTGGACATGGTGGCGTACGCCGCGCCGTAGATGATGCCGAAGGGCAGGGCGATGGCCAGGAAGACCAGCGGCACGTTATGGCTGAAGTTGTGCAGCACCCAGAAGGTGGGGTAGGCCGTGATGCCCAGCAGGATGGCGGCGATGCCGAAGATGCGGGCACGGCCCCAGCTGTCGGCACGCATGCCCCAGAAGGGGATGGCAACGGCCATGACCGCGGCGGCGCCCACGATGACGAACAGGCTCACGGTCTTGTCCAGGCCGCAGGAGTTGGTCAGGTAGGTCAGGGAGAACACGCCGAACACGTTGAAGGCGATGCCTTCCACGAAGCGGGCGCCCACGCAGGCCGTCAGGGTGCGGGGATAGTGCTTGAAGGCGGCCAGGATGGGGTACTTGACCTGCTCGGTCTTCTTCTTGGCGGAGGAGAAGTCCTGGGTCTCCTGCACGGAGATACGGATGTAGGCACCCACGCCCACCAGGATGGCGCTGAGGATGAAGGCCACACGCCAGCCCCAGGCCAGGAAGGCTTCGTCGCTGAGGAAGAAGGACAGCAGACCGATGACGCCGGAGGCCAGCATCAGGCCGAGGGCCAGGCCCACCTGGGGCAGGCTGCCGTAGAAGGCGCGCTTGTGAGGCGGCGCGGATTCGAAGGCCATGAGCACGGCGCCGCCCCATTCGCCACCGATGCCGATGCCCTGGGCCAGACGGCAGAGGACCAGCAGGATGGGGGCCCAGATGCCGATGGTCTCATAGGAGGGCACCAGGCCGATGCCCACCGTGGCCACGCCCATGATCTCCAGGGTCAGGACCAGCATCTTCTTGCGGCCCAGCTTGTCGCCGAAGTGGCCGAAGACGATACCCCCAAGCGGACGGGCCACGAAACCCACGGCAAAGGTGGCGAAGGCCAGGACCGTACCCACCGTCGGGTCGAAGTCAGGGAAGTAGATCTTGTTGAAGACGATGCCGGCCACGACACCGTACAGGAAAAAGTCATACCATTCGATGACCGCGCCGATGAGGGAGGAGATGACCACGCGGCGCAGGTTCTGCTGGCAGTGTCCGTTGTTGGGAGTATCGCTCATTCTCGTTGCTCCTTGGGGGTGCTGCTAGGCCAGTTTCAGGACCTTGCGGGCGTTTTCGTACATGATCTTGTTGCGCACTTCGTCGGTGAAGGGGAAGGCGGCATAGGCATCCAGAGCGTCACGCAGCTCGATGAAGGGGTGGGCGCTGGCAAAGAGCACCTTGTCGCTGGTGGTGGTGCACATGGCTTTCACGTAGGTCTCGACCTGGGGCGAACGCTCGTATTCGGAGATGTCCATGTAGACGTTGGCGTTGCGCTGGCAGGTGTAGATGGCCGCATCCACGAAGGGGTAGCCGCCGTGGCTCATGATCAGGGTCAGCTCGGGGAAGTCACGGGCGACCTTGTCCACGTCGCGGGGGTCGGCATATTCCAGGATGGCGCCGGGCACGCACGGCGGAGGAGCCATGGTGATGAAGACGGGCACATCCAGTTCGCAGCACTTGGTGTACAGGGGGTAGAAGCGGGCGTCGCTGGCGGGCATGTGGGCCAGATAGGGGTCGATGGCGATGCCCTTCATGCCGTATTCCTTGACGACCTTCTCGATCTCGCGCACGGCGGCCATCTTCTTGTGGGGGTCGATGCCCCAGAGGCCCACGAACTTGTTGGGGTAGGCGCGGCAGAATTCGAGCACGCTGTTGTTGTTGGCCGGGAAGCCGTAGGTGGTCTCGGCGTCACGGCCGGTGATCACGCCCAGTTCCACGCCCATGGCGTCGAGGTCGGCCACGATCTCGTCCAGGGGCTGGGGCTTGCGCTGGTCGAAGCCGATGACTTCACAGGCAGCCTTGAACATGGTGCTGTTCTTGATGCCGTTGATGATCTCCGGCGTGTTGGGCCGGAAGCGGAAGTCGATGACTTTCATGAGAGAACTCCTTGGATGGGGCCCGCGGCAGAAGGCTGCCGCGGGCGGTATATCTCGCGGGTACCGTTAATGCACCAGCATCAGCGGCACGGACGGACAGTAGGTGATGATGGCCAGGACGATGAGCATCAGGGCGATCATGGGCAGCACGGCCACGGCGATCTTTTCGATCTTGGCCTGGGCCACGCCCGACGCCACGAAGAGGTTGACGCCCACCGGCGGGGTCAGGAAGCCGATGGCCAGGTTGACCACCATGATGATGCCGAAGTGCAGGGGCGAGACGCCCACGCCGGTGACCACGGGCAGCAGGATGGGGGCCAGGATGACGATGGCCGCCAGGGCTTCCATGAACACGCCCACGATGAGCAGCAGCACGTTGATGAGCAGCAGGATGATGATCTTGCTCTCGGTGATGCTGAGCATCCAGCGGGCGATGGTGCCGGGCACGTCTTCGATGGTCATGATGTTGCCGAACAGGGTGGCCATGGCCATGAGCACGATGATGATGGACGAGGTCTCGCACGAGGTCACGCAGGACGAGCAGACGGTCTTGAAGTCCATCTCGCGGTACAGGAACACGCCCACGATGAGGCCGTAGAAGGCGGCCACGGCCGCGGCTTCGGTGGGGGTCATGATGCCGCCGTAGATGCCGCCCAGCACGATGACCGGCACCACCAGGGCCCACTTGGCCTCCCAGAAGGCCTTGCCCAGGGTCTGCATGTTGCGTTCCTTCTGCTCACCGCGCCAGCCGCGCTTTTTGGAGTAGAAGTAGCAGTAGAGCATGAGCACGATACCGGTCATGATGCCGGGGATGATGCCGCCCACGAAGAGGTCGCCGATGGAGACCTGGGAGGAGACACCGTAGACCACGAAGGGGTTGCTGGGCGGGATCATGACGCCCACGCAACCGGCGGCGGCCACGAGGGCGGCGGCAAAGAACTTGTCGTAGCCGCGCTCGATCATGGCCGGGATGGTCAGGGCACCGATGGCGGCCACGGTGGCGGGGCCGGAACCGGAGATGGCGCCGAAGAACATGCAGGTCACCACGGCGGTCAGGCCGATGCCGCCGTAGAGGCCGCCCACGATCTCGTCAGCCAGATGCAGCAGACGTTTGCTCAGGCCGCCCGCGCCCATATATTCCCCGGCCGCGATGAAGAAGGGGATGGCCATGATGGGGAAGCTGTCGATGGACGTGAAGCAGACCTGGGCCATGTATTCGATGGGCAGGGTCTGGGAGCAGATGATGGTGGCCAGGGTGGACAGGCCCAGGCTGATGGCGATGGGCACACCGATGATGCAGAGCAGGGCGAAGTAGCCGAACAGCACCGGCAGCGGGTCAAGATAGTCCACCAGGTACCAGGGGCTGATGATGGCCGCGGCGATGGCGAAGCCCAGCAGGGAATCCAGCGGGCCGCAGATGCGCACCTGGCCCCAGATGCGCTGCAGCAGGCGCAGGCACATGAGGCCGAAGCCCAGGGGCAGGATCAGGTACGGCACCAGGAAGGGGATGCGCAGGGCCGTGGTGTGCTGGGGGAAGGTCAGCAGGCGTTCGATCTGGCCCCAGCCGAAATAGGTGATGACGCCGGTCAGGACGAGGAAGAGGGACTCGACGATGATCCAGCTGATGTTCTGCAGGCGCTCCGGCAGTTTGTCATAAATGATGTCGACGCGGATGGAAGACCGCTTCCTGATGGCGACGGAAAGGGCCAGATAGGAGATCCAGATAAAGATATAGCGGGAGAGCTCTTCGGTCCAGACGGCGGCGCCGGCGCGCTCGATGAACTGTGTAATGATATAGCGGTAAATGACCTGCCACGTGATGAACAGGATGATGGCGAGCAGGCCCGTCACCATGAAAATTTTTTCAAAATTTTCGTTGAGCCAGGAAAAGAGCCCGCTTTTGCCTTGCACATTTTCACTCATGACAAACCTCGGTGTAAGCGCAAAAGGAGTCCTGCGCGCGGCCGGGCCGCGCGCAGGAGGGATAGGTCAGGAAGGGTTACTTCTGGGTTTCTTCCAGAAGCTGCAGGATGTCGGCCGGCACTTCCTTGGCGAACTTTTCGTAGGCAGGACGGGTCTTGGCCTTGAGTTCGGCGCGTTCGGCGTCGGTCAGCATGTGGATCTTGATGCCGCGGTCACGGAAGGCCTGCCAGGCCTTTTCTTCCAGCACCACGCTTTCCTTGCGCTGCCAGTCGTTGGCTTCCTTGGCGGCTTCACGCAGGATCTTCTGCTGTTCGGGGGTCAGGCTGTCCCACTTCTTCTTGTTCATCAGCAGCACGTGCATGGAGTAGTTGTGCTCGGAGTTGACGGCGTACTTCAGCACTTCGGTGTGCTTGGCGTCGTTGAGCAGGGAGAAGGTGTTGCCTTCGGCGTCCACGGTGCCCTGCTGCAGGGCGGTGTAGGTCTCACCCCAGGCGATGGGGGCGGGGTTCATGCCCAGTTCGGTGGCCACGGCCACTTCCACGGGGGAGTCGGTGGTACGCACCTTGAGGTTCATCAGGGACTTGGCATCGCTCAGCGGCTTGCTGGCGGCCACGAAGTTGCGGTAGCCGAACTCGGAGAACATCAGGGTCTCGAGGCCGATTTTGCGGGAGGCTTCACGCAGGGCGTCGCCCAGCTTGCCTTCGTCCAGGGCCTTGTACAGGGCCTGCTGGTGGGCCGGAGAGGTCACATAGGGCAGGTCGATGGCCATGTACGCCTTGGAGAAGCTGGCCAGGTTGGGGGTGGAGCTGGAGGAGAGGTCCAGCGTACCGGCCTGGGCGGCTTCGGTGGTTACACGGTCACTGCCCAGCTGGCAGTTGGGGAACAGCTGGATGCGGATCTTGCGATGGCTTTTTTCTTCCACCAGCTGCTTGAACTTTTCATAACCCACGGTGACGTTGTTGCCGGGAGCCATGGGATGACCGAGACGCAGGACCAGCGGACGCTCCGCATTGGCGGCGACGCTGAAGCCGAGAACCATGGCCAGGGCCAGAGCCAGAACAGTAAGTTTACGCATGCCACACCTCACATGGTTTATAGGGACACAAGACGGGTGCCTTGTGCATAATTTCTCAAATCCGAGAATGCTTCTTCACCTCCGAATCTAAACGAGCAAAATTTTTTTTTCAACAAGCGCCAGTCATTTTAGGGGTTTATGAGGATGTTATGATAACTGTTATTACGTTTTGGGTGCAAAAATGCATCATTTGAGGTTGGAGGAAATTCGGGAAGGAATTTTTTTTGATGTATCGGGACGTCAAGCCTTCACAGCCAAAATTCCGCATTTGGTACTGTTTTCATGGCCTTGAAAATGATGCATTTTGGCATCATCGGCCTCCGAAAAGGCTGTGAAAAAAATTTTTAGGCGCAGATTTGCATCATTTTGATATGCTTGCCAGGGGAGCTAAAAAAATATACTAAAAAAACAATATGTTACAAAAATGGCACAGGCATTGCTATTTATTTCGCAAGCGATTCGTCGCGAAATATGTCAAACACCCTTTCAAGAGGAGAACAGATATGTCTCAGACCGTTTGCGAATGCAGATCCCCCCAGGAACAGCGCCTGCTCGATAAGATCGAAGGCAAGGTCGACCGTTTCCGCGCCACCCACGAGCGCGTGTTCCGCATGCTGGAACGCTTCGACGGCATGAAGCCCCGCATCGACATCGAACGCGCCCTGTACTTCACCCAGTCCATGCAGGAGACCGAAGGCCAGCCCCTGGTGCTGCGCTGGGCCAAGGCTCTGATGCACATCGCCAAGAACATCACCGTGTACGTGCAGGACGACCAGCTGCTGCTGGGCCGCGCCGGCTGCGACGGCCGTTACGGCATCCTGTACCCCGAACTGGACGGTGACTTCCTGGACATGGCCGTGAAAGACCTGCCCACCCGCGCCACCTCTCCTGCCACCATCACCGCTGAAGACGCCAAGCGCGTGATCGAAGAGATCGCTCCTTACTGGAAGGGCAAGACCTACCACGAAGCTCTGGCCGCCGCTCTGCCGCCGGAGATCCACAAGCTGACCTACGACGATCCCAAGGGCCTGATCTCCCGCTTCATCGTCAACGAGACCTCCTCTTTCCGTTCCTCCATCCAGTGGGTGCATGACTACGGCAAGATCCTGAAGCGCGGCTTCAACGACATCAAACGCGAAGCCCAGGAAAAGCTGGCCGCCCTCGATCCCGCCAGCGCCAAGGACATGTGCGAAAAGAAGCCCTTCCTGGATGCCGTCGTGATCGTGTGCGACGCCATCGTGCTGTGGGCCAAGCGTCACGCTGAAGAAGCCCGCAAGGTGGCCGAAAAAACCGACGATCCCGTCCGCAAGGCCGAACTGCTGCGCATGGCCGCCAACGCCGAACGCGTGCCCGGCGAACCCGCCCGCGACTTCTGGGAAGCCTGCCAGAGCCAGTGGTTCGTGCAGATGTTCTCCCGTATCGAACAGAAGACCGGTACCACCATCTCCAACGGTCGTATGGACCAGTACCTGTACCCCTACTACCAGCAGGACATCGAAAACGGCAGCCTGGACAACAAGAAGGCCATCGAACTGCTGGAATGCATGTGGGTGGGCATGGCCGAATTCATCGACATGTACATCTCTCCCTGCGGCGGCGCCTTCAACGAAGGTTACGCCCACTGGGAAGCCGTGACCGTGGGTGGCCAGACCCCCGACGGCCGCGACGCCACCAACGAACTGACCCACCTGATCCTGAAGTCCAAGCGCGAATTCCCGCTGCACTACCCCGACCTGGCCGCCCGTATCCACAGCCGCTCGCCTGAAAGCTATCTGTGGGACGTGGCCGAGACCATCAAGGACGGCTCCGGCTTCCCCAAACTGATCAACGACGAAGAAGTCGTGCCCCTGTACGTGGCCAAGGGTGCCACCTTCGAAGAAGCCCTGGACTACGCCGTGTCCGGCTGCACCGAAGCCCGTATGCCCAACCGCGACACCTTCACCTCCGGCGGTGCCTACATCAACTTCGCCGCTGCTGTGGAAATGGTGCTGCGTAACGGCCGCATGAAGAAGTACGGCGACATCGTGCTGGGCGAAGAGACCGGCGATCCCCGCAACTTCAAGACCTGGGACGAATTCTGGAACGCCTATGTGAAGCAGCACATGCTGTTCCTGCGCACCGCCTTCACCCAGCAGTACATCGTCAACAACCTGCGTGCCCAGCACTTCGCCCAGCCCATGGGCTCCGCCATGCACGACCTGTGCATGAAGCACTGCATCGACCTGCACCAGACCCACATCCCCGAAGGTATCGACTTCGGTTACTTCGAATACATGGGCCTGGGCACCGTGGTGGACTCCCTGTCCGCCATCAAGAAGCTGGTGTTCGAAGACAAGAAGCTGACCATGGACGAAGTCATCAAGGCCATCGACGCCAACTTCGAAGGCTACGAAGACGTGAAGGCCCTGCTGAAGTCCGCTCCCTGCTACGGCAACAACGATCCCTATGCCGACAGCATCGGTCACGAGATCGACCGCCTGTCCGTGGAATTCGCCGCCAAGTACAGCCAGAAGGACCTGGGCATGTTCTACAACGTGCGCTATGTGCCCTTCACTTCTCACGTGCCCTTCGGTAAGGTGGTGTCCGCCACTCCCAACGGCCGCGTGGACTGGTTCCCGCTGTCCGACGGTTCCTCCGCTTCCCATGGTGCCGACGTCAACGGTCCTACCGCCGTCCTGCTGTCCAACTACAACACCAAGAACATGGGTATGCGCGACCGCTTCGCCCGCATGCTGAACATCAAGTTCACGCCCAAGTGCGTGGAAGGCGAACAGGGCACCGAAAAGCTCGTGTCCTTCATCCGCACCTTCTGCGACCTGAAGCTGTGGCACGTGCAGTTCAACGTGGTGAAC
>ERZ791740.1188-NODE-1188-length-15391-cov-2.877999_pt1 | contig 15391 bp, 5 predicted proteins | sample MGYA00510041_ERZ791740 | MGnify/ENA primary metagenome ERZ791740 (study PRJEB30046, sample SAMN00791959) | human gut metagenome | study: EMG produced TPA metagenomics assembly of the A metagenome-wide association study of gut microbiota in type 2...
GTCCATGTCAGCAGGTTAGTAGCCGTGAAGTAAGGCTGTAAGCGGGTAATTCCCCATTTTTTTAAGAGTTTGCCCTTAACGTTGTATGACAAGGAGACATCCTTTAATCTTAGATAGCTACCGTCTTCCACAAAGTAAGTAGAGTTCAACAGTTTGAAATTAGCTTTAGGCACATCTGTTATCTGTCCCGGAATTTTCCAACGGTTCAATACGCGTGTCGACTGATTTTTACCGTCATACATACCTTCCGTTTCAATCCGTGAGGCATTATAAATATCGTTTCCATAAGAACCCTGGATAAAGATACTCAAGTTGAAACCTTTCCAAGAGAATGTATTTGTCATACCATAAGTGAAATCCGGATTAGGGTCACCGATATAGGTACGGTCGGAAGAGGAAATCTTTCCATCATTATTCAAGTCACGATACATCAGTTCACCGGTTTCAGGATCTACACCATCACTGATAAAGCCATAAAAACCTCCCAAAGCACGTCCCGGCTCATTACGCACCACATAGTCATTGACTACACTCGCCGTCTTCGCATCATAATAGACCTTCTGCAAGTCGAGCTTTGTCAATTTATTCCGGTTGAAGGAAATATTAAAATCCGTATCCCAAGTAAATGCTCCACCACGAAAATTCTTCGAACTGATAGAAAACTCAAAACCTTTATTAATCATTTCACCTTCATTACGGGCAATGGAAGTGGCTGCTGCAGCACCGGCCGGTAATGATACATTCATCAGCATGTTTTTCGTTTTCTTGTAGTAATAATCGGCATTGAATGTCAACCGACCATTCAATATTGTCAGGTCCAAACCGATATTGGTCTGTGTGGTAGTTTCCCAAGTTAAATCAGAGGTACGTAAATTTGCTTGGCTGATAGTAGGAACAGCGTTTGCATAATCAGTCTTATCCCCTTCCTCACCTTTCTTAAACCATTCGATACGACCGATATTGTAACGCTGCAAATATGCATAGTCACCAATACCCGACTGGTTACCGGTTTGTCCCCAGCCACCGCGCAATTTTAAATCGTCAATCCATGTCAGGTTCTCCATGAACTTTTCCGAAGAAATACGCCAAGCAGCAGAGAAGGACGGGAATACTCCCCAACGATGATCGGGATGTAGCTTAGAAGAACCGTCAGCGCGGAGATTAGCCGTCAGCAGATATTTGCTGTCGAAATTATAGGCTATACGTCCGAAGAATGACATAATCCCCCATTGAGAGGCACCTGTACCTGTATTATCCCAGGATATTTTATTGGCAGCATTCAAAGTATGAATCTGGTCGCTACGATAATGCGACCCGTTAATCCAACTATTTGAATATTCTGAATCCGTCCATGAAGAGCCTGCCATTACTTCCAAACCATGTTTTTTGAAATTCTTATTATAAGTCAACACGTTATCAAATGTCAACACAGTATTTGTATTCCGGTTATCCGAAGCTTCCCCATACTGGTTACGTCCCCAAGTAGTAGAGATAGGATCCAGGAACGTTGTGTTAACAGCATTACGACGGTCAAGAGTAAGAGTAGACTTAAATTTCAAATCAGGGAAAGGGGTCAGTAAGACATTACCGGATGCCAACAAACGGTTTTCTTTATCTTTATTATTTTTTGCACGTGCCATATTCTCCAATGGATTGGTAATATTACCTACACCATAGAAATTATTGTAATACTGGTCAGGATTTAAAGCATCCCAAATAGGTGCATAGGTCGGTGTATTAATCACTGCCAGAATAACTCCTCCACGGTCTGCACCTGTTCCCATTGCACCTCCTCCATTACTTGCGTAATCCGAATAAGAGATATTGGCACTTACTGTCAGCCACTTGCGAACCTGATTCTCAAGATTTACACGAAAGTTATAACGTTTGTAATAAGAGATATCCAACACTCCCTGTTCTTTCAGATAACCTGCAGAAAGATAGTATTTCATCTTTTCATTGCCATTGGACACGGCTACCTGATAATTTTGGGTCTTTCCTGTTGTATACGTTTCATCAAACCAATCGGTACGGTCGGGCAATCCATCCGGCAAAGATACCAGTCCGATTTCATCCTGCAACTCTTTATACTGTGTCGCATTCAAGGATTCTACTTTATCAGACACTTTGTTCAATCCGAACTGAGCTGTCAGAGAAACCTTTGCATTTCCGGCAGCACCAGCTTTCGTAGTAATAAGAATCACTCCATTGGCAGCACGAGAGCCGTAAATAGATGCCGAAGAAGCATCTTTCAAAATCTGCATGCTTTCAATATCATTCGGAGAAAGGAATTTGATATTGTCTACAGGCACTCCATCTACTACATACAGCGGATCATTACTACCATTCATTGAAGTTGTACCACGTACACGGATAGACATTTCACCTCCCGGCGTACCATTAGGCTGAACCACCGACACACCGGCCGCTTTACCTTGAATAGCCTGTCCTGCAGAAACAATAGGGCGCATATCCAAGTCTTTGGTGGATACGGAAGAAATAGCAGTCGTCACATCTTTCCGTTTTACCGAACCATAACCGATGACCACCACTTCATCAAGCACTTCATTATCTTCCTGAAGTGTGATTTTCATCTGTCGGGCTGCCTTTACCTCCTGCGACTTATAACCCACATAAGAGAATATCAAAATGGCGTTTTGCTTAACGTTTAATGTGAAGTTGCCATCTAAATCGGTAATTGCTCCGTTAGACGTACCTTTCTCTTGTACACTAACACCGATTAGCGGTTCTTTTTGAGCATCCAGGACCTGACCGGATGCAGTAATTTGCTGTGCGGATGCACTCAAAGATAAAAACATTGCCAAGATAGCAAAGAAAATCTTGCGACTCCCCGAAAGGATTTTTCGCCTGTTCTTTTTCATGCGTACTAATTTAAAAGTTAATAATAAAGTTCGTCTGCAATGGAGCTATTCTCATTGCTTTCGAAGCACAGGTCAAAAGTATAAAGAAATTGAGGCGAGCTAACAAGGAGGGGTCAATAAGTGGATTACCCAAAATGATAATCCATTTATTACCAGCAATTTGCGCACAATAAGTATCTCTAAAAAAGTGGTTAGTTTACAGTCTTAGTTAGCGAATCTTCCGTACTAAATCTTCAAAATCCTCTCTCGACCCACGGGCTTTGTTCTTCACTTTCGCCCGGTAATTATAAATTGTATTCACTGAATAACGAAGAAACTCCGCTATTTGTGAACTATCCTCAATGCCTAAGCGTATCAAAGCAAAAATTCGTAGTTCGGTATTCAGCAACTCATCTTTTTTCAATACAATCTGCTCATTCTCCTGTAAGAGGTCATTGAACTTTTTCACAAAATCGGGGAAGAGATGCAAGAAAGCAGTATCAAAGTTCGCATATAACTCTTCCAGTTCTTCATCAAGAGCATCCTGGGAACGCGTTATCTTTAATAACTCTGCAATCTGTCCGGCAGATACTTTCTTATTCACCATACGCCGATAAGCATCCAGCCGATTGATATAGGTAGAACACAGCTTGATAAAACGAGCAATATACTCTTCCTTAATCTGATTAGACTCCGAAAGTTCGATATTGGTAGAAGACAGACAGCTATTCATTTGTCTCAATTCCTCATTCAATCCATTCAGCTGTCCGTTAGCCACCTGGAGATGATTTCTTGCATCCGCCAGCTTTTTCATCTGACGGTAGATATAGCCTAAAGCTACAATCAATAGTACCAATAATGCGGTGATAAGCAGTAGATTCTGTTGCAGACGGTCATTCTGTTTTTCAATCATAGCTTGGTAGGTCTTGTCAATCAACGAAAGCACATCCGCACTCTGCCAGCTACGCAGACGGGCATTATAGAATTTCGTCGCATTCCAGGAAAAACGCATATATTGATATGCCCGTTCCATATCACCATCTTCGTAAAGTAGTTGGGCAAGCATCCATAACGAGGCATGGTCCTTAATGGCAGAACGAATATCGGATATGGCAGAAAGACAAAGATTCTGTTTCTCTCCCAGATTATCATTACTATATTTATAAATCAAAGAGCGATGGTAAGTGGCCAATGCATACTGTGGAGTATTCACTTCTGTTTCTGCCAGCCGGAGGTCATTCACTTTCAGGGCTTCCTCATACTGATGCTGGTCACGAAGCAATGCTTCGCGCATCATCAGATATTCTTCCGATTCAGGGGGCAATATGGCATATAAAGAATCTTTATATGCCTGCGAAATGGTCCAGTAATGTCCTGAAAGAGTTTTATCCTGGGTATAAACGCTCAATTCGCCATACACATGATCAAAGCAAGTGTAATAATCAGCTATTAAACGGGATACGACCTTCTGCCGGTCTACCGATTCTAAAACATCAATAGACTCTGTATACATTCCCGTTGAAGATAATAATAATGAAAGCTGCAACTGACTTTCTATCTTCCGGTCTATATCATGCAAGCGCTCCGCAATCTGTATATTTTCATTCAAATAATAGATTGCAGAGTCGCAAATAAAGGCTTTATATTCTTTGTATATCTGACTATTCAGGTTATAATGTTCCACAGAATTAACTTCTATTCCGTGTGTCAGTTCTTTAAGATGTCTGATACGCGATTCACGTTGAACCACATAAGTCTCATGCTCCCGAATCGTCAAATCAAGCACATTCAACAATGAGTCCAGGGTCGTCTTATCAGCCCAGGTATATAGTGGGAAAGAGAGAAGTAGAAGAAACAACAGGTACTTTTTTTTCATCGGAGTATTAAACTTTAATAGAAGATTACAAGACTAATAAAGACAAATGTAGAGAAAATCTTCGTATTTTAAAGAATAAAACGGCTAGAAATTAAAAGTACATCTATTCTACTATTCCACTAATTACTGCTAATAACAGCTGGTCACACTTTGCTTATCCCTATAAAACAGTTTTGCTTTTACAACAGCAGGCTCACAGGTTATAGGGGCCTCCCATAGCATCGAATCAATCGTCGGTTCAGTCCCATCCGTCGTATAGCGTATCTGTGCTCCTTCGATAGGAGTATTCGCATACAGAAGTCCGTCTCTGACGAAGAGTCCGGGATGAGGTAAACGGAAGTTTACCCCTAACTGGCTCCAATAAGGCATTTCCTTTACACTGATTTTCTCATAAAATAGTGCCAGATCCCGGTCAAAAGCCTGTTGCTCTGCTGCTCCGGAGAGGACTTCCCAATCCGGATGCGCGTTCCAGCCACGTTCTACCAGTCCCATCACTTTAGGAAACATATAATATTCTACCCATTGAAATCCTCGAATTGTTTCGGCAAACAGTTGGGCCTGTACGCCTTTTATCTGTTTCCTGCCGGATGCAGTCAATGCCGTTTTTCCTTTTCCTGCGGAACTGATCTCAACCGGATTACCCGCCATATCCGTACGGGAAGAACGATAGACATCGAATGGAAGCATGGAAAATGCTTTGGATTCATCCACGTATCCACCCCAGAAATGTCCCGGTTCATCGGGATGAGCATCATAAGCCAAATCCAGATAGAAATTATTCACATTGCAGAGAATAACCGGATAACCGTTGTTGGCTATCTGATAAGGAATTTCATCCTCTTTCCATTCGGGAACAGTCTTCCACGAATTGATACCGGCTGCGTGTTGAGACAAATAAGTATGAGTATCTTTCTTATGCCCCAAAGCTACTTCCTGCCAGCCATTAAAGGATAAATTATACTGTTGTAAACAATCAACCACCCGGGTAATGAAATATTCGGCCAAATCATGTGCCTTTTCCATTCCCTGTTCTTCCATGAGCGTTCTGCATAAGGGTGATCCCATCCATGCCCCTTTAGCCACTTCATCACCGCCTAAATGAATGGTGGTCAGTGGTGCATCCGCTTCCTTGTACATGCTCACTATTTCCTGAATCACCTTCTCCATAAAACGGTAAGTGGAAGGTAAGGCTACATTCATAACATTATCCGTATAGGCCTGTGCGGAAACATATCGGGAAGTATCCTGCAAGTCACTCAAAAGATATTCCTTTGCTTTCTCCGGGTCTGTATCGATGTATTTCTGATAACGTGCATTCATTGCTACAATCGCCGCACGCGCATGGCCGGGAGATTCTATTTCCGGAATTACCTGTACATGTCTTTCGGTTGCATATCGCAATAAATCAATGAATTCCTCCCGGGTATAGTAACCATTTCCCGATGTAGCGGCACACGGATCATATCCACCATCATAAGCCGGATACAACCTATCTTTTTCATCGGTAGTATGTCCTCGCCGTGACCCAATGGCAGTCAGTTCTTCTAACCCCGGAATTTCCAGTCGCCAACCTTCATCATCCGAGAAATGGAACTGGAGCACATTCAGTTTGTAAGAAGAGAGAATATCAATCAGTTTCTTCAAGTGATCCACCGTTGTATAATTCCGGGCAATATCCAACATCTGTCCCCGATATAATAAATCCGGATAATCCACTATAGACATTGCTTCCAACCGGAATGGGCTTTCCTGCCCTTTCAGTAACCCCAACAGGGTCTGCGCTCCGTTAAAAATACCATGTGGAGTAGTAGCGCTAATCCTGATCTGCTGACCGTCAATACTCAACTCATAATATTCCTCATTAACTGCTTTCTTCTTGTCAGAAAGGTAATCCAGAGTAATGGTTACCGAAGCTTCCGGCACTACTTCCAAGCCATACCATCCGGAAAGTTTTTCTTTTAGCAGTTTTCCCTCATTGGCAAAATCCTCATGAAAAGTCAAAGCTAGTTGTTTTTCTAACAAGATATTACCTCCGGTAGTAATCACCTTTTTTATGGAAGGTATTATATCCGTCGAACGAAACTCCGGAGTATTCGCATTGTTTAAACGAAGGTTTGTTTCGTACGTCTTTCAGGCAATCGTTCTTTACCATTCCGTTATAGGTAATGGAATGTTATCCAATGTCATAGGAAGCGGCTTACCTTTCGATGCTTCCGACTGGCTCACCCAATAGCTTCCTTCACAACTACTGATTCGCATTAATTACTAGATACTTGAATCTGTGTTAATCCGTGTAATCTGTGGTGAGTCTTATTCCTTCCTATACAGAATCTTTACAGAATGATAACAGAATCGAATAAATCTTCTCGCTGGATATTTCTTTTCAATCTTTTTGTCTTCTCTTTCACCTTTTCTCTGTCTCTCCGATGAATAAGGGAGTTGCGGGCGAAGGGTGGCAACTTCAATACCTCTTCACCCGTAAGCGATTAGTTTCAATAATAGTTTCTCGGTGTGAAACTTTTAATTTCAAATAGGGTTGAAACTAATTACAAAATAGCTTTACTTATTATGCTCAATTGTGGAATCGTTTTAAATTCATTCATTTCTGCACAAGTTTACTTCATTTCAAGTTATAAGTCTCACCTTTTACAGTAGAAAAGGAGATTAAACCTTTATTAATAGAAGAAACCGTAACTTCTTCTCCCTTGCTACTTTCGACTTTCAGCCATCGGGCAGCAGGGCAATATATCCGGCATTCCCCACCATGACCAGAAGTAACGGCACATTGTGTAAGCCGACCGGCATTCCATTCCATTGCAAAGGTAAAGTCTCCCTCCGCACGTAACCCCGTCACACTGCCATTCGCCCAAACAGCAGGTAAAGCAGGCAACAAATGGATAAATCCCTGATGACTCTGTAGCAGCATTTCGGCAATGCCTGCCGTAGCTCCGAAATTACCGTCAATTTGGAAAGGCGGATGCGAATCAAAAAGATTTTCATAAACTCCTCCCTGGTCGCTATCCATACTAATAACTGTAAGTGTAGAAAAGTCAAGAGCAGACTTCAGCAAACGATAAGCATGTTCGCCATCCTGCAAGCGTGCCCATGCAGCGATTTTCCAAGCACGGCTCCACCCCGTCCCCAAGTCTCCACGTGATTCTAACGTTCTTTTTGCTGCATCTGCATATGTTGCGTCTTTATGGTAAGATATCTGATTACCCGGATAGAGAGCTATCAATTGAGAGAGATGCCGGTGGGGATTTCCCAAGGTATCAAGTTTCTGACTATCTTCCCGCCATTCACGTATTTGTCCCCAGGCACCCAACGTGACACCATTATCCAAACGTTTCAACTTCTCCGACAGCTTCCCTGAAAAATCTTCATCCATCGGAATGCCTGCACCTCGCAGAACATGTACAGCTTGCATGGTTTCACTGAAAAGTTGCCAAACCAATTGTTGTGCATATGCCACGCCATCTTCCCAAGGTCCATGTTCAGGCGACCACTCTGCCGGAGCAAGCAGTACGCCGTCAGCCGTTAATTGAAGCCTGTCAAACCAATATTCACAGGTACTACGCATGACCGGATAGGCCACAGAACGCAGATAGTTGATATCCTGTGTATATGCATAATGCTTCCACAGATGCATACAGTACCACGCATTCGCAGGACGGTTGATATTCCAATCCATATAGCCGAATATATTGCTTTGTGTGTCTACAGTCCACCCTCTGAGTCCTTCACTTCGTGCCAATTGTTGCCAGCTACCACCCGGGCGAAGAGCTTCAGTGGCAATATACCGGATGAAAGGTTCGTGACATTCGGAAAGATTACAGACCTCAGCAGGCCAATAATTCATTTGTATATTGATGTTGCTATGAATATCACATTCCCAGGGCGGAGCATTATCCCCATTCCATATCCCTTGCAGATTATTCGGCAAATTCATTCCACGAGACGAAGCGATCATCAGGTATCGTCCATATTGAAAATACAACATATCCAAATAAAGATCTTCTTTATGCAGGCATACCAGTTCATTTGTGGAAACAGAGGGTATTTCAGTCTTCAAATCAAACCGGACGCGGTTGAAAAGAGATTGATAATCATTCAGGTGAGTGGATTTCAATTGCTCATAACCTTTTGCAGATGCCCGTGCGAGCCGGTCTGTTAGGCGCTTATGCAGTTGTCCGGAAGTTTCTCCCACATAGGTAGCAGAAGATAAATCATAATTGGTCGCCGCCGTCAATAGAATAAGGACGGAATTGGCAGCATTCACACATAGTTTATTACTATCCGCTACCAATGTGCCACCTTCATTAATGACCTTCAATTGAGCTTCATAAGATAATAAATCCAGTTTTCTACGGAACAGAATACCATCTTTAGTGACTTCCTGTGGGGTACCCTGACGTCCGTCGGCAAGGCTGACGGAAAAATTAAGTTTCTTCCCGGCTTCCGGTGTACTAAGCCTGAGCACAATTACCTCATCGGGACGACTGGCAAAATACTCCCGTAAATAATGCGTTCCAGCCGACGTATAACTCACTTTGCCTATAGCCTCATCCAAAGAAAGTTCACGACGATATTCCCGAACATCTTCCTGCCCATCAAAATGAATCCATACATCACCAAATTTCTGATAAGCCCCACGACTGGTAGTGCTCCCTGTCCACAAAGTCTTTTCGTTAAAGAGTATCTGCTCACACTCTACACCTCCAAAGAACAAAGCTCCCAATTCTCCATTACCAATAGGCAAGGCAGAGGTCATCCAGTTCGTTGCGGGACGGTCATACCATAGTCGCATGGGAACAGTTTCTGTCTTTTGTTCAACGCCCGCAACCGGTCCGGCAAAAAGCAGAAGCGCACAAACATTCTTGATAAGATTTCTATTCAGTAACATAAGCTATATAACGATTACTACAACAATTTTATTTTATTCACACACAATTCCCCTTACCGTAACCTCGGCAATAACTGCCGGTGACTTCTTCACAAACCGGATACGTACAAAGCGCGCACGAACCCCGGCATCAGAAAAATCCACAGCAACATGCGACTCTTTTTTCCTATTAGCCTGTTTGTCTGACACGACTGTCCAATGTGCTTTATCTCCCGACACTTCAAGGACATAGCGATAGATACTTTCTTTCGGAAATTGAACCTGAATATTCTTCAATTCAAGCTCTTTCTCCGTATCCAATATCCAAAAAGGAGCGAGATCGTCTTTGGATGCCTGCCAATAAGTTTGCAAATTGCCGTCTGCCGCAAATCCCGCTACTTGATTTTCGTGATGACTACTGACGAAAGTAGGATTGTTCCGACCGAACTCCTGTACCGTTTTCTCCTTCTTCTCCCTTACAAAACGTACATAAGAACGCTCTCTCACTTCAGGAGTCAGCCCTTTCTTATAAGCCTCATTTCCCTGAAAAACTATCTCTATGCGTGCCGACTTCAGTCCCGGGGAAGTGGCTTCGAGCACAGAGATTCCCGCATAATAGGAACGAAAAGCAATAGCCGCTTTCCCGTCCATGATACGGATATCACTGTCAGGTTCAAAACAAATCATATTTCCCGTTGGAAATTCTCCCGGACCGGAAACAAGTCTCAGTTCTACCGCAGGGGAATTACTAACAGGTTTTCCCGCTGCATTCAGAACCGTAACCATTAATTGCACATCGTCCGTGCCGTCAGTAAGGATATCACCAGTGCGAGATGCTTCTAACCGCAGTTGCGCAGGAATACCTTCTCCCGCCCATTCCGGCGGTGCCACCCGGGTATATTCGTTCCGATACCAATACCAGGAGCGTTTGGGAATACGGAAATAGTCAACAATCCCCATCTTTCCCAATTGACTGCCGGCAATACTTCCATGATCAAAGCCACACCATATCGCTTGTCCGCTACGCCACGGAATTCCTTTCCATCCATCGTTCATTTGCAGATCGCCCCATCCAGGACTATATTCGCCCGGACGTTCGGCAGTCACACTGCCATATTCGGACACCACATTCGGAATGCCCGGATTCTGAAAATCCGGCTGCGTTGCTCCATCCCCATTGTATCCTCCGATATCACCTATCTTATCTATTCTCTCATCTCCCAACGGACGTTGCGCTCCCCCAATGGCTGCGGGACGTGACGGATCGAGCTGATGAGTCAAATCGACCATCTTTTTTAATAGCCGACGTACCCCTTTCATCGCCTCCGGAGCAGAAAAAAAGGCTTCGTTGCACATACTCCATGCCACGATAGAAGGATGATTACGATGAATACGTATCATCTCCTCCAACTGCTGCAAAGCACTTGCTTCGAATGCTTGTTCATCTTTCCTGTCTACCGGATAAGCACTTGAGTCCCAGTAACCATCTGGTCTGAAGCCTCCAATTCCCCAAAAAGGCGCCTCCGACCAGAATAACATACCTTCCTCGTCGCAGGCTTGCGAAAAAGCAGGTGCATGAGGATAATGCGAACCACGGATGAGATCAAAGCCAGCCTCTTTCATCAACAGGATATCCCGCCGCATGGCCGCTTCCGTCACGGCATCTCCCCAGCCTGCCTGATCCTGATGTACATTTACTCCTTTGAAAAACAAGTGTTCTCCGTTCAGGAAAAAACCTTTGTCGGCAGTCCACTCAAACCAACGAAACCCGAAAGGAGTTTCTACCCGGTCTATCAACGTTTGCCCCTGATAGACTGAACTGACTACCTTATACAGATAAGGATGGCGAGGATGCCATAAGGTAGGATGATTGATCGCTTCAGTGGTTTGTTCGAGCTTCTTCATAGAATTAGCTTCTACTTTCTCCTCATTCTCTACAGAAACAAGCATTTGACCTTCGGCATCTTTTACTTCCGTCAGGAGTTTGAATACCATCGTTTTATTCGCCTTGTTACAGATATCCGTACAAACCCTGACTACCGAGGATTTGCCTTGATGCGCCGCCAAATCCGGTGTCGTCACAAATATACCGTACCAGTCAATATGTACAGGTGACTTTCTCACCAGCCGGACATTACGGTATATACCTCCGCTAAACACATGTTCACCCGCCCTGGGCGCTACATTGGCTTTCCAGATATTATTTACGCGTACAGCAATCACATTATTTCCCATACGGACTGCTGAAGATATGTCAAAATAGAAACCTGTATAACCACCGGTATGTGTACCAGCCCTCTTCCCGTTCACAAAGACTTCCGCTTCCTGAAATACTCCGTCAAACTCCACGAAAAGCTGTTGTTTCAAATCTTTCGCAGTTAATTCAAAAGACTTCCTGTACCAGCCATAGCCTGTATAAAAGTCTTTCGACATAAAATAAGGAATACTAAAGGAATGAGGTATTCCAACTGTTTCCCAACTACTATCATCATAGTCTGTCCGTTCGGCGCCTGTATAATCACCTTGCATATACTTCCAATTCCGGTTGAAATTGATACTCTGTCGGCATAGTTCGTCTGTCTGAACTTTAGCACACAGGGTACCACTTAATAAACACAACAAAAAAAGAAGAATTAATTTCTCTTGTTTCATATCCAATTCTTATTATAATATTCTATCCAAATCCGATTATAAATACAGATGTTATCTCATTCCTTTATCCAACCCATATATTGGCAGTCCTTATACACACGCTCCCTATCAAGAGGGTAAACCTTATCAATTAACAATACCCTCTCCAAATCATTCGCCACCCGAACCGACTTGTCACTATTCGGGACAGGTAAGTATTCCGAATGTTTATAGGAAACAGGACCTCCCAGAATCACTGCACCCAACCGTTCTCTCAACTGCTTACGGAATTTCCGTACATACAAATCGGACTCACTTTCAGAAAGATGGTTGAGATTCAAAGCTATCCCGATATTACTTTCTCCTATCTCGCGTATCATTTTTATCTGTTTATCTACTGTATCCGCAATCCTGAACCGTGTGTTAGTCAGCAGCAACCGAACTCCCCTTTTCTCACCATATTCCGACAAATGACGAAAGGTCTTTTTCATCCCATCATATACCTTTTGCGCAGGATACTTGTCACTCTCAACTGGACCATGCGTCGTAAATAATGCCACACCTATTTGTAATTCCCCCATTTTATCCAGTATCCTCTTATAATAATCCATGCTTTTCTCATAATATTCGGGAACGGCATCACATAAAGTCAAGCCCGGGAAATGGTTTATCTCCTCTATGAAACTGACCACCATAGATATACCACGCTCATCAAGTAACTTCTTCTCTTCACGAAGTGCGTCTAATGAATAATTTGCCAAGTATTCCGCGCTCACACAGACTCCGCCGAATGCGTTATAGAAGCAATCAATTTCATCTATATCTTTAAGAATCCCTTTGGAGTATCTGTCCAACGCCAGAATATGATTTCTATTATCGGGCAATACATGCTGTTGCGACGATTGCTGTCCACCGGATATATGCTGTGCGTCAGGTAACTTATTTTTCAGAAGTCCATAAACTGTTTCCCAATCCAAACTCGGTGTATCAAACAATTCATAACCATCGCCAGCTGACTTGAGCATACCTTGTCCTGGACTTTTCACTAGTTGAAAATTTAAATCTGCTAATTCAGAGGGAATGGAAAAACCTATCGGCGTTGACGGTATAAACAGCACATCTTCTCCATAAAGAAGCGAGAGTTTATCCGCTATCTCCTTCAGTTCAATCAAGGTTTGCTTATACTGCGACCGATTACTGTTGAACGTCCAGCGTCCTGAAGCAAATCCTTTCCGCAAATCCGCAGTAATCTGTAATTTCTGCAAGCAGAACCACTTATTCTGTTCCTTCAAAGCGTAGCTGTCTGCCTGTAACAACTTATCGCCCTCAACGGATATTCCGCTAAAATAATCGAAAAAGGTAGGCATATATCTGATTGTTTCTTTGGTGAACAAGATATCGTCAAATACCAACAGCCGGTGATTCACAGGTTTCGCCTGCTGTATCTTCTCTGCCAACTCTACCCTCTCTTCATCAACAGACACGTCAAACAAACGTATATCCCCTCCAAAAATATACGAATCATTATCTTTCCCATCCATATCGCCCCGTTTCCCATTCGGCCAATATCCCTGAGCCTGAAACTGTTTTTCTCCTGTCGGAAGTTCATCTATTGCTTTTATCCTACCGATCTTCGAACGTATTGCAAAAGGCAGGCTCTCCGGCGTATTGTTATAAATCGCCAGCCGATATTTGCCTTCTTCCAGATAATTCACTATCACTCCAAGACCCTCGCCCACTTCAAACAATTGTACAGATTTAAATACTGCATCCACTATCGACCGGAAGTGATTCAGTAAACCATATGGCCTGCCTAGAAAAGTGTTGAAACCGCCTTGCATCCATGTAGGTGGCTTGTTGTATTCCAAAGGAGCAGCATTCAGACCATAAGCTGTAAGCGAAAGTAAAATTTGCCCCTTCCCCGCAGGAATATCAACGACTACCGGCTCTCCGCCAACCGTTGCCAGGACATGAGCCTCATCGGGCAAAGAAGCCCGATAAAGTTCAAAGTTCCCCCGTTCTACAAGTTCATTTTCTCCTATCCTGACAATTCCTCCAGCCGGAACGGTTCTACTTTTATCGATTTTCCATTCCGGCCAAATACGTGCGGCATTTTCTGCCGTAACTATAAAAGTACCGCCCTCGTGAACATACTCTTTCACTTTATCCGCTAACTCCATTCCACCACTGAAAAGGTTTCCGGCAGCCACCATGACAGGATACTGTCTCATCACTTCCACACGTGCGTCACTATGCAATATATCCGCATTCTCTCCGTAAGGAGTCTCACACATAGCTCCCGTTTCATCATGGAAAAAGCCACTCCGTTCATAGTTCGGAAAAAATAGACTTATCATCGCATCCGTCAGAAAATCACCTGCTTCATAATCCATTCCGTTCCAAACCTGAAACCGGCCTGCGATATGGTCTGCCGGCATCCAACCTGAATAGAAATCATTGAGTAAAGCGATTTGTGTAACCATACTGCCCGGCTGTCCATACTTCTCTACAAAATTCGCACAATCGGTATGCATTTTACCAATAGGAGTCAACTCTCCCTTGTTATTGGCAAAATGCCCTTCGCACCATCCCGACTCCATGCTGAGTATCGTTGCATTATACATATACTGTGTATAATAAGAACGTTTAAACAACGATAAACTTCCTCCTTTATTCACACGCTCGTATTTCTCGTCCCGGGAGTAATTCTTATACCCCCATGTATCAAAGACCGATACATCACCGAACCACAAGATACCGTATTGTTTTCCCGCTCCGCGCAAATGCATGTATTGTACCTGTCCGTTGGTAATCTTATTCTGTGTTTCCGCCCCTGCAAGAATCGTATATCCTTCTTTCAAAATGTAATGCCAGTACCACAGGACACTCAACGAACTGCACCAGTTTCCCAAATCGGCTGCGACACGGTCAAAATAAGGCTGGGAAGCAAGATACTGCCTTCTGCGATCCGGAATGTATGGTTCCATTATCTGTTTATAGGTAAAGTTAAACCGGCCATCCTGCTCTCCTACATCAAATCCGGTAAACCGGTGTCCCAGGTGCTTTCTGATTTGCTCTGTTTGCCACTCCGGCACGATATATTCACCAAAACTTCCATAAAAAGGACTTCCCGGTCCATAC
>ERZ791740.1194-NODE-1194-length-15367-cov-12.225052_pt1 | contig 15367 bp, 13 predicted proteins | sample MGYA00510041_ERZ791740 | MGnify/ENA primary metagenome ERZ791740 (study PRJEB30046, sample SAMN00791959) | human gut metagenome | study: EMG produced TPA metagenomics assembly of the A metagenome-wide association study of gut microbiota in type 2...
TTTCCGCACCCGCGCGCCCCATGCCGGCCACACCGGCCGCACCCGAGCCGGCTATGCCGGCCGCGCAGATCGTGCAGACCGCCATCGAGCCGGAGGCAGAAACGCCCTCCCCGCTCGAGAGCGCCGCGCCCCCGGCCGAGCCGCCCGCCCGCCTGATCGGCGAGGCAATGCACACGTACATCCTCGTCGAAAAGGGCGAGACGCTCATCCTCATCGACAAGCACGCGGCGCACGAGCGCATCAACTTTGACCGCCTGCGGCAGAGCCCTGCCGACATCCCGTCGCAGACGCTGCTCGAGCCGCTGCCCTTCACGCCGGACGCGAGCGATGCCGACGTGCTGCAGCAGTACGGCAACGTGCTCGCGGAGCTCGGCTTCACGCTCGAGCCGTTCGGCCGCAATGATTACATTCTGCGCGGCGTGCCCGCGCAGCTCGACGCGGCGGACGCGCTGCCCGCGCTCGAGGAGATCTGCGCGCAGCTGCGCCACGGCGCGCACATGGACGCGCAGTCCGTGCGCGACGAGGTGCTCAAGACCGTGGCGTGCAAGGCCGCCATCAAGGCCGGCTGGCAGACCGAACCCGAGGAGCTGCTGCGTCTGGCGGACGCGGTATGCGCGGGCGAGGTGAAATACTGCCCGCACGGCCGCCCCGTCGCCGTGACGCTCACGCACCGGGAGCTGGACAAGCTCTTCAAGCGCATTGTTTAAAAAAGAAGCAGGGAGCGCCGGAACGCGCTCCCTGTCAGCCTGTACAGCTTCGTTTACTTGTGATAGTACAAAATGCCCATGCAGCCGGGGCCGCAGTGGTTCGACACCGTGCAGCCGGCCCGCGTGTGGAGAACCTCCTCGAACGGCTGGCACGCGCGCACGACGCGCTCGAGCTCCCGCCACGTGGCCTCGTCACAGCCGGAGTCCGTGATGAAGATGCGATGGCAGTCGATGTCGTCGCGGCCCTTGAGCCGCTCCTCGATGTACTGCACGTAGCACTTCTCGAGCTTGCCGCGGTACTTGTGGCCGACGCCCATCTTGCCGTCCTTGACCTCGATGCACGGCTTGAGGTGCAGGAGGTTGGCGCTCATGGCCACGAGCGCCGAGCAGCGGCCGCCGCGCTTGAGATACTCCAGCGTGTCGATCACGAAGCTGACATCGAGCTTCTCGCGCTTTTTCTCCAGCGCCGATGCGATGTCGGCCGCGTCCATGCCCTGCTCGGCCATCTCGGCCGCGTCGAGCACCAGGTGGCCGATGCCGGTCGAGAGGTTGCGCGAGTCCACGGGGTAGACGTTCGTAAACTCCTGCGCCGCGATGCAGGCGTTCTGGTAGCAGGCGGACATGTCGCTCGAGATCGTGAAGTGGATCACGGCGTCATATTCCTCCCGGCACGCGGCGAAGTACGCCAGATAGTCCGACACGTTCACCGCCGCGGTCTTGCAGAGCTTGCCCGTGGCATTTGCGTACTCGTAGAGCTCCTCGGGACGCACGTCGATGCCGTCGCGCAGGGTCTCCTCGCCGCGGATGATGTACAGCGGCGTGATGCCAATGTGGTAGCGCTCGATCAGCTCCGGCGAAAGATCGCACGTGCTGTCGGCAGAAATTTTGATCTTCATGGGTTCACCTTCTTGAAAACTGGGGAATGTGCTTTCATTCTAACACATTTCTAATACTTTTCAACATAATCTTTCGGAATTCTCCCTCACGGAAAGGAGACTGCCACGATGCAGCCAAAACTTGTCGTCATCACCGGCCCGACCGCCTCGGGCAAGACCGCGCTCGGCGTGGCGCTCGCGCAGCGCCTGGGCGGCGAGGTCGTCTCTGCCGACTCGATGCAGATCTACCGCGGCATGGACATCGGCACGGCCAAGCCCACGCCGGAAGAGATGCAGGGCGTACCGCACCATATGATCGACATCGCCGACCCCGCGGAAAATTACTCCGTCTCGCGCTATGCGGCGCAGGCGGCCGCCTGCGTGGACGATATTCTCGCGCGGGGAAAACTGCCGATTGTTGTCGGCGGTACGGGGCTGTACATCGACTCGCTCATCGCCGGGCGCACGTTCGCCGACGGCACGGCCGACACCGCGCTGCGGCAGGAGCTGAGCGAGCGCTATGACGAGATTGGCGGCGAGGGCCTGCTCGGCGAGCTGCGCAAGGTCGACCCCGAGCGGGCGGCCAGGCTCCACCCCGCGGACAAGAAACGCATCGTGCGCGCCATGGAGGTCTACATCCTCACGGGCAAAACCATCACGCAGCACGACGCCGAGACCCGCGCCGTGCCGCCGCGGTACGACGCGGCAAAGATCGCTCTCGATTTCGCCGACCGGCAAGATCTCTACGACCGCATCGACCGGCGCGTGGACGCCATGGTGCGCCAGGGCCTGTTCGAAGAGGTGCGCGCGCTGCTGGCCGCCGGTGTCCCGGCCGACTGCACGGCCATGCAGGCCATCGGCTACAAGGAGGCCGTCGCCGCCGTGCGGGGCGAGGCATCGCCGCAGGACGCCGTCGCCGCCATCCAGCTCGCCTCCCGGCGCTATGCCAAGCGCCAGCTCACGTGGCTGCGGCGCGATCCGGACCTGTTCTGGATCCGGCACGAAAAAACGCCGGACATGGACCGGGCGTGCCGCCTTTCGACGCAATTCTTATCCGGCCGCGGTATAGAATAGTGGCCTGTACAAATCCGGAGGAAACTGCCATTTCGACCGGATTTGTATAAATTCACTATTTCACGGAGCGGCAGATTGTGCTATGATAAATAAATGTGTATCCGCTCCGGCCAAAGGAGCGGCGATCATGCAAAAGACACAGAACCTTCAGGACGCATTCCTCAACTACATCCGGCGGGAAAAGATCCCCGTGACCCTGTTTCTCATGAACGGGTTTCAGCTGCGCGGCGTTGTACGCAGCTTTGACAGCTTCGTCGTGCTCATCGACGCCGACGGCCGGCAGCAGATGATCTACAAGCACGCGATCTCGACGGTCGCCCCGGCGCGGCCGGTCTCGCTCGAGCCGCAGGGCTGATCTCCCCGCCGCCCCCCCGCCGAAAGGAGGGCCGGATTTGAAGAAAACGAATACCTTCACGAACATCGCCATGTTCGTGCTCTTCGCGGCCATGCTCGTGTATCTGGGCGTGTACCTGTTTCGCTCGACGCAGCAATCCTACGCCACCGCCCCGGCGGTGCTCGTGACCGTCAGCGAGAGCGGACAGGCCAGCGGCATCGTCGTACGCGAGGAGCAGGTCATCGCCTCGGACAAGGAATTTCTGTCCCTGTCCGTGGACGACGGCAAGGAGGTCGCAAGCGGCGGCGAGATCGCCATCGGCGTGGACTCCAAGGCCGCGCTCGACAGCGCCAGCCGCGCCCGCGAGCTAAAAAAAGAGATCGCCTACGTCTCGAGCCTGCTCTCGCGCGCGGGCAGCACCTCCGGCGCGTCCGACCGCGACAGCGACGTTCGCAGTGCCATCCTGCAGCTCAACGCCGCCGTCTCCGCCGGCAGCACCTCGGAGCTGGACGACCTCTGCATGGATCTCAGCTCCCTGCTCTTTGGCTCTGCGACCGGCACCGTCTCGCAGGGCGACCTCGATGCGCTCAATGCCGAGCTGCACCAGCTCGAAAACGCCGGCGCAGGCCGCGGCAGCATCACGGCCCCGGCCGCGGGCCTGTTCACGTCCACGACCGACGGATACGAATCGCTCACGCCGGACATGCTCGAAAACCTCACGCCCGACGGCGTGGACGCGCTCGAGCGCACGACCCCTGCCACGCCCGCCAACGCGATCGGCAAGCTCGTCACGGCGAAAAAGTGGTACTTCGCCTCCGTCATGAACAAGACCGACGCCGACCGCCTAAACCTGAACGGCAGCGCCACGCTCGACTTTCCGCAGCATTACACCGGCACCGTCTCGGCGACCGTGATGAGCAAAAGCGAGCCGGACGACAGCGGCAAGGTCGCCGTCGTGTTTGCGTGCAACGCGGCGCTTTCCGACACGCTGGCCATGCGCAAGACGACGGCCGACGTCGTCTACAGCGAGCACACCGGCCTGCGCGTCCCGCTCAAGGCCGTGCATATGGACGATGACGGGCAGGCGTTCGTCTACGTCGTCACGGCGGCGCAGCTGGAGAAAAAACCGATCGAGATCATCTATCAGACCGACGACTACTGTCTCGTCGCCCAGAGCACGGAGAGCAACGCCCTGCGCGCCGGCAACGAGATCGTCGTCACCGGCAAGGGCCTGTCCAACGGGCAGGTCGTGAAATAAGGAGGCGCCACCCACTATGAGCACCATTGCCGAAAACATTGCCGCCATCCGCGCGCGCATCGACGCCGCCGCCCGCACTACGGGCCGCACGGGCGCCGACATCACGCTCGTGGCCGCAACGAAGATGAACGACGCCGCGCGCGTGCGCGAGGCCGTCGCCGCCGGGATCGACGCCTGCGGCGAGAACCGCGTGCAGGAAATGACCGAAAAGCTCGCCCAGGGCGCCTACACCGGCGCGCCGCTGCACTTCATCGGCCACCTGCAAACGAACAAGGTCCGGCAGGTCGTGGGAAAGGTCGATCTCATCCAGTCGGTGGATTCGCCGGAGCTTCTGGCCATGATCGAAAAGCGCGCGGCCGGGCAGGGCATCGTGCAGGACATCCTGCTGGAAGTGAACATCGGCGGCGAGGCCGCCAAGAGCGGCGTGGCCCCAGCCGCCCTGCCGGAATTGCTGGAAACGGCCGCTGGCTGCGCGCATATTCGCGTCCGCGGCCTGATGGCGATCCCGCCCGTGGCAGAAACTTCCGACGGAAATCATGCATATTTTGCGAAAATGCATGAGCTTTTTGTTGACATCGGCAGAAAAAAATACGATAATGTTTTTATGGACTTTCTGTCCATGGGTATGAGCGGAGACTTTGAAGACGCCATTTCCGCCGGTGCGAACATGGTGCGCGTCGGCTCGTCGATTTTTGGCGCGCGGGATTATTCCCGGCACTGAGCGCCGTCTCGGCACACTCCGCAGAGATCAGTGCAGCGGCACGGCAGCCGCCGGCACGTAAAGGGGGGTCCCGAATGGGATTTTTGGATGAACTGAAAAAAATGACCCGTCCGTATGATGACGACGACGAGTTTTTCGATGATGAGGATGAAGCAATCCCGGTCGCGGAAGAGCCCGCGCCGGCACGCCCGGCACAGGCCCGTCCGGCGCAGGCGCGTCCGGCTGCGGCCCGCCGCCCGGCGCCCGCACCGAAAAGGAGCGCCTTCGTGCACGACGAGCCGTCGGAATCGGAGCGCCCCGCGCCGAGCTATGCGCCGAGAGGCGACAGCCGCGCGGCCGACAAGGTCGTCAATCTCAACAACGGCGGCGGCCAGCTCAAGGTCGTGGTCGCTGCGCCGAAGCAGTTTGAGGCCGCGTCCGAGATCGCGGAGCATCTGCGCGATCGCCGCGCCGTGCTCCTCAACCTGGAAAAGACCGATCCGGCGGTCGCCCGCCGGCTGATCGACTTTCTGTCCGGCGTCGCCTACGCGCAGGACGGCAAGATCCGCCGCGTGGCCAGCGCGACGTATATCATCACGCCATTCAATGTCGACCTCATGGGCGACCAGCTCGACGATATGGAGTCGGGCGAGTTTCACCTGTAAATCCGGGCATGCTGTCTCTGACAGCGCCCATCGTGTAGTACACCTATAGAAAGAATGGAGGACTATCCAACATGACTCCTCAGGATATTCGGGAAAAAACGTTTGAAAAAGCGATGTTCGGCGGATACGACATGGCCGCCGTGCAGAACTATCAGGAAGAAGTGGCCACCGAGCTTGCCAACGCGCAGAAGGAAGTTGCCGTGCTCAAGGGCAAGATGAAGGTGCTGGTCGATAAGATAGAAGAGTACCGCGCCAGCGAAGACGCCATGCGTCTGGCCATACTGTCGGCCCAGAAGGTCGGCAAGCAGATAGAGGACGATGCCCAGGCCCGCGCCGACAAGATACTCGGCGAGGCCAAGAACACGTCCGACCGAATACTTGGCGGCCTCCAGCACGAAACCGCCAACGAGGAAGCCAAACTCCTCAACGCCAAAACGTCCTGCGCAAAATTTCTGGAAGATGTGCGTAATCTGTGCATGAATCAGCTCGAGTACCTGGATAAGCTCTCCGGGTCGAAAACCGCGGCCGCGCAGCCTGCTGCGCAGCCGGCGAGCGTGAGCGCAGCCCCGGCCGAGCCGGTGTCCGCGCCGGTCGAGCAGCCCGCGCAGCCGGAAGCCCCGGCCGTCGAGCAGCCTGCGCAAGCAGCCCACGTGTCCGCCGCCCCTGTGGAGGCGCAGCCGGTGGAGACCGACGACACCGCGGCCGACAGTGCAGCAGATGACGCCACGCAGCTTTATCACTTCCTGCATAACAGCTGAGTGAACATGCAATCAACCAGGGCGGGACGGCCGGTGCCGTACCGCCCTGCGCAATTTTTATGGAAATACAACTCTGAGAGGAGAAAGATAGAACCATGTCCAAGAACGATTTCAACGCCACAATCAATCTGCCGAAAACAGACTTCCCCATGCGTGCCGGCCTTGCCAAGCGGGAGCCCGAGATGCTCCAGCACTGGTACGACATGGACCTGTACCACGAAATGCTCAAAAAGAACGACGGCAAGCCGCGCTTCAGCCTGCACGACGGCCCTCCGTTCTCCAACGGTGACATCCACATGGGCCACGCGCTCAACAAGGCGCTCAAGGACTTCATCATCCGCTCCTACGCCATGCGCGGCTACTACACGCCCTACATCCCCGGCTGGGACAACCACGGCATGCCCATCGAGAGCGCCATCATCAAGGAGCAGAAGCTCAACCACAAGGCCATGAGCATCGCCGATTTCCGCAGCGCGTGCCACGACTATGCGCAGAAATACATCGACCGCCAGATGGCCGGCTTCAAGCGCATGGGCGTCATGGGCGACTGGGAGCACCCCTACAAGACCATGAACAAGGGCTTTGAGTCCGACGAGGTGCGCGTGTTCGGCAAGATGTATCAAAACGGCCACATCTACAAGGGCCTCAAGCCCGTGTACTGGTGCGCCCACGACGAGACCGCCCTCGCCGAGGCGGAGATCGAGTATCAGGACGATCCGTGCACGACCGTGTTCGTGAAGTTCCCGATGCACGACGATCTCGGCAAGCTGCCGAACGTTGACCACAGCAAGCTCTTCTTCGTCATCTGGACGACGACGATCTGGACGCTGCCCGGCAACCTCGCCATCGCGCTCAACCCGCGCGAGCTGTATAACCTCGTGCAGGCCCCGAACGGCGAGGTGTATATCATGGCCGACGCCCTGACCGAGAAGGTCATGCACATCGGCGGCTTCGACAGCTATGAAGTGCTCGAGCAGCATCCGGGCGACTTCTTCGAGAACATGCTCGCCGACCATCCGTTCCTGCCCAAGACCTCGCGCCTGGTGCTGGCGGATTACGTCACCATGGATTCCGGCACGGGCTGCGTGCACACCGCGCCCGGCTTCGGCGCGGACGACTACCTGACCTGCAAGCGCTACGGCATGGACATGGTCGTGCCCGTGGACGATCAGGGCCGCCACACCGACTACGCCGGCAAGTACGCCGGCATGACCACGGAGGAATCCAACCCCGTCATCCTCGCGGACATGAAGGAAGCCGGCTCTCTGTTCGCATCCGAGGACATCGTGCACAGCTATCCGCACTGCTGGCGCTGCAAGCAGCCGATCATCTTCCGCGCCACGCCGCAGTGGTTCTGCTCCGTCGATTCGTTCAAGGAGGAGGCTGTCGCCGCGTGCGAGAACGTGCGCTGGCTTCCCGCCTGGGGCAAAGAGCGCATGGCCGCCATGATCCGCGAGCGCGCCGACTGGTGCATCTCCCGCCAGCGCCGCTGGGGTCTGCCGATTCCGGTGTTCTACTGCGACGACTGCCACAAGCCCGTGTGCAATGAAGAGAGCATCGACGCCGTAGCCAAGCTCTTTGAAAAGGAAGGCAGCAACGCCTGGTTCGACCGCCCGGCGGCCGACATCCTGCCTGAAGGCTTCACCTGCCCGCACTGCGGCGGCAAGCACTTCACGCAGGAGACCGACACGCTCGACGGCTGGTTCGACTCCGGCTCTACCCACGTTGCCGCCATGCAGCGCGACCAGGGCTTCTGGCCGGCGGATATGTATATCGAGGGCGGCGACCAGTACCGCGGCTGGTTCCAGTCGTCTCTGCTCGTGGCCGTCGGCGCGCTCGGCAAGGGCGCTCCGTACCGCGAGTGCCTGACCCACGGCTGGACGGTCGACGGCGAGGGCAAGGCCATGCACAAGTCCCTCGGCAACGGCATGGATCCGGCCGAGATCATCAACGAGTTCGGCGCCGACATGCTGCGTCTGTGGGCGGGCAGCGCCGACTACCACGCCGATATGCGCTGCTCCAAGGAGATCTTCAAGCAGCTGACGCAAAACTACCTCAAGTTCCGCAACACCGCGCGCTACTGCCTCGGCAACCTCGACGGGTTTGACGCCGAGCATCTCGTCGCGCCGGAGGATATGCTTCCGCTCGACCGCTGGGCCATCACGAAGCTCAACGACCTCATCCGCCGCGTGGCCAAGGCGTATGACAACTATGAATTCCACGTGGTCTCGCACGCGATCAACGACTTCTGCGTCGTGGAGCTCTCGAGCTTCTACCTCGACATCATCAAGGACCGCCTCTACTGCGAGGAGCGCAACGGGCTCAAGCGCCGCAGCGCACAGACGGCGCTGTTCCTCATCCTCGACAGCATGACAAAGATGTTCGCGCCGATCCTCGCCTTCACCTGCGACGAGATCTGGCTGGCCATGCCGCACCGCGCCGAGGACGACGCGCGCAACGTGCTGCTCAACGTCATGAATCAGCCGTTCGACGCCTATGCGCTCAGTGAAGACGAGCTCGCCAAGTGGGATCAGCTGATCCGCGTCCGCACGGACGTCAACGGCGTGCTCGAGGCCGCCCGCGCCGAAAAGCGCATCGGCAAGCCGCTCGAGGCTGCCGTTACGCTGCGCGCCGACGACGATGCCGCCAGGGCCGCGCTCGACGACGTGCAGAGCATGAACCTGCCCGAGCTGCTCATCGTGTCGCAGTGCCTCGTCGGCGGCGACGTGTCGGAGGATGCCGTCACCGGCACCGGCACGAACTTCCCCGGCCTGCACATCTCCGTGCGCAATGCGCCCGGCACCAAGTGCCCGCGCTGCTGGATGCACTCCGAGCAGGCCGACCCCGAGACCGGTCTGTGCCCGCGCTGCGCCGCCGTCGTCGCCGCGCAGAAGGCGGAGTAAAATCCCGATCCCAAAATCCTGATCCGAAAGCGAGGAACCACTATGTGGTATGCCATCGTAGCCATCCTGATCCTCATCGCTGACCAAGGCCTGAAGTACTGGGTCACGCTCAATATCCCGCTCGACACCGGGCACGTCACTCTCATTCCCGGCGTGCTGGAGCTGACGAATATCCACAACAACGGCGCTGCCTTCAGCATCCTGCAGCACGCGCCGCACTGGATCTTCGTCATCTTCACGGTCGTGTTCGCCGCTATCGCGGTGTTCTGCCTGCGGCGCAATGTCGTGCACGGCAAGGTCGGCCGCTGGTCGGTCGTGCTCGTGCTCGCCGGCGCGGTCGGCAACTGCATCGACCGCATCCTCAGCGGCTACGTGGTAGACATGTTCAACTTCCTGTTCATGCGCTTCGCCGTGTTCAACCTGGCAGATATCTTCATCGTCGTCGCCGGCATCACGCTGTGCCTGCACGTCATCTTCTACCGGGGCGACGGCAGCGAGGAGGGCGAGCCCGCGCCGAAGAAGGCGCGCAAGTCCCGTCAGCACCCGGACGCCCCTGCGCGTGCGCACAAGCTGCATCTGCCCGCACGGAAACAGCAGCCCGCTGCGCCGAAAAAGCCCGCCGCGCAGCCCGTGTCCCCCGCCCCGGCGAAGGACGACCCGTTCGCGGCGTGGGATCGCGCGCCCGTGCAGGCGCAGCCGGTGACACCGGCAGCGCCGTCCGCGCCGAAAAAGACCCCGGCAGTGCCTGCCGCCCCCAAACCGGTGCAGGAAACGCCCAAGGCGGCTGCCCCCGCCGTCAAACCGGCGGGCACAGCCCCGGACGACCCCCTGCTCGCCTATCTCAACAGCACGCCCGCCGCGCCGGCCGAACCGGAAGCCGCGGACAGCGACAAGGAAAAAGGCACCGCCCCGGCGGACGGCAAGCACTATTCGCTCGACGACATTTTAGCGGAGTTTTCGGATTTCTAATGGAACAACGAACGATTCAAACACAGGAGAGCGCCGAGCGGATCGACGCTCTCCTTGCGCGCTCTCTGCCCGAGCTCACGCGCAGCGCCGCCCAGCGGCTGCTCGCGCAGGGCGCGGTGACGAAAGACGGCGCACCCGTGAAGAAAAACTATAAGACCGCGCCGGGCGACACGTTTGTCGTCACGCTGCCGGACGCCGCTCCCTCGGAGCTGGTAGCGCAGGACCTGCCGCTGGACGTGGTGTATGAGGACGACGACCTCATCGTCGTCAACAAGCCGCGCGGCATGGTCGTGCACCCCGCGCCCGGCCACGAGGACGGCACGCTCGTCAACGCCCTGCTCGCCCACTGCGGCGACAGTCTCTCCGGCGTCGGCGGAGAGCGGCGGCCCGGCATCGTGCACCGCATCGACAAGGACACGTCCGGTCTGCTCGTCGCGGCGAAAAACGACTTTGCGCACCTCGCCCTCTCGGCGCAGCTGGCCGACCACACCATGGCCCGCACGTATGAGGCCGTCGTCTGCGGCAATCTGCGCGAGGACGCCGGCACGGTCGATGCGCCCATCGGCCGCCACCCGACCGACCGCAAGCGCATGGCCGTGACACAGAAAAATGCCCGCCGCGCCGTCACGCACTGGTCGGTCATCGCACGCTACAACGGCTACACGCACATCCGCTGCGAGCTTGAGACCGGCCGCACACACCAGATCCGCGTACACATGGCGCACATCGGTCACCCTCTGCTCGGCGACCTGGTCTACGGCCACAAGCGGCCGGAAAAGGGCCTGAGCGGGCAGTGCCTGCACGCGCGGGCGCTGCGCTTTCTCCACCCGCGCACCGGCGAGCTCGTGACGTTCACCTGCCCCCTGCCGGACTATTTTCAGGACGTGCTGGCGCGCCTCGGCCCGCCGGTCGGCTAATCAGAAAGGAGCATTCCCATGCGCAGATCCGATCGAGAGATCACCGATTTTCAGGAGCTCATCACCGTCATGCGCGGGTGCGACGTCTGCCGCCTCGCCCTGCACGACGAGCCGTATCCCTATATCCTGCCGCTGAACTTCGGCCTGGAGGTGGACGGCGAGACTGTCCGCCTGTACTTCCACGGCGCAAACACCGGCACGAAGTACGACCTCATTGCCAAAAATCCGAATGTCGCGTTCGAGATGGACCGCGGGCACGCGCTCATCCTCGACGATGAGCACGGCAACTGCACCATGACGTACGAGAGCGTCATCGGTCAGGGCCGCATCTCGGTCGTGCCGGACGCGGACAAGGAGCGCGCGCTGCGCGTGCTCATGGCGCAGTATCGTGCGCCAGACTTTCCGTATTCGAAGGCCGTCATTCCCGCGACGACCGTCCTGTGCCTGACTGTCGAGCACATGACCGGCAAGCGCCGCGCGAAAAAGCACGGCTGAATGCACCGCACATAACGAGCAAAAGAGCCCCCGCAGGCAGTGCCTGTGGGGGCTCTTTTTGTGATCCTGCTGCAGATCAGCGGATGAAATTGGTGAACTTGCGCGCTTCCGTCTCCGGGCGCGGGACACCGGCTGCATCGCCGGCTGCAATGCACTGCAGCAGCCAGAGCAAATTGCGCGCAAGCTGGCGCATGGTCTGCAGGCCCTCCTCGTCCTGCGCGACGTCCTCCGGGCGCGCGCCGTGCACCATCGGCCAGTACTGATAGGACACGACTGGCATATTCGAGATCATCGGGTATTTGACCAGCTGATCGAGCGCGGCCGTCGTGCCCGCGCGGCGCGCCGAGACGACGCAGGCGCACGGCTTATTCGCCCAACTGCCGCCGGCATAGAACAGCCGGTCACAAAAAGCAGACATCGCGCCGGAAATCCCGGCATAGTGTACCGGGGAAGCGAGCACGAGCGCGTCCGCCGTCTCCATCGCGTCGATGGCATCGTTCACCAGCCCGCCGCGCACGCAGCGGCCGGTCGCATTGCATCCACCGCAGGCGGTGCAGCCGCCCACCTGCTCGGCGCCAACGGTCAGAATCTGCGTTTCAGCGCCTGCCGCCTGAAGCACCTGCTCCATCTCATGCAGCGCCATATAAGTGCAGCCACGCGGGTGCGGGCTGCCGTTGATCATCAGAATTTTCAAAAAGATCACCTCGGCTCAAATCTTATCACAGACAGCAAAAAGCCGCAACCGAATGGTTGCGGCTTTGCATTCGACTGAAGCGAATCGCTCATAGTTCTATTATGGCTCCAGTTCAGATGTCATGGTAAAGTCCTGCGCGAAACGCGCTACAATCGCCTCTGCATCCTGAAGCTGCATCGGCTCTGCTGTTGTTGCAGCCGGCAGCAGTGTATTTGTCGTAATTCCAACGACACCGAGCGACGTCAACGCATCCGCAAGCTCCGCATCATTCACGGTATAAGCCTCGACCTCCAGCCCGGCCTGCGCAGCAAGCTGCATCGACAGCCGGTTCACGGCGGTATGCAGCACATCCAAAAAGACGCGGTTTTGCCCTGTCTGCAGCGTTTTCGCCATCGCCACGGTCGTGTTGGCAAGTCCATTGCTCAGTAGTCCGACCTCCGCCTCCGGGTTCGCGGCAACCACATCTTGCAGCATCCGCAAATTCCATGTGAAGGAGATCCACACGACGCGATCCGTCATCCCCGCTTCCTCCACGAGCTGCATGAGCGTCTGCACCTGCTCCGTCGTCATGCTGGACTTCAGCTCGATATAGGGTGTCACATCCGCTTCCCGGCAGAACGCGATCCACTCCCGGAATGTGGGAATTCTGGTTCCCCGGTATGCCTCACCCGCCGCAAGGCCGAAATCATACTGAAGCAGCTCCTCATATGTCATGAACTGGATCGACTTCACGCCAATGATTTTACTGCCGTCAGCATTGCGCGCTGTAGCGTTGATCGTGCTGTTATGGCACAAAACTGCCACGCCGTCCTTTGTGAAGTGGACGTCCGATTCCACGAACTGATAGCCAGCCTCCGCCGCCGCCGCAAAGGCCGGCATCGTATTTTCCGGTGCCTGCACATGATAACCCCTGTGCGCAACATAGCGAATCGCGGGCATCTCCGGCTCAACCGGCGGCTGCGGCTCAACCGGCGGCTGCGGCTCGAGCGCATCTTCTAAAACCGCAAGCAGATTTTTGAAAATCTGTGCCGCCTCACAGCGACGAGCCGTCACGTTCGGAGCAAAATGATTATCGCCCATACCGTGGACGATCCCCGCGCTGCGGCACACATACACCGATTCCTTTGCCCACTCGGCAATCTGCGCATCATCCGCAAATTGCGCAGACGGTACGGTTTGGAGAGAAACGTCCTTCCAAACCAAATAACGGTGCACAATCATGCAGATTTCCTGACGACTGATGGCGCGTTCCGGTTCAAACACGGAATCCGAAACGCCTACAACGATTCCGCTGCGCGCAGCCCAGCCGACATAGCCCGCATAATAGGCGTCCTCCGGAACGTCCATAAAACCAGAGGCGTCAGCCTGCGTCGGGTCGATATTTTCCATCCGGCCAAGAACCGTCACAAACATACCGCGGGTCATAGATTGCTCCGGTGAAAAGGTGGTCGGAGATGTTCCCTGGAACAGTCCCTTCTCTACGCAGGTCTGTACCGCAGGCGCGTACCATGCGTCCGCCGGTACATCTGCAAACCCAGCAAACGCAGCCGCCGGCACAGCGCCCAGCAGCAAAACCATCACAAGCAGCATGACCAGCTTAGACCAAGAATGTCTTCTCATAGCGCAGTCCCCCCCGTTTCTAGATTCTACCACCAGTATACTGACTTTTGAAAAAATGTCAAGAGAACTGCGCCCAAATCACCATGCAATAGACAGCAAAAAGCCGCAACCGAATGGTTGCGGCCTTTTGTGTTGGCATTGACCTATCTTCCCGGTCCGTCTCCAGACAAGTATTGTCGGCACTGGTGAGCTTAACTTCCGTGTTCGGAATGGGAACGGGTGGACCCTCACCGTTAAAAACACCAACTATGAACCCTCGTGGCACACCACAAGGGTGGTACACCATCAGGGACTCGAACCCTGGACACCCTGATTAAGAGTCAGGTGCTCTACCAGCTGAGCTAATGGTGCTCAAGGTTTGTCTGCACCTTCAAAACCGAACAGAGGATGAAGAATTCACAAGGCGGTTTGCCTGCAATGTTCTTGTAGGTCAAGCCCTCGGGTTATTAGTATCGGTCAGCTCAATGCATTACTGCACTTACACTTCCGACCTATCAACGACATAGTCTCTGTCGTCCCTTACTCCTAATGGATGGGAGATCTTATCTTAGGGGGAGTTTCACACTTAGATGCTTTCAGCGTTTATCTCGTCCAGACGTAGCTACCCAGCTGTGCCGTTGGCACGACAACTGGTGCACCAGAGGTCTGTCCATCCCGGTCCTCTCGTACTAAGGACAGCTCCCTTCAAATCTCCTGCGCCCGCAACAGATAGGGACCGAACTGTCTCACGACGTTCTGAACCCAGCTCGCGTGCCACTTTAATCGGCGAACAGCCGAACCCTTGGGACCGAATACAGCCCCAGGATGTGACGAGCCGACATCGAGGTGCCAAACCTCCCCGTCGCTGTGGACGCTTGGGGGAGATCAGCCTGTTATCCCCAGGGTAGCTTTTATCCGTTGAGCGATGGCATTTCCACTCACATACCACCGGATCACTAACTCCTACTTTCGTACCTGCTCGACCCGTCGGTCTCGCAGTCAAGTTGGCTTATGCGTTTGCACTCTATGCACGATTTCCGTCCGTGCTGAGCCAACCTTTGAGCGCCTCCGTTACGCTTTTGGAGGCGACCGCCCCAGTCAAACTGCCCACCTAACAGTGTCCCCCGACCAGATTCATGGCCGCAGGTTAGAAAACCAGCAATACAAGGGTGGTATTCCAAGGTTGCCTCCATCCGAGCTGACGCCCGGGTTTCGCTGGCTCCCACCTATCCTGTACATGCATTACCGATCTTCAGTATTAGGCTACAGTAAAGCTCCATGGGGTCTTTCCGTCTAGTTGCGGGTAACTGGCATCTTCACCAGTACTACAATTTCGCCGGGCGGGCTGTTGAGACAGTGCCCAAATCATTACGCCATTCGTGCGGGTCAGAACTTACCTGACAAGGAATTTCGCTACCT
>ERZ791740.1203-NODE-1203-length-15262-cov-4.581114_pt1 | contig 15262 bp, 9 predicted proteins | sample MGYA00510041_ERZ791740 | MGnify/ENA primary metagenome ERZ791740 (study PRJEB30046, sample SAMN00791959) | human gut metagenome | study: EMG produced TPA metagenomics assembly of the A metagenome-wide association study of gut microbiota in type 2...
TCCATTCTTACCAAATCCGCTGCCCGGTGTGCCGACCACATTTGCCTTGGCAAGCAGATCGTCGAAAAACTCCCAGGATTTCATGCCGTTCGGGCACTGCATCCAGATATACGGTGAATTTTCGCCGCCGATGTGCCAGATGCCAAGCTCTTTTAAAGTCTCTGTCATGATCTTCGCATTGGTGCGGTATACGTCCAGGTGCTCGCGACACTGTGCCATGCCCTCCGGTGAAAGAGCTGCCTCTGCGGCGCGCTGTACCGGGTAGGAAACGCCGTTAAACTTGGTTGTCTGGCGGCGCAGCCACATCTTGCGAATGGAAGAACCACCGCGCTCTAATTCAGACGGAACCACGGTATAGCCACAGCGGGTTCCGGTAAAGCTTGCCAGCTTCGAAAGGGAGCAGAACTCGATCGCGCAGGTCTTGGCGCCCTCAATCTCAAAAATACTTCTCGGAAGCGCCGGATCTGCTACGAAGGACTCATACGCCGCATCAAATAAAAGAATCGCATCCTGCTCGTTCGCATAGTCAACCCACTCTTTTAACTGCTCACGGTTGTACACACCGCCAGTCGGGTTGTTCGGGGAGCAGAGATAAATAATATCCGCTTTCTGTCCCTTCGGAGGCATCGGAAGAAAGCCATTTTCCACATTGGCATCCATAAATACGATCTTTCTGCCTGCCATCACGTTCGTATCCATGTAAACCGGGTATACCGGATCCGGGATCAGGACCGTGTTGTCCGCATCAAAGAGATCGAGGATATTTCCGAAATCACTCTTCGCGCCGTCGCTGATGAATATATCCTCCGCCGCCACCTCAACCTGGAAGGACGCATAATACTTCTGAACTGCTACGCGCAGAAAATCATATCCCTGCTCCGGACCATATCCATGGAACGTAGCCGCCTTGCCCTGCTCCATAGCTGCTTTTGCAAATGCGTCAGCTGCTTTCTGGCAGATCGGAAGGGTTACGTCACCGATACCCATTTTGATTACTTTTGCCTCTGGATGGGCTTTGGTATACTCATCTACTTTTTTAGCGATGGTGGAAAACAGATAGCTTTCTTCCAGATTTTTATAGTTTTCGTTGATCTTCATACTTTATTTTCTCCGTATTTTAAGAATTTTTTTCCTTTACCTCCAGAGCCGCTTTCACAAACTCCCGGAAGATCGGATGTGCGCGGTTCGGGCGGCTCTTGAACTCCGGATGGTACTGAACTCCCAGATAGAACGGATGTCCCGGAATCTCCATCGCCTCTACCAGCGTACCGTCCGGAGACTGTCCGGAGAAGACAGCGCCATGCTCCATATAAACTTCCCGGAACTTGTTGTTAAATTCATAACGATGGCGATGTCTCTCTTCGATCAGACCTTTTCCATACGCTTTCATCATCAGCGTATCCGGACTGATGCGGCACGGATATGCACCCAGACGCATCGTTCCGCCCATGTCAGCCAGATCCATCTGCTCTTCCATCAGGGCAATGACCGGATGCTTGCTGTCCGGCGCAAACTCGGTTGAGTTCGCATCCTCATAGCCTAACACGCCTCTGGCAAATGCGATCGCCGCGATCTGCATACCAAGGCAGATGCCAAAGTACGGGATATTGTTTCTTCTCGCATAATCAGCTGCCGCAATCATGCCCTCGATGCCTCGGATGCCGAAGCCGCCCGGCACGATGATACCGGTTGAACCGCCCAGGATTTCCGGTGCCGTCTCCGGGGTGATCGTCTCACTATCCACCCAGTTGATCTCCACCTGCGCGCCATTTTCCCATCCGGCATGGTGCAGGGATTCTACGATCGACAGATAGGAGTCGTGCAGTTTGACGTACTTGCCGACCAGGGAAATCTTGACCGTCTTGCGGCTGTTCTTGATTCGGTCCAGCATATGTTTCCACTCCGTCAGATCGCACTCCTGCGGCGCTTTCTCGATGCCCAGCTCGCGAAGCACGATCTTGGCAAGTCCTGCTTCCTCCAGCATGATCGGTGCCTCGTAGAGAACCGGAAGGGTCAGGTTCTCGATGACGCACTCCGGCTTGACGTTGCAGAAGGTGCTGATCTTGCGGCGGATGTCGGTGCCCACGCTGCCATCGGCACGCAGGATGATGATGTCCGGGTTGACGCCCATGCCCTGCAGCTCCTTGACCGAGTGCTGGGCAGGCTTGGACTTGTACTCGTTGGAGCCGGAGATGTAGGGCACCAGCACCACATGGATGAAGCAGCAGTTGTCGCGGCCCTGCTCCAGGCCCACCTGCCGGATGGCCTCCAGGAAGGGCTGGCTCTCGATGTCGCCGGTGGTGCCGCCGATCTCGGTGATGACGACGTCCGCCTCGGTGCTCTTGGCCAGATTATAGATGTAGCTCTTGATCTCGTTGGTAATGTGGGGGATGATCTGCACGGTCTGGCCCAGATAAGCGCCCTGACGCTCCTTGTTCAGGACGTTCCAGTAGACCTTGCCGGTGGTCAGGTTTGAGTATTTGTTCAGATTTTCGTCGATGAAGCGCTCATAATGGCCGAGGTCGAGGTCTGTCTCGGTGCCGTCGTCGGTCACGAACACCTCGCCGTGCTGCAGTGGGCTCATCGTGCCCGGGTCAACGTTGATGTAGGGGTCCAGCTTCTGGCTGGCCACCTTCAGTCCGCGGGTCTTGAGCAGACGTCCCAGGCTGGCCGCTGTGATGCCCTTGCCCAGGCCCGACACAACGCCGCCGGTCACAAAAATATACTTCGTTGCCATAATTCACCCTCCATGTCGGCGGATGCCAAACAACAGCGCCCGCCATATCCCAAAAAATTATCCTTTCCATTATACATCGGAAAAAACAGCTTTTGCAATATGGCGGGCATATTTTCTTTATTAAATTTGCAAAAAGTGGGTTTTACTTTGGATTCTTCAGCGCGCGTTCGTGTACTTCAGGATCTCGCCGATCAGCACCTTCATGTCCAGCGGCTTGCCCACGTGGCTGTTCATGCCCGCGTCCAGGCAGGCCTTCACGTCGTCGGCAAAGACATTGGCCGTCATGGCGATGATGGGCGTGCCCTCGCCGGGCCCCTTGCCCTCAAACGCCCGGATGCACCGGGTAGCCTCCAGTCCGTTCATCTCGGGCATCATGACGTCCATCAGAATCGCGTCATAGGTGCGCGGCGCTGCGTTCTGGATGGCCTCCAGCGCCAGTCTGCCGTTCTCAACGGCGGTGATGCTGGCACCCTGCTCCTCCAGCAGGGCTGTGGCGATCTCGCTGTTCAGCTCGTTATCCTCGGCCAGCAGCAGGTGCAGCCCTGCCAGCGGCAGCACAGTTTCCGCTGCAGCGGGGGCAGCCGCGGCAGTCTCTGCCCCCGCGGCGGGGGCATCGTCCCAACTGCTGCCGGATGCGGCTGCCGATGCGGCATGCCGCACGACCACGGACGGCTCGGCCTTGGTCGGTGTGCCCAAGGGCAGCGACAGCCGCACAATGAAGGTCGAACCCTTGCCGGGCTCACTCTCGACATCGAGCGAGCCGTGCATCTGGTCAACGAGCTTCTTTGTGATGGCCATGCCCAGACCCGTGCCCTTGTAGTGGGTGCGGCTCGAGCGCTGCTCCTGCGTGAACGGCTCAAAAATATGCTGCAGGAATTCCTCGCTCATACCGATGCCGTTGTCCTTGATCTCCATCCGCAGGTGGACAAGACCTTCTTCAAACAGCGTTTCCTTGGCGCGGAAGTTGATCTCGCCGCCGTCGGGCGTGTACTTCACGGCGTTGGAAAGAATGTTGATAAGCACCTGCCGGATATGCAGCTCACTGCCGATCAGGTACGGGTGCCAGAACGGGCCGATCTGCTTTGTGAAGGTCATGTGCCGGTCCACGATCTGGCCCTCCACGATGGAGCAGCAGGAATCCAGCAGCGCCCGCAGATCAAACGATGTGTCCAGCATCTGCATATTGCCGGATTCGATTTTGGTCATGTCCAGCACGTCGTTGATGAGGGAGAGCAGGTGGGACGCCGCACCGCGCATCTTGGTCATGCAGTCCCGCACGCGGGCCTTGTTGTCAAAGTTGTCCTCGGCAATGTCCAGCATACCCATAATGCCGTTGATGGGCGTGCGGATGTCGTGGGACATGTTGGACAGGAACTCCGTCTTGGCGACGCTGGCCTCCTCGGCCTTGCGCAGGGCTTTTTCGGTCTCGGCGCGGAACCGTTGGGAGCGGATGGCCAATGCGATGCAGACCGCGGTAACCAGAACGCACAGGCAGGTCAGCACGATAATGGCCGGATACTGATAGGCCAGCCGCGTCAGGGAGAACGGCTGCTGCCCCAGGTTGATGTAGGCGTTGGTGATGGTGCTGATCTCGGCGCGGGTCAGGCTGTCGATGCTCTTGTTCAGCACAGTGCGCAGCAGCACATCGTAGTCCTGCCGGACGCCGATGCAGAAATTGCGCCGCTCGCCGCTCAGCATCGAGCGCAGCTCGTTGCGCGTGTCGTCAAAGACCGCGCGCTCGGCCTGGTAGGTGTAGGTATAGTAGGCATCGACAGTTCGTCGCGCTCCTCGGTCCTTCGCAGCACCGGGATCAGGTCGATCTGCCCGGCAGCCAGCTGCTGCATGGCCTGTTGGTTGTTGCCGTTCAGGCAGGAGTATGCAAAGGTTACGTTCTCATACTGAGCAATGTCCTGCAGCAGCTCATAGGCGTAGCCGCTGCGGCTGCCGTCTGCAGTGGTGGCCATGTAGCCGGTGTAGGGGTAGAAGCCGACGCGCAGGGTGCGCAGGGTGGTCCGGCCACCGTCTGCGGCATGCACAGGCATGGCAAAGCCAAGCAGAACGCTGACAGCCAGGCTGAACAACAGCAGCATGGCTGCCCCGCGTCTGCTTACGCCGGGATTCTCCTTCTTATTCATCGAAAACAGCTCCGGTCTTTTTAGTGCGGCAGCCGGGCAGGGATGCAGGACCCGCGGCGCCGCACGTATATTTTGCAGGCATGGCCCGGGCAGCTTCGGTGTCGTCCGCCGCGGGCATCATCTCGGATGTTTTTACAGCTCCCGGATCGCGGCCAGCACTTCCTCATGCGCGGCCACCACCGGCGGCCAGAGGCTGGCATCCTCCAGCGGCTTCGGGCCGCGGACTGCGTCGCAGAGCGTGGCGGCGGTCTTATACAGGCGGTCCATGCCAAGGTTCTGGGCCACGCCCTTCAGCGTGTGGCTGGCACGGAAGGCCAGCTCCCAGTCCTGGGCGGCCAGCGCGTCCTTCAGCTGGCTGAAGCTGGGGTCGCCGGGGTATTTCAGCACAAACTTTTTGATGAGTGCCTCGCTGGGCAGTCGGCTGATGGTTGCCTTGTAATCGCCGCCGATGCGGTCATAAAATTCCTGCAATGTCATAGGAGACCTTCTTCTTTCTTACAATTTATCGGATTCCTGATTTGGCTTTGGTTTTTCTGCTTCTTCTGCGGAAAATGCTGCGGTGATACATTTGTTCCGGCACTCCTTGGCCTGATACAGCAGCTTGTCCGCCTGACGGATGCCGGGGTCAAGGGTGCAGGCACCGTACACACCGCCGATGCTGACCGTCAGATGCAGGTCGGGGTATTCGATCATGTGCAGCGCCTGCACCGTCACGCGGATCTGCTCAAGCCGCTTTGTAAAGACATGCTCCGGGATATGCGGGAAAATCAGCAAAAACTCATCGCCGCCGTACCGCACCAGTGCATCGTTGCGGTTGCGCACGCAGGCCGTTACCGCACTCACCAGAATGCGCAGCGCGTCGTCGCCGGCCTGATGGCCGTAGACGTCGTTGATCTGCTTGAACTGGTCAAGGTCCAGCATGGCTATGGCATCCACTTCCATGAGCTTCCGCAGCTGCTTCTCAAAGAAGCGGCGGTTATAGGCGTTGGTCAGGACATCATGGTAGAGGTCATGATGGTAGTCAAAAAACTGCTCTGCAGGGTCGGCCTGCCCGGCAGCGCCGATATACGCGGGTACGCTGTCATCGCTCCAAAGGGAGCACAGGCGCACGTGATGCCAGCGAAGCTCGCCGTCAACGGGCAGCAGCATCGAAAGCTCAGTGTAAGGGTGTTCCGCGCTGGTGGCGCGCAGCGCCTTCTGGATGCGCGCAATATCCGCAGGGGCAAGCCCGGTTTCCTCGATTTCATCGGGCAGGTGCAGATCTTTGGGCACGCCTATGTGCTCCGCCGCCCACGCCGAGAAGGAAAGATGACCGGTGGGCTCGTCATAGTCAAACTGTATGCAGCGGACGCTCTGGTTAAAGAACCGCCCCTTCTGCTGCAGGCGGGACAGCGACTGCGCTATATGCTCCTGCCCGGGCAGTGCGTTCTCCCGCAGGAGGGCATCGGAAATATGCTGTGCGTCTGCCAGACGGTGCAGCTGGCTGCCGGTACCCGAAGCAATGCTCAGCTCGGCATGCAGCTGCGCGCCGCACTCGGTCAGGCATTCCAGCAGCAGCGGGTTGAACTGCCCGCACTCCCCGTTCAGGATCATCTTCACTGCGGTGTCGTGGTCGAACGCTTTTTTGTAGCAGCGCTCGCTTGTCAAGGCGTCGTACACATCGGCCATAGACACGACCTGCGCGGCGATGGGGATCTGCTCACCTTTAAGCCCGTCCGGGTAGCCGCGCCCGTCCCAGCGCTCATGATGCCAGCGGCATATAGCGTAGGCCGTCTTGACAAGGTCGGACTCCTGCTGGAACGGCAGCTTTTCCAGAATCTCCGAACCAATTGTGGTGTGGGTTTTCATGACCTCGAATTCTTCCTTCGTCAGCCTGCCGGGCTTGTTCAGGATGGATTCGGGAATGTTGATCTTGCCGATGTCATGCAGCGCCGAAGCGGTGCTGATGAGCGAAATATCCGCGGCGGTCAGGTGGTATTTGTCGGTTTTCTGCACAAGCGTGTGCAGCAGAATATCGGTGGCTGTCTGGATATGCAGCACGTGCATACCGCTCTCCCCGTTGCGGAACTCCACAATATGGCTCAGTATGTTGATCATCGTGGAGTTGCTTTTCTCTTTTTCATAGACCTGCTCGGCCACAAGGCGGACCAGCCGCTTCTGTTTGGCGTAAAGCATCAGGGTATTGATGACGCGGCGGCGCACGACGGCCATGTCAAACGGGCGGCTGATATAGTCGGTAGCGCCCAGATCGTAGGCACGCTCGACGTAGCTGGACGCATTCTCCGCCGAAATCATGATGACGGGGACCTCGTCGATCCAGTGGTATTTGTTCATCATGGCCAGCACTTCAAAGCCGTCCATCTCGGGCATCATAATATCGAGCAAAAGCAGGTCGATGTCCGTCGCGGACTGCAAAATGGCCACAGCCTGTCTGCCGTTTTCCGCCTCCAGCAACTCATAACCGTCACCCAGCATCTCCGTCAGGATGGCGCGGTTCATCGCGGAGTCGTCCGCAATCAGGATTTTCTCTTTATCACTCATGACTTCACCTATAATTACAAGCGGAGCAAACGCGCGGTAAAAATGTACATTCTCCAATACTTTATCATTATAGTATAATAGGAACCGCAAAAGCAACCGATTTGTGCAAAATAATCGAAAAATGTTCCCAAAGCGCAAAAAAGATGAAAAATGTGCCAAAAGGGAAAAGCCTCCCTTGTCAAAGGGAGGTCCAGCCTGTCGAAAAACCTCCCTCTGCGAGGGAGGTGCCCCGAAGGGGCGGAGGGAGAGAACCTTGCCATAGCCCGAAATATTTCGGGCAGCCGTACAGTTCTCTCCCCCACCGCCTGCGGGCGGAGCCCCCTCGCAGAGGGGGCCAAGGGGTGAACGCACCTTTTTCGACACGCTGAGCCTCCCTTGTCAAAGGGAGGCTTTTGGCGTAGGGGCCGGGCATGCCCGGCCCGCAGCCTTGCGGCAGGCACACCGTACAAGGGCAGCCGCGCAAGGCCGCGGGCCGCGACATAAAAAGGCGGGTGCTCCACCTGCGTGAAGCATCCGCCTGACCCCAAAATTATTTTCTCTTTCTCTTGGCAGCCACGGCCCCAACCATGCTCACCGCTGCGGCGGCCAGCGCGGGGTAGAGCACCAGACAAAACGCCTGATACCACGTCGGCACAAAATACTGCCATACGGCGGGCAGGGTGTCGGCGGCGTTCAGCGTGATGTCGCTCATTGTTAGTGTCACGGCCTTGTTTTCCTCGGGGCTGCAGGGGTCGAGCCGCAGCGCGGCCAGACTCGTGCGCGGCAGCGTGTAGACGTACTGCCCGCTTCCCAGACTCTGCGGGAACACCCGGCGGTCCGCAGAGTAATCCTCGCCGACCTTTGTCGTGTAGTACAGGCACATTTCCCGCGCCTCACCGTCAAATTCGGCGGTGTAAGAAATCGTGCGCACCACGCGGCTGCCCACGTCCTCCAAAATCATCTGCGGGTCGCCGTCCTGTGTCGTCAGTGTGCCGTCCGCGCCCTGCACAAGGCCCACCAGCTGCCAGTCGGTCACGGCCATCGTCTCCTCGGCCAGACGGCCCTGCGCCCGGGCGGCGGCGTCACTGCCAAAGTGCGCCGCGCCCAGCACCAGCCAGACGGCCAGCGCCAGCAGATACGCCGTCAGCGGCAGCGCGCCGCGGCGGGAGAACCAGTTTTTCAAAGCCTTCACTGCGCGCTCACCTCCATCGGCATCGGGGCAAAGCCCGCATCGGTCACGCGGTACAAAAGCGTCTCGCCGCTCTGTGCCGCCGCCAGCTTGTCGGTAAACAAATCGGCGTAGCTCTGCACAAAAATATCGTCCAGCGTCTGGATGTACAGCACCGTGCAGCCGTTGCCGCGCACGATGCTGTCCAGCTCCTGCGCTGTAAAGGCGTGGTAGTAGGTGTTTTTCACACCCTCGGCGGGCTGCAATTCTGGCAGGCCCAGCTCGCCGCCGCCGCCGATCATCTTCGTCTCGCCGGTGTCGGGGTCGGTGGTAACGGTGCCGGAATAGTCCACCAGAATCGGGTAGAAGTCAAACACGGCGCTGAACCAGCCCTCGCCGTTGTCGCCCTGCCCGACGTAGAACACGCGGTCATCGGGAGCGAGGTAGCTGCACACCAGCTCGGCCTCGGCGCGCTCGGCGCGGCGGTCGGTGAACTCGCTGTCGGCAAAGCCCAGCACACTCAGCTGCGGCAAAATCAGCTGGCTCTGGCGGAACAGCATCCCGCAGGCCAGCGCCAGCACAAACAATTCAAACACAGCGTGCGACTGGCGGCGGACCGCAGTAAAAACTGCTGTCGGGCCATCGGCCCCGCCCTTGACTGTGATCTGCGGCAGCAGCGCTGCCGACAGGCACCCCAGCGCAAGGATGAACCAGCCGATGTAATAGCTGTAAATGTAACGGTTGTAGTCGGTCAGCTGCTCGGCCTGAAAGGTCTTGAAGATAAAGCCGTAGCTCAGCGCCAGCATGAGGTTGTAGCCCAAAAAGCAGACGCCGGACAGCGCACCGATGACCGCGATGCGTGCCTTGAGCCGCCGCGACGCTGCAGCCAGGATCGCCACGGCAAACACGATGGCAATCAGCGCGACCACATTACGGCCCTGCCCGATCATGCTCAGCTTGCCGTCACTCGTCCAGAATTGGTGGCCCATGTCGGCCATCGCAGTGCGGAACTGTGCCTCGCGCTCGGCGTAAAAGCCCTCCACCGGCTGCCCCAGCAGAATTTTAATGCCGTTGACCACGACGGCGGACAGCGGGGCGCTCGTCTCGCCAACGCCGGAATCACTGGCGCTGCGGCTGACGAGCCAGCCGACATAGCGCACATTCCACAGATAGTAAATTGCCATCGGCGCGGCAAAGCAGGCAACGCTGAACCCGGTGCGGGGGAGCAGACTGGCCTTGAAATCGCCGTCGTCGGCAAACAGCCACTCGTCCACAGCCACCAGCCCCGCCGCCACCAGCGCCAACACAAATGTGTTGGCCTTGATGTTGGCAGACAGCGCCAGAATCGGCAGCACGGCCCACTTGGGGGCTGAATTTTGGCGCAGCGCCAGCCACGCGGCCACCGCGCCGCCGAACACCAGCCCCGCAGGCACGTCGCCGTAGCTGGTCATGTAGGTGGTCGTCAGGTAGATCGTGTGGTTGTAGTTCGTGAAGAAGAACGGCACGCACCACAGCACGGCGGCCATCGGCACGGCCACGCGCCATTTTTCCCGCGGGACAGCCCCCACAACGGCGGCAAACACGGAAAAATACAAAATGTCATAACCGACGTAAATTTTCCAATCTGAATAATCACCGAAAAACTGGAAGAAATACGCCAGCAGCGGCAGGCCGGGGTTCTGGGTCGCGGCCCAGGGCGTGCCCAGCTTGGCGGTGGCGTACAGGCTGTCGTTGACCTTCGTGATCTTGACCGCCGTTGCCCACAGGCTCAGCTCGTCAAAGTCCGTCGCCATAGGCTGCCGCACGAAAAAGTAGACCGTGAACGCCAGCGCCATGCCCCAGAAAAGCACGCTGCCCGGGGTGAAAAGGCGCTGCGCCGCGCCGGTGCTGCCCCTGCAGGACGCCGCGACCCAGACGCCGCCCGCCAGACAGAGAAGATACAGCAGCCACGCGGCGGGGTAGAGAACGCCCGCCATTGCGGCCAGTGTCAGCACCGCGACGATGGCGGACAGTGCCGTCAGTGGTGCGACGGATGCCGGGACGCGGCATTTCAGCGTTAGCACCGCGCAGCCGCAGAACAGCGCCGCCACCGCCGCCAGTACGCAGAGTAGTTCCATAGGGTCAGCTCCTTGCTGTGATAAATTGCGTGTAGGGGCGTCGGGGACGCCGCCTCCTACAAATGCGCAGAGACGTAGGGGCAGGGCATGCCCTGCCCTCGACCTTCCTGTAAACGCGATTCGGCCTTTTATGTTGCGGGCCGGGCATGCCCGGCCCCTACTGCATTTAAAATTTCTTCGGTTCCTTCTTTATAAAGAAGGAACAAACCGCGCTCGTCATCGCCGCCGCCACTGCCGGCACAAACGCCAGCACCAGCCACCAGCCAGCCGTCGGGACAAAGCGGGTGTACCATGGGCGCGGGGGGTTCAGATCAATGCCGGTAAACAGCGTCGGTACGCCGCCCACGCTGTCCGGGTCAATGCGCAGCCCTGTGACCCACTGCCCGCCCAAATCAAACGTGTAGACGCCGGGGGCCGTGACCCTGGCGTAGACCTTCTGCGCCTCGCTGTAGTCGGTCTGGCCGGGCTTCAAATAGTACAGCGCCACGCCGCCCGGGGGCAGTCGGTGCGCCGCGTCCAGCACGACGGTCTCGACATACCCCTGGCCCTGCCAGTAAATATGCGGGTCGCTGTCGGTGGAAAGATACCACGCCGGGTCGTCGTCCGGCGGCGTCCACCATTCGTTGGACGAATAGGGCGCAAAGCTCTCGGTCACCAGCTCGGCAGCGTCCACGTGCGTCTGGGGCATTTTGCCCTGCAGCTTGTAGTTCAGCATGACGCCGCAGCCGACGAGACACCGCACCACCCAGAGCACCGCCGCCAGCAGATACGCCAGCAAAAGCAGCTGCCGCGCCTTCAAAAGCGGTTTACGCATTTACTCCACCCCGCTTTCTGCCACAGCTGCCAGCGTGAACGGCACTGCCGCGTCCGCGCCCTCAAAATGATAGAGCGCTGCGGGCATGTCGTTGGTCAGCCCGCCCTCAAACAGGGGGCTGAACTCCCGCTGCAGATAGTCGTCCGCGCGGTCGATCAGGATATAATCGCAGTCCTTCTCGGCCATGTAGGCGACCAGCGTGTCCGGCACGCAGACGGCCTTGTAGTCGTAGAGCGTCCAGTTTTCGCTCTCGACCAGATTCATAAAATCGCTGTCCCAGCGGTCCTGCGTCTCGCCCAGGCGGCCATAGAAGCCGCCAAAGCCGTTCACGACCTGCGCGGTCAGCTCGTACCGATAATAATACCATCGCGTGGCGTCGTCACCCTGGCTGATGACCAGCACGCGGTCCGGCCAGCCCAGCACGGTGTTCATCGTATCGGCGCGGTTCTGCACGTCGGCGCGCAGCGTGTACAGGCTGTCGGCACCGGACCAGAAGCCCGCCGCGGGCACACCGCGCCAGCAGAATACGGCAAAAATCACCGCCGCCGCGCCGCCCGTCGCCAGCTGCGCCAGCCGCTCCCGCGCGCCGCGCGCCAGCAGGCAGAGCATCACCAGCATCCACGCCTGATAGTAGGGGGCCAGATAGCGGTCATAGTCCTTGAGCGCCAGTCCCTCCAGGTCGGAGAAGTTGTAGTTGTACAGAATCAGATGGAACAGATACAGCGCCGCAAAGCAGAACGCAAACCCCAGATGCGCGGCCAGCACGCGGCGGCGCGGTGCGCCCCTGTCGGCGGCCAGCCATGCCGCGGCGGCGACCATCGTAATGGCAGCCACAGCCATGATGCCGCCGCCCAAAAGGCAGATGCGCCGCGTAAAGAACGCGCTGCCCATGGCGGCCATGATCTGCGCGAACTTTTCGGTGCGGCCCATGCCCAGCAGCTGCTTTACGCCGCCGACCAATACCGCGCCGTAGCTCAGGCCCTCACTGCCGACGCTCGCGGCGGTGTCCGCCGTGGGGGTGACAGCCGCCGTGTAGCGGCCCCAGCTTGAAAACGCCGCCAGCACGATAACAGCCAGTGCGCCCGCCCGGAGCAGAGCCTTGGGGAACGCCTTTCTGCAGGGCTCGTCTGCGGCCAGCCACAGATCCAGCCCGATCAGGAATGCCGCGATCAGCCCGTAGGCAAAGCAGATGTCCTTGGTCAGCGTCAGCACGGCCAGCGGCAGCGCAACAAGCCAGTAGGCAATTTTGCGGCGTCCCACCGTGAAATACAGGCAGAGCGTGCCGCCGAACAGCATCGCCAGCGGCAGGTCTGCCATGGCGTTGACGTACTGCGCTGCGTAGCTGCCCGTGGGCGTGGCCGAGAAGAAAAACGGCAGCAGGAACCCTGCCGCAAACACGAGCACGCCGCCCGCCCAGCGCTCCCGCGGCAGGGCGGACGCAGCGGCCAGACAGGTCAGCGCCAGCGTGTCAATGGCGGCCAGACAGGCCCACTCGGCCCAAGGGCCGAAGGGCTGGAACAAAAATGTGATCAGACTCGTTGCCGGGTAGGTGAAGGACGCCTTCAGGTTGACCGGGTCGGCCACATAGAATGCGCCGCGCTCCACGACCATCTTGGGGGCCAGGCCCCACGCCGTGAACTCATCCCACTGGGTAAACATCGGCTGCTGTACACAGAACAGCAGCCAGATAAACGCAGCACCGCCTAAAAACAGCGTGAAACCGGGGACGGAGACCGCTCTTTTCCAGGCAGCGGCCACCCCGGCGGGGCGGTATTGCACAAGCCCGACGACCCACACGGCGGCCAGCGCCAGCAGTACAGCCACAGCGCCAACGCGCAGGAAACCCGCGACCCCGCAGAGATACAGCACGACCACCGCGCCGCTCAAAATAGGCAGCGGCAGCAAGGCGGGGGAGAGGGTAAACCGCTCCGCCAGAATCGCACAGGCCCCGCAGAGCAGAAGCAGCAGCGCAAGGGCGTAGAGTAGATGCAGCATGGGCGTGAGCCTCCTTTCGTGTTGTGGTAAGCCTTCCCCCGTGGAGGAAGGTGGCCCGTAGGGCCGGATGAGGGGCGGCCTTGCCATAATTGCCCGTGAACGGCGTGCCGGAGCACACCCGCCCCTCATCAGTCCCCTTCGGTGACAGCTTTTCCCCCCGAGGGGAGAAGCCTTTTCTTTACTTATAAATCGTATACACCGGTCCCACAAAGTAATGCTGGAACAAAAGCACGGCCCCGGCAAACGCATACCAGCCGCACAGCGTTACCGCCAGCGCCTCGCTCTTGGCCGCGGTCAGCCGCGGGGCCAGCACCCGCCGCAGCACAGCCGCCGCGGCCAGCACCAGCAGCAGCCAGACCGGCAGGAAATACCGCGTCTGCAAGCCGACGATGCGCACCATGCCCACCGGTGTGTAGGTGATGTACATGGCGGTCATCGCGCCCACGGCGTAGACCAGGCCGAACGCGCCCAGCCAGCCCGTGCGGCGTCGGCCCAGCGTGTCGGTCTGCGCGGTGCAGAGCATCGCCGCTGCCAGCAGCACCGGCGGTGCGGTGATGCTGATAAACGCAATCGGCATATCCTTCCAGCCGAACAGCCCCAGCTGGCCGAGAAACCCGTCGTTCTCATACAGTGTGCCCAGCAAAACCGCGATGTAACGCAGCGGATTTTTCAAAACAAACAGCAGCTGCGCACCGCCGTTCACAGTGGTGCCGCCCTGGCGGGCAATCGCGCCGTAGTTGTGGCGCAAAAGCGTGCCGTACTGCTCCACACCGAGGGTCAGCGCCAGTGCGCCCGCAGCGGTCAGTACGGCGTACACGGTGCGGCTGAAACGCACCTTCCACTCGGATTTCCGTAAAATCAGCGGCAGCACGACCCACAGCAGATTGATATACGGCTTGGTGCCGTTGGCGAACACGCAGGCCAGCGCATAAAAAAGCGCCGTCTTATCGTTCCATTCGTCCCGCGTCAGCAGGGCCAACATGACATAATAGCAGCCCAAAAGCGTCGCGTCGTAGCTCAGCGACGCACCCATGTAGAGCGACATCGGCATAAGCATAATGCACAAAAACGCAGGTCTGCATTTGTGCGCACTGCGCAGCGCTGCATAGCACAGCGCCGTGTAGGCCAGCAGGTTCACGAGCCGCCCGCCGTACAGGCAGCCCAGTGCGCCAAGCCCAAACAGCCGCGCCAGTGCCATGCCCAGCGCGCCGGGCAAAAACGGCAAAATCAGAAAGCTGATCGGCTCGGTCACGCGCTGCGGCACAGAGTCCCTATACAAATAGGTAAGATACTGTTCAAAACTGTCCCGGATGCTCTCCACCCGGCCATCCTTGCCGTACTGCTTCAGCGCGTACCCGGCGGAGTTGAACGGCTGTTCGGCGTGGGTGTCGGGGTCGGTGCCCAGCCCTGCCGAGGTGTGCGCGTTGACCCACGCGCCGGGGAACGCCGCAACAAGCTCGTCCACGTCCTCGGGGTAGCCGCGCTGGGCATCAAAATCGAATCGGCCCATGGATATAGCGTAGGTGCGAAGATAATGGTCGGTCTCGTCGGGGGTCTGCATCGGCGGGTTGGCAAAGGCGAACAGCACGCCGCACAGCAGAATGCATGCCGCGCCCTTTTTGGCAAAGTCCCTGACCCACCGCAGCGCCAGCGCCGCCGCACCGGCCGTGCCTTCCCCCTCGGCCGCCAGCGCAAAGGCCAACCCCACCGCCATGCCCTCCGGCACATTGTGGAGGGTGATGGCCGCCATGAGCAGCGTACTCTGGCGGCGGGTAA